>Ga0308410_1000821_pt1 | contig 17451 bp, 12 predicted proteins | sample HotsprOSTMatCore_FD_203467 | JGI IMG/M metagenome (GOLD analysis project Ga0308410, IMG submission 203467) | Hot spring phototrophic mat microbial communities from Octopus Spring, Yellowstone National Park, Wyoming, United States -... | ecosystem: Environmental > Aquatic > Thermal springs > Hot...
GGGTTGCCCCTACCCCTGCGTGAGGGCGTAGCCCTCCCGCGGGCGGGGGCGTGGAGAACCCCGGGTTCCCGACAACCCTGCTCCAGGGCTGCGCCCTCACCTTCTCGGGGGCGGGGGCGTGGGGAAACCCGGTTTCCCCATCCCCCTGCTCGAGGGCTTTGCCCTCCCAGACCCTCCCGCGGGCAGGGGGATGGGGGAACCAGGTTCCCCCATGGTCACGTTAGTCTCTCCCGCGGGCGGGGGCGTGGGGAAACCTGGTTTCCCCATACCCCACGTTCGATTGTCGTTGGAGGCAAAGGGTACGCCACCATGATCGATACAGGAAAACCGCGCGGAGCGTTGCCGGAACGGTTCGAGGCGCCGGTGCTTGGCGTGCCAATCGTCTTTCGCGCCAATAGCGCCGAAGTCATCCTCGCCACGGAGCGGGCCTTCGGGCCATGGCTCCGCCTGCCGGCGGCGCTGGTCGAGCCAGGGCCGCCGGCGCAGGTGGAGATCATTGTGCAGGCCCTGGCGCCCGACGAGGTAGCGCTGGGCGGAACGCTGGTGACGCGCAGCCACGCGGGCGCGCTGATCGCCGCAGGTGGAGGGTGCTTGCTCGGCGCGCTACCGGCGAGCGGGCGCGCCCTGGCCTTCATTGCCCCGGAGGTGGCGGCTGATGAACCGCGCCTGCGCCGCGAGGTGCTCGAACGGGTAACCCTGCCCCTCGCCGCCGCCCGTGGGCGAACGCCGCTGCGCGCCGGGGCGGTGGTGTGGCACGGGCGCGGCCTGCTCTTCGTCGGGGCCGGGGAGGCGCTGAGCGCAACCCTCGCGCTTGGCTGTGCATGCGCCGGGGCCGCGCTGCTGGCCGCCGGGACGGTCCATCTGGGCGCGGGACGCTCGCCGATGCTCTGGGGGCACGCGGGGACGGTGCGCCCGCCGCCCGGGGCCGCGCGCCTTTTCCCCGAGTTGCCGTGGCGCACGCTGAGGGGAGAGACATCCCTGATCGAACTGGATCTGGCCGCTCTGGGCGCGGAGCGGCTGGCAACCCATACCGCGCGGGCCACCCTCTGCCTGGTGGAACCTGTTGCCGGGCAGGCCAGTCACCTCGAGCGGCTGGCCCGCGATCGGGCGCTGACCCTCGCGGCGCAGGCGCTGGAGGTTGACCCCGGCGCGGTGGCGCCGCTTGCCAGGCTGATCGGCGAGCATGCCTGGCTGCTGCGGGTGGGCGCTGACCCGCGAACCGCCGTGGCGCTCATCGGGCACATGGTGGAGCGGGGCGGGTCGATCTGACTGTTCCCTGCTCCGCCGTGGTGGAAGGGCCTTTGCCCCTACTGGCCGGTGCCATCCCACAGGTAGCGCTCCAGATCCACGCGGTCACTCGCGTCAACCTGGACGCCTTCGGCTTCCAGGCGCGCCCGTTGCAGCGCCGGCTCGTAGGCGTTGCTGATGAAGCCGTTGCGGTTGATGACGCGCCACCAGGGCACGTCATCTACGCCGGAGGCGCGGAGGGCGTGCAGGGCGTAGCCCACCAGCCGGGCGTGGCCGGGATACCCCGCCAGAATGGCCACCCGGCCATAGTTGCACACCCGTCCGTAGGGGATCTGCCGGACCACGGCGTAGATCGCCGCGTAACTCTTCATAAGATGCGATCTAACGTGAACATGGGGGAACCCGGTTCCCCCATCCCCCCGCGCGCGGGAGGGCCTGGCTCTCACGCAGGGGATGGGGAACCCGGTTCCCCCATCCCCCCGCGCGCGGGAGGGCCTGGCTCTCACGCAGGGGATGGGGAACCCGGGTTCCCCATCCCCCCGCGCGCGGGAGGGCCTGGCTCTCACGCAGGGGTAGGGGAATCCGGTTCCCCCGTCCCCCCGCGCGCGGGAGGGCCTGGCTCTCACGCAGGGGTAGGGGAAACCAGGTTCCCCCATCCCCCCGGCCGCGGGAGGAAACGGAAACGCGACAGGCCGCGCAGCGCCATCATGGACAAGACTCAGGCCAGGCGCCCGCCGTCTACGGCGAGCATCGCGCCGGTGACGAACGAGGCGCCATCGGAGCAGAGCCAGAGCACCGCCGAGGCCACCTCCTCGGGGGTACCCAGGCGGCCCACCGGTTCGCTCTCGGCGAACTGTTGCAGAAGGCGCTCATCGCCACCGGTGAACACGTCAATCAACGGGGTGTGGATCGTGCCGGGCAACACGGCATTGATCCGGATATTGTTGCGCGCATATTCGAGCGCGGCGGCCCTGGTGAGCCCGACAATGCCGTGTTTGCTCGCCACGTAGGCCGAGACCCCCCGGGAACCGGCCTGTCCGGCGGTCGAGGAGGTGTTGACGATCGCTCCGCCGCCCTGCCGGAGCATCTGCTGCAATTCGTACTTCATACACAGCCAGACGCCCTTCAAATTAATGCCGATGACCTGATCCCAGGCCTCTTCGGGATAGTCGGCCAGCAGGGCCTGGGGGCCAGAAATGCCCGCATTGTTGTGGGCGATATCGAGCCGGCCATACATCTCCAGAGCCGTGCCAATCATTGCCTCGACGTCGGCGCGCCGGGACACGTCGGCGCGCACGAAGATCGCATCGGTGTTCTCGGCGCGGGCCAGCGCCGCCGTCTTTTCTCCGGCTTCGACCTGCACATCGGCGACCACCACCTTCGCGCCGGCGCGGGCGAAGGCGAGGGCCGAGGCGCGCCCGATGCCTGAAGCGGCGCCGGTGACTAATACGACTTTACCTCTAAACTCGGGCCACATAGAGAAATCCTCCTGATCACCAAGGGTGCTGACGTGAACATAGGCTGCTGGAGCAGGGGCGTGGGGAAACCGGGTTTCCCTGTGCCCCCGCCCGCAGGGGTTTGGGCGGGGCAGCCCGCGCGCAGGGATGTGGGGCAACCGGGTTTCCCCACGCCCCCGCCCGCGAGAGGGGTTGAGCGGGCGCAACCCGCGCGCAGGGATGTGGGGCAACCGGGTTTCCCTGTGCCCCCGCCCGCAGGGGTTTGGGCGGGGCAGCCCGCGCGCAGGGATGTGGGGCAACCGGGTTTCTCCACGCCCCCGCCCGCGGGGGTTTGGGCGGCGCAGCCCGCGCGCAGGGATGTGGGGCAACCGGGTTTCCCCGCGTTCCCGCCCGCAGGGGTTTGGGCGGGGCAGCCCGCGCGCAGGGATGTGGGGCAACCGGGTTTCCCCACGCCCCCGCCCGCAGGGGTTTGGGCGGCGCAGCCCGCGCGCAGGGGCGTGGGGAAACCCCGTTTTCCCACGCCCCGGCCTGCGGGCGGAGGTCGTACATAACACTTTTGTCAACGTTGCAACACGTCTGATCCCCTGCGCGTTTGTACCATCGAACACCTCAATTGCAGCGAGCGGGCCAGGGGGCAGGCATGGCCGAGGAGCAAGAACGGCACGGGCAGCGGGAAGACGGAGAAGGGGTGGGCGATGAAGGCGCTGCCGCGCCCGAACCCGCGCTGCGCCCGGCCGGTGAGCCTTCGCCAGCCGCGCCTCCGCCGCCCGCGTCGTTGCCCGTGCCGCAACGCCACCCCGTGTGGCGCTGGCATGTGCGCCGGCGCCGGCGGAAGAAATAGCCCCTGGACATCGTGGCGCTGCGCGGCTTGCCGGGCTGCCGTTCGACGGAGGCGCGGGGGCACAGGGAGCCCTTCTCTCCCCGTGCCCCCTGCCAACCGCAACCGGGGCGCGCGCCATGGCTTAACGCACGCCTTCCAGGCGATCTTCAAGGTCGGCGTGGAGGGCGCGCAGGCGCTCCAGGGTCTCCTCATCGGTCTGCCAGATGCCGCGACTGTGGGCTTCGAGCAGCCGCCCGACGGCGTTGCGGGCGGCCTCGGGGTTGGCGGCCTCCAGGCGCTGGCGCATCGCATCATCGAGGATGAAGGTTGCCGCGGCCTGGTCGTAGACCCAGTTGTCCACCGCGCTGGTGGTGGCGCTCCAGCCGAGCATATAGGTGAAGCGGTGGGCAATCTCGGCGGCGCCGTTGTGGCCGTGCTTGAGCATGCCTTCGTACCATTTGGGATTGAGCAGGCGCGTGCGGTACTCGACCCGCAGCACCTGTTCCAGGCTCTGCACGCGGGTCTCGGCGGTGAAGCTCTCGACATAGCTAAGGGGCACGGCTTTGCCGGTGGCGCGTTCGGCGGCGGCCTTGAGGGCACCGGAGTAGCCGTAGTAGTGCTGCATATCGGTCAAGCCGTACTCGACCGAGTCGATCTCCTGGGCCACGCGGCCCACCGTCTTGAGGAGGGAGCGCAGCACCTCGGGCTGCGCGGCGCCGGCCTTCTCTCCGCCGAAGGCGTAGGCATTGCGCTTGATGAACAGTTCCTCGAGTTCGCGGCGGTCCTCCCAGGCGCTGCCCTCGATGGCCTCGTCCACATCGGTGCCGTAGGTGCCCTCGGCCTGGGTGAAGATCCGCGCCGTCGCCGCTTCCCAGCTCTTGCCCTCGGCGAGCAGCGCCTGCACGTGCTTGCGAATGAAGTTCAGGTCCTCCGGCTCTTCGGCCCGGGCGGCGTCGCAGACCAGGCGGTCGAGCAGATCGATCGTGCCGGCGAAGGTGTCGCGGAAGATGCCCGAGGCGGTCATCAGCACGTCAATGCGTGGGCGGCCCAGTTCTTCGAGGGGGATGAGGGCGTAGCGCCCCACCTTGCCCTGGCCGTCCTTGACCGGGCGGGCGCCGATCAGGCCAAGGACGGTGCCAATGGCTTCGCCCCTGGTTTTGATCGAGTCGAGGCCCCAGAGGACCTGGGCGATGGTTTCGGGGTATTCGCCATTGTGTTCGGCGCGATGGGCGGCGATCAGCGCCTCGGCGATGCGCGCGCCGCGCTGGTAGGCGCTATCGGAGGGTACGCGGAAGGGGTCGAGGCCGTGGATGTTGCGCCCGGTGGGCAAGACGGCCAGGCCGTCGCGGATCAGGTCGCCGCCGGGAGCGGCGGGGATGTAGCGCCCGTCGAGGCCGCGGAGCAGGAAGTCCAGTTCCTGGGTATTATCGCGCAGGGCGGCGAGCATGGCCCGCCCCAACTCGGTGAGCGGCGCGAGGAAGATGTTCCAGGCCGCGGCGCCGGCCTCGCTGATGCCCAGAACGGCCTGCCAGGCCCGTTCGGGCGCTTCGTTCTCGAACACGGCCCGCCGCACGAACTCGTTGCAGACGGTCTCGACGCGGTCGCGCAGGTGCAGCGCGGCGAGGTCGCCCCGGCGCGCCCGGCCGAGCAGGGCGGCGTAGCCGTCCTGGGCCTGCCCTTCGCCGGCGGCGCGCCCGGTCACCGCGCTCATAGCCAGGTCGCCCAGGCCAGGGTTGCCATCGCGGGGGATCTTGAGCGCCTCGACCACCAGGGTCAGTTGCTCTTCGGCGGGCGGGGCGCTGCCCAGGATGTGGAGACTATCGGTGATGAGCGTGGTCTCCAGATCGCGCAGGTAGGCATAGACCCGCGCGGCGAAGTCGGCGAACGGCTCGTCCTGATGGCGCGCCAGTTCCACATCGAGATTAAGGAGTTCGATCTTCTGCGTAATCGCCGTCTCGAGATCCTCAACCGGGCGTTCGCGATACTCTTCGAGGACGTCCTTGAGGGCCTGCAGTTCCTTGTACAGCCCGGCGCGGCCGTAGGGTGGAATGGCGTGCCCGATGATCACCGAGAAACCGCGGCGCTTGGCGATGTTGGCCTCGGCCGGGTTGTTGATCGGATAGATGTAGAAGTTGGGCGCGGCGCCCAGGAGCACATCGGGCCAGCAGCGCTCGGTGACGCCGAGTTGCACGCCGGGCATCCACTCCGCCGTGCCGTGCATGCCTACGTGGACGATGGCGTGGGCGCCGAACTGCTCGGTCAGGTACTTGTAGAACAGGGCATACTGGTGATGCGGCGTATTCTCGCGGTCGAAGAGCAGGCGCATAGGGTCGCCGGGCATCCCGATCATCGGCTGGACGCCGATGTAGACATTGCCCAGGGTCATCCCGCCGAGGCGCACGGCGTCGCGTCCGGCGGGGGCAAGATCGCCGGGGAAAGGCCCCCAGCGGTCGTTGATGCGCTCCTGATCGCCGGGCCGCAGCCAGGCATGGAAGTGCTCGCGGCTGGCCACGGGGCGTGACACCGGCGGATGGCCGGGGGGCAGTTCGGGCAGATCGGCGCGGATGGAAGCCTCCAGGCAGCGGGCCAGTTGCGCCGGGTCGCGCGGGTACTCGCCGACGGTGTAGCCGGCGGCCTTGAGCCGGTCGAGGAGGGCGATCAGCGTGGCGGGCACATCGAGCAGCGCCGCGGTGGCGGTGTTGCCCTGTCCAGGGGGATAGTTGTAGACCACCAGGGCCAGTTTCTTCTGGTGGTTGGGGGTATGGCGCAGGCGCACGAACCCGCGGACCAGGGTGGCGAGCCGTTCGAGGCGGTCGGGCACGGTGCCGATCTCGCTGCCGCGCATGCCGCCAAGGACGACGGGGGCCACCGCGCCGTCCATCTCGGGCAGCGAGTAGAGCATGGTGGCCTGAAGGGGACCGACGCCGTGCTCGCGCCAGTGCTCCTCATCTTGCACAAAGAGCGGCGAGGCCACGATGTACGGAACATCGAGCTTGCCGAGCAGGTCGCGGGCCACGGCGACGGTGAGGCCAGCCTTGGTGGAGCCGGCCGGGCCGCCCACCAGCGGAAAGCCCATCGTATTGATCACCGCGTCCACAGTGAGCCGGGTGAGCCATTCGCGCACGACGATATGGCTCTCGATACCCTGGACGAAGATCGGCAACACGCGCAGACCGGCGGCCTCGAGCGCGCGCACCAGGTCGGCATGGTAATGGGTGCCGCCGAGGATATGGGCGCGGAAGGAGAGGACCGCGACCGTGCCCAGGGGGGGCGTGGTTGCGCGGGCGCCCTTGCCGCGGGCGCGGGCGCGCTCCTTCTCCCAGTGTAGATACTCCTCGGGCTTGCCGAAGTAGCGCGGCGCGTCGGGATGGGCAAAGCCCATTCCCGGCAGTTCCATGGCGGGAGGCACGTGGAGCTTCGTCAGCCCGCAGTACTCGCGCAGGATCAACTTGAACATGTTCGCCGTATTGGCGACATTGCGGTTGTTCCAGTAGGTGGTAACGTTGGTCCAGTTGCGGAAGTCGTTGAGGCGCTTGCCCGGCAGGAAATTGACCAGCTTCGAGGTGATCTTCTGGAGCTTGACATACCCATACAGCGCGTCTTCTTCGCGGTTGCCGACCAGCAGGCGAGCCACGTTCTGCACCGGCTTGGGCATGCCGCCGCCTTTGCCGCGCATAGCGTAGCTGCCCACTTTCGTCAGGCGCATCACCTCGGGGAGACCCTCGAAGCAGAACACCACCGGCGGGTCGAGGCGTTCGACGGTGGGCACGAGCCACTCGGCGGTTTCGGGGAGGGTGATAATCGAGGTCATCAGGCAGGCGCAGCGAGCGATTGCTGCTTCCAACTCCTCCGGGCGCCGTTGCACGTCGCGATCCTCGAACACATGCAGGGTAAACTCCGGCACCTCGGTTCGCACCTGGGCCTCGGCCTGCCGGAACAGGTCGTGGCTGTAGCGTTGAAGGCCCAGGATCAACACAAACTCGATCGGGCGCGCCATCGCAGTCCTCCTCATCTTCAGCTTCTCTTATTATGCTTTAAGTCGGGAATTATTCAACTTTTGCAATTACGGAAAAAAGGCTGTGCAATGCGTCACGCGCTTGCGTGTGGTCTGGTGGTTACAGGCGTGAGTTACAATGGTCACAGTCGGTTGCATCTGGGTAGGGCAACAGAAAGCAGCAACATATGGCCGACGATCCTACCATAGCCGAGACGCTCAGCGCAGAAAACGAGGTGCTACGGGCCGAACTGGCCCGTTACCGGGCGGTGTTTGACCAGCTCAGCCTGGGGATCCATGTCTACAGACTGGAAGATCGCGACGACGACCGGACGCTGCGGATGATGGCGGCCAATCCGATCGTCGAAGAAATGACCGGCGTGGGTCCGGTAGAGGTCATCGGCAAAACGCTTGACGAAAACTTCCCCGGGCTGCGCGAACAGGGCGTGCCCCAGGCCTATGCCGGGGTCGTGCGCACCGGTCAACCCCTCGCCTTCGAGGTGACCTACGGCGACGAGCGGGTCATCACCAGCGCCTTCGCGGTGCGCGCCGTTGCGTTGCCGAACGACGAACTGGCGGTGATGTTCGACAACATTACCGAACGCAAGCGGGTGGAACAGGAACTGCGCCGTCTCAACGCCGAACTGGAGCAACGGGTGGCCGAGCGCACCGCCGCGCTGGCGCGCAGCGAGCAGTTTCTCCACCATGTGCTCGACACCTCGCCGGCGGCGATCTACATCAAAGATCTTGAGGGGCGCTTTATTCTGCTCAACCAGCGCGCCGCCAGCGCCGTCGGCCACCCGGCTGCCGACCTGATCGGGCGCGCCGATAGCGAGTTCTTTGACGAAGCAGTTGTCGCCCTGTGGCGCGCCGCGGAACAGGAAGCCGTTCGGACCGGCAAGGCCGTGGTGCAGGAAGACGTGGTGCCGATGCCCGATGGCATGCACACCTTTCTCTCCATCCGGGTGCCGATGTACGACGAGCATGGCCAGGCGTTCGCCATTAGCGGCATTTCGACCGACATCACCGATCGGGTGCGGGTCGAAGAGGAGTTGCGCCAGGCGCGGGAGCGGCTCCAACTGATCATTGACAGCCTGCCGGGGGCGGTGTTCTGGAAGGACCGCAACTCGATCTACCAGGGCTGCAATATGACCTTCGCCCGCTTCGCCGGATTAGGGTCACCGGCCGAGGTGGTCGGCAAGAGCGACTATGATTTGCCCTGGACCAGAGAGGAGTCCGACTCGTACCGCGCCTTCGACCGGCAGGTGATGGACTCGGGCGAGCCGGTGCTGCACATCGTCGAGACCCAGACGCAGGCCGATGGCCGGGTCGCGTGGGCCAGCACGAACAAGATCCCTCTGCGCGATGGCCACGGCAACGTCATCGGCATTCTTGGCACCTACGAAGACATTACCGACCTGAAGCGCACCGAAGAGGCCCTGCGGGAAAGCCAGCAGTTGTTCCAGACGCTCTTTGCCCATCTGCCGGTAGCCGTGCTGTTGAAGACCGCCAGCGATGGGCGCTTCGTCCTCTGGAACGCGGCCAGCGAAGAGTTGTTCGGCTTGCGCGCCGAGGACGTGATCGGCAAGACCGACTACGACTTCTTCCCACGCGAGCAGGCCGATGCCTTCCGGGCCAGGGATCGCGAGGTGCTTGACCACAGGCTCACCGAGGTGATCCCCGAAGAGACGGTAACTAGCCCCACTCTCGGCCAGCGCATCGTGCGGACGACCAAGGTCCCCCTCTACGACGAGCGGGGCAGGCCCACCTATCTGCTGGTGATCTGCGACGATCTGACCGAACGGCGATTGGCCGAGCAAGAGCGGCTGATCCTCCAGGAGCGGATCATCGAAGCGCAGCAGCACGCGCTGCGCGAGTTGTCCACGCCGCTGCTGCCGCTGTCGAAGCGGGTGGTGCTCTTGCCGATCATCGGCTCGGTGGATACGCAGCGCGCGCTGCAGTTGATCGAGACGTTGCTGGAGGGCGTTGCCGAGCACCGCGCCGACATCGCCCTGCTGGACATCACCGGCGTGCAGGTGGTGGACACCCAGGTGGCGAACACGCTGATCCAGGCGGCGCGAGCGGTGCGCCTGCTCGGCGCGCAGGTGGTGCTTACGGGCATCCGCCCCGAAGTCGCGCAGACGCTGGTGCATCTGGGTGTGGATCTGGGGGGCATCCTGACCCGCGGCACGCTCCAGGACGGGATTGCCTACGCCTTCAGGCAGGCGGGCGGGTGGTAAGCGGAGGGGCCGCACAACGCCGCAATGAACATACGGTTGTTCCTGGGAGGGCTGCGCCCTCCCAAACCCTCCCGCCGGCAGGGGGATGGGGAAACCGGGTTTCCGCATCCCCCTGCGTGAAGGCCTGGCCCTCCCGCGGGCGGGGGCGTGGGGAAACCTGGTTTCCCCACACCCCGCTCCGAGAGCGTATGTTCACGTTAGTTGATTTGAAGAGTTTTGGTCCTGGCGGCGCTCCTCATCGGCGGTGCCGGAGGGGGCGCGGCCGAGGAGGGCCGCGACGCTCTCGGCGGTGAGTTGCAGGGCGATCCGTCCCTCGCTGATCAGCCGATCCAGCATCGTCGGGTCGCGTTCTTCAGTGGGCAGGGCCATGACGAAGTGATTGAGCACCTCGCTCCGTTCGGCGATCAGGTCGGCCCAGGTTGCCTGAGGGTTGGCGCGGCGCATATCGGCAAGGTGCAACTCGGCAAACTCGAGCAGCTTCGCGGCAGTGTCTTCGGTGAGGTGCGCGGCGGCGCCGGCCAGGTAGCAGGTGGGCGTTGTCGCGCCCGGGGCGGTGTCGGCAGGCACGAGGTGGCCGACGAACACCTCGCCCGGCGCCAGGCGCTTCGAGGCGTGGTAGTCGGCGACGGGGCGCCGCTCGCCGGTGAGCAAGTCGCGCGCGGTAAGCCCCTGGCCCTTCCGCACTTCCTCCACCACATAGGCCCCCAGGCGCACCGCGCGCCACTGATCCAGCAGCCGCCGCTCGAAGGGGTCGGCGGTGAAGCCCTCCGCTTCGGCCAGGCGTTCCACCAGGGTGCGCCCGCCCGCGTCGCGCGCATCGAAGGCGAACCAGGTGAGGAAGCGTTCCGCGCCGCGATCCTCCAACTGATCAAGCTCGGGCATCTGTTCCAGGGTATACTTACCCTGCCAGAAGCGGTCGAACGCGGCGGGGAAGGACTCAGGAACGCTCCGGGCGGCCTCGATGATCTTCGGCAGCAGGGTATCCTGGGCCTGGCGCAGCAGCAGTTGCTCGGAGCGCGCGGCCTGTTCGAGGGGCAGGTGGCACTCCTTGTACTTGCGCCCGCTGCCGCACGGGCAGGGATCATTGCGGCCAGGCTTGCGCTGCTTCTCCGCGGGCTTTGCCATACGAACCTCACCGGCAGAAAAGGGGGAGGAACCGATGCCGCCCCGTCACGGCGCGACGGGGCACGTACGTCTTCACATGTCTCCCGGGAGCGCGAGCATCATGGTCTTTGCATACATCATCCGCTCTAGCCCGCGCAGGCGGGCTTCGCATTCCGTGGCCGAGGGCTTATGGTCTTTGAATACATCATCCGCTCTAGCCCGCGCAGGCGGGCTTCGCATTCCGTAGCCGAGGGCTTCAGCCCCACGGCCAGCCCGGCATAGCGGATGAATTTCTCAAAGACCAGTAGCCCCACGGCCAGCCCGGCATAGCGGATGAATTTCTCAAAGACTATCCTGCCCGCGGAGACGCGACGAGGGCGGGATGCCCGCGCTCCCGGGCGCGTGGGTTGCCCCGGGTGTGAACAGGTACCGGCGCAGATTGTACCATACCGGCCATACCAGATGCGTTCGTGGCGTTGCCCGCAGGGCGAGAGGGCGGTTCAGCACACGACCGTGCCATACCGCGTAGCCCTTCTGAAACTATGTCTTACCTGTCATCGTGAACCCATGACCCACATCCATCTCTCGCTGATCTGCACGGTGCGCGATGAAGCCGAGAGCATCGGCGCGCTGCTCGACTCGATGCTGGCGCAGACGCGCCTGCCGGATGAAATCGTGGTCAATGATTGTTTGAGCCGGGACGCGACGCCGGCGATCGCGCGGGCCTACGCGGCGCGCGAGCCGCGGATCAGGCTGGTCGCGGGCGGGCACAACATCCCCTCGGGGCGCAACAACGCCATTCGCGCCGCGCGGGGGGCGATCATCGCCTGCACCGACGCGGGGCTGACCCTGGATCGCCACTGGCTCGCGGCCCTGGTGGCGCCAATCGAGGCCGGGGAGGCCGACCTGACCGGCGGCTTCTACGCGCCCGACCCGCGCACGCTCTTCGAACTGGCGCTGGCATGGACGAACTACCGCACGCTGGAGGAGATCGATCCGGCGCGGTTTCTGCCCTTCGGCAACTGCATGGCCTTTCGCCGGGAGGTGTGGGCAGAGGTTGGCGGCTTCCCGGAGTGGTTGAGCCACAGCGAGGATCTGTACTTCGACCTGGAGGCGGAGCGGCGCGGCTTTCGGCGCGCATTTGTGCCCACGGCGGTGGTGCGCTTCCGTCCGCGCTCATCATTGCGGGCCTTTGCGCGGCAGTACTACCTCTACGCGCGGGGCGACGGGGTGGGTGGCTTGTGGCCGCGGCGCCACGCGGCGCGCTACGGGGCCTACGCGGGGTTGCTGGGGTTGCTGGCGGCGGCGGCGCGCTGGCCGGCGGCGCGCCTGCCCGCGGTGGCGCTGCTCGGGGTAGGGGTGGCGGGCTACACCCGCGGCCCCTACCGCCGGCTCTGGCCCCATCTGGCCGGACGGCCGCCGCGGGAACGCGCCGCGGCGCTGGCCCTGGTGCCCCTCATTCGCCTGGTTGGCGACCTGGCCAAGATGGCGGGCTATCCCGTAGGGCTGGCGCAGCGGCGAGGGGCGCGCGCGGGGGGGTGCGGTGAAACCCGGTTTCCCCACACCCCTGCGTGAGGGCTGCGCTTTCCAAACCCTTCCACTGGGTGAGGGGATGGGGAAACCTGATTTCCCCATCCCCCTGCGTGAGGGTCAGGCCTTCCCGCGGGCGGGGGCGTGGGGGAAACCGGTTTCCCCACACCCCTGCTTGACCGCCAGGCCCTCCCGCGGACGGGGGTGTGGGGGAACCTGGTTTCCCCATGTTCACACTAGTGTAGTTTGCAGGCAAGGCTCCTTTGGCTCCTCGCACACTAGCCAGGTCCACTGCAGCGAGTTGTTAGCCGGCCGCTTTCCACCGGAAGGATCTCCCTGCGGGAATTCGCTAGTATCCGGCATCCTCAACAAGCGCCGCTTGCTGCTGGGCCAGGAGGGCGGCATGTGCAGCTGCTTCCGATGCTGTAAGGCCCTGGAAGAGGTGGAGATAAAGGACGCAGAAGACCTGGCCTCGCGAGAAGCCGACGATCATCTGTCCGTCGCTCTCGACCATCCACGTTGAAGGCGGAAGCAGAATCAGGCTGGGCCATTCGACGGCGCTTCCGTTGGCGAGGTACGCGTCCCTGATTGATATGCTGGCAACTCGCGCTTCGGTCTCTGAGCTGAAGGTAATGGCCTGCACGGTAAGAGGGCCAGCCCAGTCCTCGGCGGGGAGGTATGCAATGGCATAGCACTCGTAGTCGATGTCGAATTTCGTCCGGCAGCTGATCTCGATCGGAACAGGCTGCCACATGCTGGCAAGTCCTGCATGTATAGCTCGGATGTGGGAGTAAGAGAGGACCAGATCCTCTGGCCCGGGGCGAGGAGTGGTAGTGGGGATAGGCGTCGCTGTAGGAGACCTTGCAGTTGCGGTTGCTGTTGGGGCTCGCGCAGTAGCGGTCAGGTCGAGAGCGGCATCGAGCGTGGCTTGCGAGATCTGGGTGGCGGCGATTGCTGTCTGAATGTCGGACTCTGAGGGCCGGCTGGTGCAAGATAAGAGAAGAACAGCTAGAACAGCAACCGGTATGCACCTCATAGAGTAGTCCCTCCTTAGAAAACCGGAAGCGGCCAGTTAACGGCTGGCGCATAAACCGCAGGCGGAGCGTGTCGGTTTGATGCACGTGTTGGTGGTGCATCCGCCAAGCTCCTTGACAGGAGGTTTCGGGAGGGCGCAGCCCTATAGGCGCGAACGTACCAGGCGAGGGCTTCCTGAAGCGGCAAAATGGGAGGGCACGCGCTCAGAATCGCCCCAGAAAGCCCGTCGAGAGCTGTGCCCCTCGGGCTGTATCGCCCTCTGGCAAGCCGTCTGTGGCTGCACAGAGCCACACGCTTTAGCAAGCCTATCCAGGTCATGAAGCCTCGTACATCCTGAGCTTGGGGAAGTCGAAGACCTAGCGCTCGAGTCGGGCCTCGAAGGCAGCAATGACCTCGCTGAACTGAGATGCTTCCAGGCGCTGCTGACGGAGATCGTTTTTGCCCTGCCGCCACACCTCCTCGACCGGATTCTGCTCGGGGGCGTGAGGTGCGAAGTTCAGTAGGGTCAGTGGCCACGCCTCTGGCGGGAGCCCTGCGTTACACCTCGTTGAGGAAGCGGCAGATCTCCTCACCACGATGCCACGTCGCATTATCCCAACAGATCGTGAGTTTCGCCTTGGGATAGCGATACATCATCTCGGTCAGAAAGTCAGTCGTCGCTGCACTTTCGGCTTTCGGGTAGGGAAACACGTGCATTTCACCGGTTCGCGCATCAATGCAACCATAAAAGGTCTGGCGAGACTTGAGATTCCCAATCGGAACGCTCACGCGCTCGTTGCGCTTCCCCCAAGCATAGCCACACAGGTCACCCCAGAGGAGAAAACACTCATCAGCAAAAAGCAGAATACGCTCACCTCGTTCGAGTTCTTCGCGATGGGCCGCGACATAGGCCTCTAGTTCGGCGCGTTTGGCCGCGACCGCCGCCTCGTTTTTTTGGGATTGCGTGCCTGAACCTGCTTGTGGCTCAAGCCGGCCGCTTTCAAGAGGTTATAATAACTTTGCCGAGACTCATACACGACCCCAAATGTCTCTTTCAAACAGGTGTGGAGCCCCCGCACATTCGGATGTTCTTGGGCTGCAATCCACTGCAAGACTTCGGCCCGCTCATCAGCACTCAAGAAACTCGTGCTGCCTTGATAGCCCAGGGCAAAACTGGCGACCCCATCAGCGACATAGCGCTTGCGGCAGGTGCTGATGACAGCTTCCGACACTTGCAGCAACCGAGCGACATCGGCCGCACGCTGCCCCCGTTCACAGAGTTGGACCACCAGCGCCCGCTTGTACTCCCGGGCATCGCGCACCGTTGCCAGGAACTCGTCCAAAGTCTGCGTTGTCGTCATCACCTGTCTCCGCAGCCTCACGCGTCTTCGTCACCGCCGTGTTCTGAATCGTAGCATGGATGCCCGTTCTTCACAACCCCGGTGGGATTGCTATTACGTTCGCGCTTATAGGGCGAAGCCCTCCTAGTTCGCTGCCCGCGAGGTAGCAATTTCCGCCGCCTGTGCCTCAATGATATCGCGCAACTGCCGAACGACCGCACGGAGTGTGAGGTCGGAGATGGCGTGGAGGTTGACATCGGAGAGTTGCATATGGCGGTAGTCTGCCAGACCTGCGGGCATTCCGGTGATTATGGAGAGGATACTAGTGGAGGGATGACCCGCGAGGCATCACGAGACTGTATCAACAGCGCAAGCTGGCTAGTCGTTGGATCGAAGCGGTAGAGGCCATCTTTGGTTCCGTCAGGCGATCCTCGATAAGGAAGCATGATCTGCCCATCTATCAGGGCTAGATCGCCGGCATTCCAGTTATCAGGAAGCGACCAGATCTCTACCTTGCCGGTCGTAAGATTCGTTCGAGCGATCATACGATGCGGATCGTCATTGGTCTGATTGTAGGTTGGATTATGGTACGTGTACAGATCGTCCTGAATGATCGCCCCCCACACCGGGGAAGGCGCTATGGGCATCGTCTCGATTGTCGGCGGAACGCCGGGGGTTAGGATAAGAACATCATTAGCCTCCCCGCGGGGCGCGCGCCAGCTTCCCGCATTCAGCAGGTAGAAACGCCCATTGACGGGCAGAATTTGGGTAATGTCACTGCTGTAGCCAAGTCGCAGGGGCGTTTGGGCCTCTAGGGTGGACGCATTGATAAGAGTCACTGCCGCATAACTACCCTGTTCTGGCCCGGAAGTCAGGCCGGCCACAACAACTGTGTCAGGGTTGGCAGCACTGGCGCTGGCAAGAAAATTGCCTTCCAGGGTGATAGGAATGGATGTTTTAACCGCCAGGGTGCCACGATCAACGACGGCAACTGTGGCTGAAAAGCCCTTGTTTGCGCAGACAATAAACGCATAGTCGCCTGCAAAGACTATACCTACCTCGGGCCGTTCGCATGGCCGTAGCTGATGTGCAAGGTCGCCCTGAGGCGAATAGATCTGGACAAGATTGTCATTTCGTTGGAAATCACCGGCAAAACCGATCCATAAACGCCCTTCAGGATCACGATTAACATGCTCGGCCCGGGACTCAGGCAAGTTCACCTGACGTGTGACGGTGAATGAGTCACTGTCAAAAATCGTCAGGGTGTGAGAGGCAAATCCACTTCCGGCCCCCGCAAGCAAATAGCCCGAACGGGCAACCGTCTGGGTTGGGGTCGCACGGCATGCGCCGAGTAGTATGAGCACGAACACGAGGAGGAGCCGGCCTCTCATCATCACGAGGTTCCTCTCAACAGAAGTTGGGTCAGAGGAGATGTCGCGACTCCTCTGACCCAACAAGGGATTGGCAGCTAGTTGGTCCAACCTTTCGAGTAGATAGAGACACGACCTGAACGCGCGATCTCATCAGGGGCTACCATTGCGATAACGATAGCCGAGGCGGTAACGCTGCCGATAATACCGGGGATGGGATTGCGCCAGATCCGGACCGCTATGCCGCCCCAGCGCGCGACAAACCAGACAGTATACGTCCAGTGATTGCTATCAAGATCGGTTTGGAGGCGGCTGTGGATCTTCCAAACAAGTTGCGAACAATAGAGTGCATTGTCAGTCCACTTGTTTGGAAAAAACCAGTTATAGCGGGTACGACCGTCGGTGCCGTACTGCTGCTTTGCCCAGTTGAGCGCCTGCTCAACCTGCTGCTGGCTCCTCTGGTTATTCCGGCCCAGGCCAATATACAGGTTGTTTGCCTGCCAGGTAACGAGACGTCGCATGTTTGCCCCATCTTCCGGATTTGACTCATAGACCCATCCATTGCCGTCGAAGGTTCCAACGTGATTGAACTCCAGGGCATAGAGAAAGTTATTTACTTTATTACCCGAGTTCACGAACATAATGTCTCCACGACGGAGGCCGCCCCAACTTACGCGCGGTCGAGACCGCGCTGTTTGAACATCGGATGGATTTGCCGAATCTGCTAAGCCTGCGCTACTGTCAGCACCGCCTATCACGAAGGGCAGGTAGATTTGATGCCTCGTTGCGAAAGCGGCGCTGAGGTCAGGAGCAAGCAATTTGGTGAGAGCCTCGAGCGTGCGTGCATAACCTGGGTCAGCCAGCATCCGCTCACTGAGTTGCGCAATCTCCGTATTGATAGCTGCAGCCTGCTCAGGGGTTGCGTCTGCGATTTGAGCATTCAAAGCCGCAACCTGCTGCTGAAGGCTGCGAGTTTCGGAGGTGTAGGGTAGCCGCGAATCGAAAACGACGAGGTCTTGCTCCATCGAGTTCATCTCGTCGCTAGAAAGAACCCCATCACTTTGCGCTAGCGTGAACCGATTCTCGATTGTAGCGACAGCATCGGCTAACTCATCGGGAATACCATCACCGTTCACGTCTAGATCCAGATTGAAGGGTGGCAGTGAGTCGCTTGCCCGAACCTGGTGTAAGGTGGTGAATGGCGTACTAAGTAGGGTGAGAATGAGTACCAGCAGAATTGAGGTATTGATCCTCTTCATGTGCAACTCCTTTCTTGGATGTTGGATGTGAACAGAGCATGCATTACATTACAGTATCTTAGCTCTTAATCCTAG
>Ga0308410_1000824_pt1 | contig 17415 bp, 12 predicted proteins | sample HotsprOSTMatCore_FD_203467 | JGI IMG/M metagenome (GOLD analysis project Ga0308410, IMG submission 203467) | Hot spring phototrophic mat microbial communities from Octopus Spring, Yellowstone National Park, Wyoming, United States -... | ecosystem: Environmental > Aquatic > Thermal springs > Hot...
TTCTGGAGCGCCACGCCCATATGCGCGGTTCCATCAAGACCGAACGCGCGGATATCGACTTCCAGACCGCCGCTGACCAGGCGAACCGTCGCCTGCTCAATCGGCGCCAGCATGTCGGCGTGCGCCTGCAGGTAGGCATTGATCTCCTGCTCGCTGATGCGCATCTCGCCAGCAGGGAGCGCAGCAACCAGGGTCGGCAGGACGCCTGCGCCCTCCCGTGATCCGTCAACGTCCAGTCGCTGCACTGCCTGTTCGCCGACCATACGGCTGAGCGACGGGCGCAGCACGAACAGATAGACGGCGACAAGCGCAACGAACACCCAGATGAGCGCCGTGATCCATCCCAGACAGGCGATGCCGCGACGCGATCGTGGTCGCGGTTGATGTCGTGCAGATTGATAGCGTCTCGTCATACTTGAACAAAAAACCCTCCATCCCGCATGGGACGAAGGGTTGCTTCGTGGTTCCACCCATGTTCGGAACAACGTTGCCGGGAGAGATTCCAATGCAACGTATTCCCTCATGATCGCGCTATCGGGCGAACCCGCGCCTCCATACTTGCCAATTCGACGTTCAAGAGGCGGCTCAGAGGGGGTTTTCGCTGCGTTCGTCGCCGGGCCCGCTCACAGTCTTCGGCGCGCCCTCCCTGAAGGCCGGTGCGCAGCTACTCGTCCTCGTCAACGCACTGTCTGACGCTTTTCCGCCACGCCATGGTACACGACAGGACGGTGTGTGTCAAGGGTTTCGCCCGCGTTATGGACGCCGCAATGCATCGATCAACATCTTGATTGCCGGCGGCGGCGGCGGGGTCAACCAACTGACAATGATCGTCGCCGTCATACCGGCGATCATGCCGAAGACGCCGGTCGCCGGACCAGAAATGCCAAGGATGGTCGTAGCAGGACTCAGCCAGTTGACCACGATCGCGCCAATAATCGTGAACAACCCGGCGATCATGCCGGCAATTGCACCCTGGCGGTTGGCGCGACGCCAGAAGATGCCGAGCGTCAACACCGGGAACATGGTTGCAGCGGCGATGGAGAAAGCCCAGGCGACAAGCTCAACGATAATGCCAAGCTGACGCAACGCCGTTAGCGCTGCCAGCAATGCAGCCAGGAAGAGCGCCACACGACCGATAGCGAGCAACGTGCGCGCGGTGGCGCGTCGATTCAACGACTGATAGACATCCAGCGCCACTGACGAGGTGATGACAATCAATAAGCCATCAGCAGTGCTCAGCGCCGCCGCCAACCCGCCGGCGATCACCAGCGCGGCGACAGCGCCAGGCAAACCAACGATTTCAGGAGTCGAGACCACAACCAGATCGGGGCTGATTTTCAACTCGTTGTACTGCAATATGCCGTCAATCGACGTAGGAGTGACCGCGCGCCCGCTCAACTCATCGATCTGGATGCGCCCATCGCCGTTCGCATCGACAAACTGCAGCGCCCCGCTCTCCAGCAGGCTCTTCGCCCATCCCGGCACGGTCGCCACCGACTGTCCTTCGAGCGTCGTCAGATCGGTAATGCTCAACAGACCGGCATTGCCCCAATTCACCGCCCATTGCGGCAGCGCACGCACCGGTTGACCAACGACGTGCGCCAGTATTTCCCAGCGGGAGAAAGCGGCGTAAGCGGGGATCGTCAGATAGACCAGCACAATGAACAGAAGCGCCCAACTCACGCTGCGCCGGGCATGGATCACCGACGGCGTCGTATAGAAGCGCACCAGGATATGCGGCAGGCCCGCTGTACCGCACATGAGACAGGTGGCAAGCGCCAGGTACTGCCAGACCGACCAGTCATTGAATGGCTCAACATACGACTTGGCGATCCCCTGCGTCGCTTCCAGACCGGTAATCACATCGAAGGCGGCGCCGTACATAACCTGCGGCAGCGCAATCCCCGTATCTTTGAGAGAGAGCAGCGCAGCCGGCGCCAGGTAGGTCACGACGATGACCATCGCCTGGACGACCTGCGTCCAGGTGACCGCTTTCATCCCTCCCAGATAGGAACAGAAGAGCACAGCGCCAAGACCTATCGCCACGCCGAACAAATAGTTGACCCCGAGGAAGCGCCCCATAATCAGTCCTATCCCCGACACCTGCGCCGTCAGATAGGTGAATGAGACAATGATCGTGATGATTGCAGCCAACAGGCGCGCAGTCGTCGAAGCATACCGCGCACCGATGAACTCAGGAATTGTATACTGACCAAACTTGCGCAGATAGGGCGCCAGGAGCAGCGCCAGCAACACGTACCCGCCAGTCCATCCGATGATATACGCCAGACCTTCATAGCCCAACATCCAGAGAGCGCCTGCGAGCGAAATGAAGGTCGCGGCGCTCATCCAATCCGCACTGATCGCCAGTCCGTTGAAAAATGCCGGGATGCGCCGTCCAGCTGCATAGTACTCGTCCAGATCATCTGCGCGGCTACGGACGCCAATCGCAGCGTAGATGCCAATAGTCAGCGCAATCGCCCCCCAACCGATGAAGGTTACTGGCACAAGGAACACGACATCAGCGATGACAATCAGTGCGCCGCCAACGATGACCAGAGCAATCGGCAACAACGTGTCTGTGAGCGCCAGCGCAGTTTTGACGCTGCGACCGCCAAAGCGACGATCGCGGCGAGTCATGACCACCGTATAGGACGCTGTCAGCGCCAGGAAGAGGAGCGGGGCGCCCTGCGCCGCAAGAACATAACCAAGCGGAAAGCCGGTCAACACCCGAACCTGACTCAAGCCGGACGCAAGAAGCGCAGGCAGAAACGCGCCGCCCGCCCAAAGAAGGAGCAAGATCACTATCAACCGCAGATTCGACGACCAGTAGGCAGATTGTTCAGATGGAGACGATGTCGCCGTTTGCCGCGTCTCGACGATGGTCACCGCCGGAAGGTTATGCGATTCGTGCTGACGACGCGGGACATGCGGCATTGGCGCACGACGACGATCATCATCGCGGCGCTCAAGTTGCGGAAACAACAGCGTCAGCAACATAAGCGCGATGGCGATCATCGCCAGCCAGAACATCGCCCCTACCAGCAGACCGGTCCAGTTCAGAACAGCCTCCTTATTGATAGCGCCGATGCGCGCTCAGGAGTCCGCAATGGTAATGCGGACCGGTTGATGAATGACCGCTGTCGGAATGGTGACATGGAAGGTCGAGCCTTTCCCGATGCCAGCGCTCTCCGCCCAGATCTCGCCGCCGTTGGCGTACACCAGGTGCCGCGCGATCGTCAGACCGATGCCGGTGCCGCCGCTGTTCCGCGCGCGCGACTTATCCACCCGATAGAAACGTTCGAAGATAAGCGCAAGATGCTCCGCCTCAATACCGATTCCGGTATCGCGCACCGAAATGCGCACATACTCACCGAGCGGCGTCAGCGACACCTCGACCAGTCCGCCGGCAGGGGTATAGCGCAGCGCATTCGACAGCAGGTTCACCATCACCTGCATCAGACGATCAGGATCGGCATAGATGTCTGGGCAGAAGAGGGGCAGGTTCAGTTGCAGATCCACTTCGCAGGCGGCGAACTGCGGGTGAAAGCGAGCGATCAGATCCTGCAACAACGGGCAGACATCGAACACGCGCGGTTGGACGCGCAGTTCGCCAGCTTCCGCGCGTGATAACAGACCAAGCTCCTCGGTCAGACGGCGCAGCCGCGCTGCTTCGTGACGTATCAGTGTGAATGTCTGCTCGTCCGGCGCGATGACGCCATCCAGCAACCCTTCCATGTACCCCTCGATCGTCGTCAACGGCGTGCGCAGTTCGTGCGCCACATCGGCAATTAACGCCAGACGCCGTTGTTCGGTGCGATCAAGCGCCTCTGCAAGATGATTAATGCTCTGGCTCAATTCGGCCAGTTCGTCGTCTGAATGAATAAACGTTCGCTCCCGGTAATACCCCTGCGCCAGACGCCGGCTAACGGCAGTAAGGTCCTGGAGCGGTTCGACGATGCGCCGCGAGACGAACAGACTGACGACCACAACCGCCGCCAGGGCGCCAAAACTTGCCAGCAGCAACGCCTGTTCGAGAACGGATTGGAAACGGCGCTGGATCGCCGCTTCACCAGACATAACCAGCAGATCGTCATCCGATCTGGACAATGCTGCAATTGCAGCGCCCTCCATCATGCTGCTGCGCACCAGGATCTGTGCTGCTCCAAGCAGCACCACAATCGCAATCACAATAATGATCGCGTGCGACACGAACAGCTTCCAGCGAAGTTGATGAAACCAGTGCATACGCAATATGTGCGAGCGACCGACGGTTTTCGCCCCGAACAATCGCATCAACCGGTGAATTTGTACCCGACGCCGCGCACCGTCTGAATCAATGTCGGTTCGGCTGGATCATCCTCCAGTTTCCGCCGTAGCAGACTGATATGAACATCAACCACCCGATCAACGCCGTCGAAATCATGCCCCCAGACCCGTTCGAGCAGTTGCTCGCGCGTAAACACACGTCCCGGCATCGCGGCGAGCGTATGGAGCAGATCGAACTCGCGCGCCGTCAGTGTGACCGGCACACCGTGACGCTGCACCTCTCGTCGTGCGACATCGATCTGGAGATCGCGAAAGGTCAAAAGGGTGGACTCAGAGAGAGAGGCGACGCTTATATGGCGTCGCCGGCGCAGGATCGCCTTGACACGCGCCACCAGTTCGCGCGGACTGAACGGCTTGGTCAGGTAATCATCAGCGCCGACGGAAAGGCCCACAACCTTATCGACCTCCTCGGCGCGCGCAGTCAGCATGAGGACATACGGTCCACCATCGTGCTGCAGGCGTCGGCAGATTTCAAGCCCGTCCATCCCTGGCAACAGCAGATCAAGGACGACAAGATCCGGACGCAAAGTCTGCGCCAGTGCCAGCGCTGAAGCGCCATCGCGCGCAGCATGCACGACAAAGCCGTCCGCCTTCAGATAGGCGACGACCAGATTCAGAATCGGCTCCTCATCCTCAACAACGAGGATTGTTGCGGCCATATCGGTTACCTCACCGTAAGCGAAATCGGCGCGCGCGGATCAATGTGGCAGGAGCGATGCGCTCTTTCTGTAATGTTATGTATACGATAGAGTCGGGTTGCTGTCAATGAGCGGAAAAGAGTGACGCTTTTTTCTGCGACAGGCAAAGAAACTGAGACTGATGGGGTTCCCCAATCCTTCTTAAGTTGAGCAGAGAGAACCGTTGTCATAGTAGGGGGTGTGGATTAGTGGAGAGAGTGGCAAACGACCATTCAGAATGCGCAACTTGTCCGGGGACGAGTGGTGGAGGCGTTTCCCCATGTATCCAGAACGGTCTTGGATGGGGAGGCATACGCCAGCATACTTCCACACGCAGGGCACACCCGATCCGCTGACTTATCCACATAATCACAGGGTTATCCACAAAATAACGTGTGTTTTCCACAAAAAGAGCGCTCGCGCAGCGCCGTGCGGAACAGAACGGGAGCGTCCTCCTGAATGTTCAGGAGGACGCCTGAAGGATTCCTGTCGGCGGACTTTTCGCCAGCGTGCTACTGTTTCTTCCCCTTGTTCTTTTCATCATCGTCGATATCCAGAGTATTGATGAAATCGCGGAAGAGTGAAAGACCCTCGTCGGCGGAAGTCTCGCTTTCCGGCTCGTCAGTCTCGGTTGCACCGGTCAGCGGACGTGATGCGCTCATCGGTTGCTCATCGGCGGCAGTGGTTTCCTCCTCGTCGAAGAGCACACCAGCAGCCTCAAACACGTGAGTTTCGACATAAATCGGCGCATCGGCGCGCACCGCAAGCGCAATGGCATCGCTCGGGCGTGCGTCGATCTCGATGGTGTGGCTGCCCTGCTCGACGACAATTCGCGCATAGAAGGTGCTATCCTGAATATCGTTGATGACAATATGGCTGATCGTCGAGCCAAGTTCGCTGAAGACCGATTTGAGCAGATCGTGCGTCATCGGGCGCTGCGGTTCATGCCCCTGCATAGCGAGCGCGATCGCGTCGGCTTCGAAGGCGCCGATCCAGATCGGCAGGTAGCGCCGACTCTCGGCCTCGCGCAGGACGACGACACGGTGCTGTGTCAGCAGACTCACGCGGATGCTGTCAACAGTTACACGGATCATCGGTCGACCTTTCTGAGGAGCGCTTGCGCGTTTGAGCGCAGCAAGCGTAAAGATGCCTGATAGTAGCGTTGACTTCCATACTAACACGGTGTGAGTTGGTACGTCAAGGTGGATGCAGGAAAAGGATCGCCACTGATTATGAAAATACATATTTGTGCATTCTGTTTTGCACAGCATGCAGTTCCATGGTTCGCGCAAAATGCCGCCTCGTGCTACAATGGAGCGGCGTCGGCAGGGCGCAAAGCGTTTCACGTGAAACAGCACTGCAATGTCAGCAATTGGCGCTTCGGAACCGTACATTCTTGCCTTTGCCAACCAGAAGGGCGGCGTTGGCAAGACGACGACGGCAGTCAACCTTGCAGGCGAACTGGCGAGTCGCGGTCAGCAGGTGCTCCTGGTTGATTGCGATCCGCAGGGAAATGCCACAACCAGCCTGGGCATCCCGAAACGCGATCTGCGCTGCTCGACGTATGAGGTGATTGTGGGCGTCGCCGGTTTGGATCGGTCGATCCAGCCGACTGATCGAACCGGACTCGACATCGTGCCGGCAAATGAACACCTTGCTGGCGCCATGGTTGAACTGGTCAACGCCGAACGCCGCGAATGGCGCCTCGCCGATGCGCTTGGTCAGGTCGTCGGGTACGACTGGGTGCTGCTCGACTGTCCGCCATCGCTCGGGTTGCTGACACTGAACGCGCTCTGCGCTGCGCGGGGGGTTGTCATTCCGCTTCAGTGCGAGTACCTGGCGCTCGAAGGGTTGGCGCAGTTGAAAGGGACGATCGACCGGGTGCGCGACCACTTCAACCCGCGCCTGACCATTGTAGGGGTCGTCATGACCATGTTCGACGGGCGAACCAATCTGGCGCAGCAGGTTGTCGAAGAAGTGCGTCGCTACTTTCCGCAACGCATCTTCAACACCCTGATTCCGCGCAGCGTGCGCATCAGCGAAGCGCCCAGCTACGGACGCACGATAGCAGAGTATGATCCTTCCAGTCGCGGTGCACTCGCATATGCAGCGCTCGCCGATGAGGTGCTGCGCCGTATTGATCGACAGGCGGTTGTGCGATGAAACGTCCTCGAGGGCTTGGCAGCGGTCTTGCCGCGTTGATCCCAGGCGATACGGAACGCGCTGTCGTGCGGGAGGCGTTGATCGACAGCATCGATGCCAACCCGTATCAACCACGCACCGATTTCGATGAAGCCGCCCTCGAAGAACTGGCGGCGTCCATTCGCGAGCACGGGATCATCCAGCCGCTGATTGTCACCGAACGTGATGATGGTCGCTACGAGTTGATCGCCGGCGAACGCCGCCTGCGCGCCGCCCGGCGCGCAGGTCTTGATCGCGTTCCCATCATCGTCCGTGAAAGCACGCAGCAGCAGGCGCTTGAGATTGCGCTGATCGAGAACATTCAGCGCGCCGATCTGAACGCCCTTGAAGAAGCGCACGCCTATCAGACCCTGAAGGATGAGTTTGGTCTGAGCGATGAAGCCATCGCGCAGCGGGTCGGTCGGAGTCGTGAGGCTATCGCCAATACGCGCCGTCTTCTGGGACTTGCGCCGGTCGTCCAGCAGGCGCTCCTCGCGGGACGCATCAGCGCCGGTCACGGACGCGCGCTGCTCAAACTCGCCGACCAGTCGGCGCAAGAAGCGACAGTGGCGGCGATTATTGATTACGACCTGAACGTTCGTGAAGTGGAACGCCTCACCGACCACGCCCGGACGACCGGCGACATCCATCGCGCACTCTCTGCCATCCGTCCGCGTCTGCCTGAAGAGACGCCGGTCAAGCGTCAGCGCGCCTCCCGCTCTTCCGAACTGTCGCCGGATGATCAGACCATCCGCCGCGAACTTGAGCGCCTGCTCGGCACGCCGGTGAGTCTGGTTCGCGCTGAACGTGAACTCCGGATTACGATTGCGTTTCATACCGAGGAGAAGTTGCAGGAGTTCTTTGATCGCCTGTCAATGAACAGGTAGTGCGCGGTCATCCGGTGCACTGGTCGCTCATTCCTTTTGCTGATCACACAGGCGTCGGGAGGTTTGGGTCGATGTTCACAAAACGATACAACAAGCATATCCGTCAATGGACTGCTGATCTGGCTGCGCGAACGCTTGGACGAACCGGCGTGCATCCATCGACGTTGACGGTTCTGAACCTGGTGTTGACGATAGCGAGTATTTGGTGGTTGGCATCCGGTCAGTTCTTCATCGGCGGATTGGTCGTCGCATTCGCCAGTCTGTTCGATGTTCTCGACGGCGCTCTGGCGCGCGCGACGAATCAGGTCAGTCGCTTCGGTTCGTTTCTCGACTCGACCCTTGACCGCTATGCGGATATGTTCATCTTTCTCGGATTGCTGATCTATTTTGAACGTCTGGCGCCTCATGCCGTCGAAACACTGCTCATTTTCGCCTCCGCCGCCGGTTCGCTGTTGACCAGTTATATCCGCGCTCGCGCTGAAGGGTGCGGTTTCGACGGCAAGGCAGGGCTGATCGAGCGTCCTGAACGGATTGCACTGATCGTTGTCGGCTTGCTGACCGGCTGGGTGACGCTAATGCTCTGGTGTCTTGCAATCTTGAGCAACATCACCGCAATCCAACGCTTTGTCCATGTCTGGGTGCAGAGTCGCGCCGAACCGGTCGCCAGGCGTCCCCTTCATGCCGTGGAACGTGGAAAGTAACCGGATCGGGGACGTTATGCCGGGACGGAATATGGTACAATTTTGCTACCTGTACGGTCAGGTGCGATGCATACGCCGTCACGTGCATGCTGCTTGAACTCAACATCAGCGATTTCGCCATCATTGAGCGCCTCAATCTGCGCTTCTGCGACGGGTTCAATGTCCTGACCGGCGAGACCGGCGCTGGCAAGTCGATCATTATCGATGCGCTGGGAACGCTGCGCGGCGACCGCACTGATCCCTCGTTCGTGCGATCCGGTTGCGAGCGCGCACGGATCGAAGGGGTGTTCAGCATCGCTGATCGACCCGATCTCCTGCCCCTCCTCGATGAGTATGGACTGCGCGATGACGATGATCAGGTGATCCTGTCGCGTGAAATTATCCGCGAGAGCGGACGCAGCGTGGCGCGCGTCAATGGTCGTGCGGTCAGCAGCGCAGTGCTGCGCGATATCGGCAGCCGTCTGGTGGATATTCATGGTCAGCACGAGGGTCTGTCGCTCTTCAACAGTCGCACCCACGGCGAGATGCTTGACCGGTTCGGCGGTCTGATATCGTTGCGGGAGCAGGTTGCAGCGCAGGTTGCGGCGCTGCGCTATGTGCGTGATGAACTCGAAACGCTGCGCAGCGCTGCGGCGCGCCGTGCAGAGCGCATCCAGGAGTTGACCTTCCTCCTGGAGGATGTTCGTGCGGCGCGGCTGCGTTCAGGCGAAGAAGAAGAGTTGCTGCGCGAGCGCGCGCTGCTCCAGAACGGCGCGCGTATTACAGAACTGGTGGCGACGACCTATGCGCTTCTTTACACCGGTGATGAAACCGGACGGCGCGCCTCTCGACCTGCTGTTGAACTCCTTGGCGCCATCAGTGATGCGCTCGCCGAACTCGCACGTCTCGATCCGACGCTCAACCAGGCCGCCGAACAGGCCGCCGAACTTCTCTATAACGTCGAGGATCTTGCGACGCGCGTGCGCGCCTACCGTGATGCAATGGAGTTCGATCCGGCTCGGCTCGACGCCATTGAAGATCGCATGACATTGATCCGCGACATGCAGCGGAAGTACCGCAGCAGCATCGATCAGATCCTCGAACGGGCGGCGTCCGCTGAAGCGGAGATCGAACGATTGACCCGCAGCGCTGAGCACCTGGCGGACCTCGATGCTGAAGAACGTCGTCTACTCGAAGAGATTGGCCGCCTTGCCGGTGAGTTGTCCCATCGCCGCCGGGATGCGGGCAATCGTCTGGCGCAGGCGGTGGAACATGCAGCGCGCGATCTTGCGCTGCCGCATGTGCGTTTCGCAGTGAGCCTGGAACGCACCGAAGATCCCAATGGCGTTCCGCTCGTCGAAGATGGTGTTGAGCGCCGCTGGTTTTTTGATCGTACTGGTATTGATACCGTTGAGTTCCTGCTCTCGCCAAACCCCGGCGAACCGCTTAAGCCGCTGGCGCGGATCGCATCGGGCGGCGAAAGCGCGCGACTCTTGCTGGCGCTGAAGTCGATCCTTTCGCGCGTTGATGATATTCCAACCCTGGTGTTCGACGAGATCGACGTCGGCGTCGGCGGTCGCGCCGGTCAGGTGGTGGGCGAGAAACTCTGGAGTATCAGCGACCGTCATCAGGTCGTCTGTATCACGCACCTGCCGCAGGTTGCCGCATTTGCCGATGCGCACTACGTGATTACGAAGGTGTTCGGCGACGGACGGACGCGAACAGTGGTTGAGCGGCTTGACCATGCGCAACAGGCGCACGAGATCGCTGCTATGCTCGATGGGACGCCGGTGAGCGAACACAGTCTCCGTAGCGCTATTGACATGCTCGAACGAGCTCGGGCGTATAAACAGCGGGTCGAACGCGCCCTGATCGCCTGAACCGCTGCGCGTCAGCATTGAGCGTGCGCATTGATCCCGTTGCGTCCGGCGCGATATCGGTTCCTTTCGGGAGGATTCGAGTGTCACGATCGTCTCTTTCAACCTGGTGCGAGCGCGTTATCGAGGGTGGCTGGCTGCTTGCCCTGTTGCTGATACCAACCTACTTCAATCTGTTGTCGGCGCGTCACTTCGAGCCGGACAAAGCGACAACGTTGCGCTCGATTGTCATGATCATGCTGGCTGCGGCGCTGATCCATGCGCTTGAACGCCTCTCCAGTCCACGCGCTTCCAACGGGGATGCGGGTAGTGAACCCTGGTGGCGTCGTCTCGCTGCCGCGCCGCTGGCTGTTCCAACCCTGATCTACGCAGCGGTCTTTGTGCTGGCGACAGTTGTGTCGATTGCGCCGGCGGTCAGTTTCTGGGGGTCGTACCAGCGTCTCCAGGGAACCTTCACCAACCTCTCGTACATCAGCCTCGGCGTGCTCATCGCACTCCACCTCCGTCATCGCGCGCAGCTTGATCGCCTGGTGATGGTCATGGTCCTCGCCAGTCTGATCGCCGCATGCTACGGTCTTGTTCAGCATCTGCAACTCGATCCGCTCCCCTGGCGCGGTGATGTAGTGTCGCGTGTGGCGTCCACGATGGGGAACTCAATCTTCGTGGCCGCCTATATGATCATGGTGCTGCCTTACGCCCTCTATCGCGGAATCGTCGCCGTGCATCAGGCGCGCAGTGACGATGTTTCGCCTTCCCGCCCGCATGTTGATCTGGGTTGGGGAGCGGCGTATGTCTTGCTGGCGCTCTCTGCGCTGGCGCTGGTGTTTGCAGCGATGATGTTTGGCGCCGTGGTGCGCGCCGCCGACCTGCGCTACTGGTGGGTCTACCCTGGCGCGCTGGTCGTCGCCGGCGGACTGTTCATGCTTATCGCGCTTGCGCCGCATCGCACGGAACGTCTGACGCCTGGCATGTTCATCCCGGGCGTCCTGCTGCTTGGATACGTTGTCTTTCTCGGCATTTCGTATACGATAGGACAGGGACCGAACCAGCGAGTGGTTCCGCTTGAAGGTCGTCCGGGCGTCGAGTGGCCCCTCTGGTTGGGCATCGCCGTTGCGCTCATGATGTCCGGGTATGCGCTGATGATCCTGCTCCCCCGGCGTGCTGACGGATCGTCGCGCCTCGGTCTCGTCCTCGAAGCAATCGGCGCGTTCACCGTTGCAGCACTGCTTCTGGCAGCCACGTTCTTCACTCAGAGTCGCGGACCCTGGCTGGGCGGCTTTGCGGCGCTGTTTGTGTTCTTTACCCTGATCCTGGTTCTGGCGCTGCGTCGAGCGCAGCAGTACAACCCGGCGCGCGCGCGTCTCTGGCGAGGATTGCTGATCGGCGAGGTGGCGCTCGCCATTGCGCTGGCGGGCTTTCTGGCGGCCTTCAATCTTTCCGACGCGCCAGTCTTCCAACAGTTGCGCGACGTCCCGTATATCGGTCGCATGGGGCGTCTGCTCGAAGTTGAGAGCGGCACCGGTCGGGTGCGCTGGTTGATCTGGTTCGGTGATGACAAAGCCGGAGGCGCAGCGGCGCTTATCCGCTCTGATCCGCTCCGTATGATCGTTGGTTGGGGTCCTGAGACCATGTTTGTGGCATACAACCCCTTCTACCCCCCATCCCTGACCAGCCTCGAGGCGCGAACAGCATCGCCAGATCGGTCGCACCAGGCGTACCTCGACGAAATAATCAACAAAGGTATCCTGGGGCTCATCAGTTACCTGTTTCTCCTGTTCAGTTTCTATGCGCTGGCATGGCGTCTGGCCACCCGCATGACCGACTGGCGTCTCCAGGTGCTGATTACAGCGGCGATCGCTGCGGTCACGGCGCACGCAATCGAGGGATTGACCGGCATTCCCATCGTATCGACGCTCATGCTTCAGTGGGTGTCGCTTGCGCTTGTGGTCGCTGTGGGGGGAATCGCCGGGGAGTATCGTCTGCCGGGAGCAGCGCCGGTTCAAACCATGCCTGCGCCGACGCCGGTCGCTGTCCAGACGACAGCGCGACAGCGCGGCGGACGACGGGCCCAGACGGTCAAGCGTGGAGCATCGACCGGGCGAGCAGCGACTTCTCGCGCCCGCAGCGAGGGACGCGCCGCAGCAATGGCGGTCTACGCCGTCATTCTGATCCTCGTCTTCCTTGGCGTCTGGGCGTTCAATGTGGATGGTGTGCTGGCGGATATGCGTCTGCAACAGGCGCAGGGATACATCGACGATCCGCGCGGTCGGTTGGAACAGCAGATTGTCGGCGCCGGTTATTTGCTGGACGCGATCCGCATGGAGCCGGATCAGGATTTCTACTACCTGACGCTTGGGCGGTCGCTTATGACCATGGTCTCATTGCGCGCCGATGAGGCGCGTCGTTCCGGCGCCCCGCTTGGACAGATCGATCCGAACGCCAGCGTCGCCACGCTGCTGCAACTCGATGATGCGGCGGATCTTCAGGCGTTCGTGCTGCGGCGCACGCCGATGGAGTTGATGAGTTATGCCCGCGCCGTCCTGTTGCGCGCCCAGCAAATCGCACCGCTCAATAAGGACCACGCCGCCAATCTGGCGCGCATGCACAACTTCTGGTACCAGAATCTGAGCGGCGGTCAGGATCGCGAAGCGCTCACGCAGGCGATCAAGTGGTATGAGCGGGCGCATACCATTGCACCGCAGGATGTCGCTATTCTGAACGAGTATGCCAGCGCCGTCGCGCGAGCCGGCGACTATGAACAGGCGCTGGCGCTGCTCGAAGCGTCGCGCCGGCTCGACCCGCTCTACAACGATACGCTCGTGCGGATAGGCGACATGCTGCGCGTGCAGGGAAAGCACGCCGAAGCCGTTGATCACTATCTGACGTTGCTGGAGCGCGACCCGCGCGCGCTCGATGCGCAGATCAGCGCAATCGCCGCAGCCCTGACATCCGATCCGGTGCAAATGGTGCGTCTGCGCGACGGGTATCTGAAAGCACGCACATCCCGCCCCGACGACCCGCAACTGTCGTCGATCATTGGTTTACTCTCAGTGCGCGCTGGCGACCTTGAAGCCGCTGCGAGCGCGTTTGCTGAAGCCGTGCGATTGCAACCGGAAAACCTGGAAGCGCGCCAGAACTATACGATCGTGTTGAGCGATCTCCTGCGCTACGATCAGGCGGCGCAACAGGCGCAGGAACTGCTGGCGCTGGCAGCGCAACGCCAGGAGACAACCGATCAGCAGCGCGCCGCGATCGAAGCGTTGCTCGGGTACCTCCGGCAGCGCGCCAGCGGCGGATGACGCCTGTCTCCACCCTGTGACCGCACAAGAAAATAATAAGCTTCCCTGGCGTTGGAGCGCCTGTTTGCGTCCTTCCTGCTGGCTTCCGATCATGCAGAGGGCGTGGATCGTGCAGTCGTCCTTCTCACTTTGTTGATCTTGTGGAGCATAATGTGCCTGCTCTGTTGTCGATCTTTCTCAATGTGCTGGCGCCGGTGTTCTTACTGGTGTCATTCGGCTATATCGCCGGTCCCCGTCTCAATCTCGAGTCGCGCACCCTGACCCGCTTTTCCTACTTCATCCTGATCCCTGCCTTCACCTTCGACGTCATGAGCAGCGCACGCATCGGCGCGGCGCTTGCCGGACAAATGGTGGCATATACGGTCATTGTGCATCTGGGATGCGCCGCTACAGGATATGTGGTCGCAACGCTGCTGCGACGTCCGCCGAAGATGGTCGCCGCCTACATGCTCATCGCCATTTTTGGCAATGTTGGGAACTTTGGCATTCCGATCATTCAATTTCGCTTTCCCGGCAGCGATCAGGCGCTGGTCGCCGGAACCGTCTACTTTCTGGCGATTTCCAGCATTGCTTTTGTTGTCGGAGTTGCCGCTGCGAACTGGCACCGCGGCAGCGCCTGGCGCGCCGCGCTCGCCGTGGTCAAAACGCCGGCTCTGATTGCGGTTCCGCCCGCATTGCTGGTCAACAGCCTGCAGATCGAACTGCCTCCGCTCCTCTCCCGCTCGATCAGCCTCCTCTCGGCTGCAATGATTCCGACCATGCTGGTGGCGCTCGGAGTGCAACTTTCAGGTGCAGGCATGCCGCGTTTGACGCTCGATACCGTTCTGGCAGCCGCCGTTCGTCTGGTCGCGGGACCGGCGCTGGCGCTGGCGCTGGCGCCACTGTTTGGTCTCGATGGCATTGAGCGCGCGGTTGGCATCCTGCAGGCGGCGATGCCGGCTGCTGTGCTCGCGTCCATTATTGCGGTCGAAAACGATCTGCTGCCGGAGTTTGTCATCACCACCGTCCTGTTTTCCACCCTGCTGAGTATCATAACATTGACCGTCGTCCTGGCGATTGTCTAGGCAAACTATGGTATAATAAACGTTGTCAGGTAGTATCTCTGCCTTCCTGTTGTTCGTTGATACAACGCTTTCATAACAATGCAGGCTGCCGCCATGGCGCGCAGCAAACGACCATGCGCCCGTCGTGAAGGGATATAATGCCTTGTTCATTTCTGACAGGGCGAATGTTTGATTATGTTTCAAGCAACGGGAGAGAGGTATGCAGGCGCTCTTACGCATAAGCGATGCCATCGATGCACTCAACGAATGGATCGGCAGCAAAACAGCGTACATCATTATGGCGATGGTCGCCATTGGCTTCGTCAATGTCATCGCGCGCTACGTCGGGCGTTTTATCGGCACCCGTCTGACTTCTAACGCTATTATTGAGCTTCAATGGTACCTTTTCTCGATCATGTTCTTTTTGGGTTTCGCCTATATTCTGAAACATAACCTGAATGTGCGCGTCGATTTCTGGTACGCTAACTGGTCCCCCCACCGCCGCGCTCTTATCGATCTGGGTGGAACCCTGCTCTTTCTGATCCCTTTCTGCATTCTTGCGATTATCGTAACCTTCAACCCGGTCATGTTCTCCTGGGGGCGTCTTCCGAACGGCAACTGGGGAACCTGGGAAATGTCGCCGGACCCCGATGGTCTGCCGCGCGCGCCGATCAAGTCGATGATTATTGTCGCCTTTGTGCTGCTGTTGTTGCAGGCGATTGCTCAGGCGATCAAATATCTCGCCATTGTTACCAACACCGTGCGCGCTGAACAGGCGGCGCAGATTGAAGAATACCACGCGCCCGTAGTTGAATAGGAGTGTACGATGGGGTACGAATGGCTGGCTATTGCCATGTTCGTCGGGTTCTTCTTCCTGCTGATCAGCGGGTACCCGGTCGCGTTCTCCTTCGCAGGAACAGCGATTGTCTTCGGTCTGATCGGATTGTCGCTTGATGCAGTCAAAATCGACCTGCTCCGCCTTTTGCCGAATCGCTGGTTCGGCACGATGTCCGATTTCACTTTGCTGGCGATACCTTTCTTCATCTACCTTGGCTCAGTGCTCGAAAAGTCTGGTCTGGCGGAAGAGTTGCTCGAAACGGTCGGTATTTTGCTCGGTCCGCTGCGCGGCGGCATCGCTCTGGCGGTTGTCGCTGTGGGAACGCTGCTGGCCGCTACTACAGGCGTCGTTGCGGCAACCATTATTGCCATGGGGTTGATCTCGCTGCCGATCATGGTGCGTCTGGGGTACGACAAGGGTCTGGCGACCGGCGCCATCACCTCATCGGGGACGCTGGCGCAGATGATTCCGCCAAGCCTGGTCCTTGTCGTTCTCAGTGATCAGATTGGCGTCTCGGTCGGCGACCTTTTCGCTGGCGCGCTGATTCCGGGATTGATGCTGGCCGGTTCATACGCGCTCTACTGTGTCGTCATCGCCTATCTGAAACCGGAACTTGCGCCGCCGCTGCCGCTCGAGATGCGTCGGATCCGCGGTCGTGCGCTGCTGATTAAGTCGCTGAAAGCGCTAGTGCCGCCAATCGTGCTGATCTTTGCGGTTCTGGGGAGTATTTTCTTCGGCGTGGCGACACCGACAGAAGCCGGTTCGGTCGGCGCGGTCGGCGCGATCCTGCTCGCCTGGGCGAATAAGCGGTTGAGTTGGAAGTTGCTGACAGACTCGGCGCTCAGCACGGCGCGCACCAGTACACTGGTGATCATGATCCTGTTCTGCTCGACGTTCTTCTCGTTGATCTTTGAAGCGCTAGGCGGCACGAAATTCGTTACCGAGATTCTGACGGGACTGCCTGGCGGAATCCTGGCATTCATTATCGTCAGCAACATCGTCGTCTTCTTACTGGGCATTTTCCTTGAGTTCGTCGAGATTTGCTTCATTGTGATGCCGCTCTTCGTTCCTGCCGCCAGTGCGCTCGGCGTCGATATGGTCTGGTTCGGCATTATGATGGCGGTCAACCTGCAAACAGCGTTTGTTTCGCCGCCGGTCGGCTTCTCGCTCTTCTACCTCCAGAGCGTTGCGCCTAAAGAGATCGAAACCGCCGATATTCACAAGGGCGCACTACCGTTCATGGCGCTTCAGCTCGTGGTTCTGGTCCTGGTCATTCTCTTCCCCGGCACAGTGACATGGCTGGTTGAACGGGTTCAGGGGTGAGGCGCGAGAGGGGAAGGTTGCACGTGCAACGTGACGCGCAGACCGGTGCAGGTGGGAACGTGGCAGGCGCCAGGATGGACGGTAGGGGCGCCCGTCGCACGTTGCTTTTGAACACGCAACATGGGAATATGGAGGGACGCACGACCGTGCTCTCCTGTGTTTTGGCGTAAAGAAGCGGCGTGGCAACTCGCAATGCGCCCGACATGGGTTCTTCGGACAAACTCCCGGCGGGCGCGATCACTCTTCTTTGGAAGCGAGAGACGGTTCAGAGTCAACCGTCG
>Ga0308410_1000827_pt1 | contig 17390 bp, 18 predicted proteins | sample HotsprOSTMatCore_FD_203467 | JGI IMG/M metagenome (GOLD analysis project Ga0308410, IMG submission 203467) | Hot spring phototrophic mat microbial communities from Octopus Spring, Yellowstone National Park, Wyoming, United States -... | ecosystem: Environmental > Aquatic > Thermal springs > Hot...
GCAGCGGCAGGCGCCTGATCGATTGCGCCGATGTGACGATCGATACCTGTTCACCGGCTGGCGATGCGCTGGTGACGGTTGAAGGACTGGCATACCCGGTTGGTCCTGGCTCGACAATCGGGTTCGCAGCCGTGGTCAATGCGCTGAAATGCCTGGTTGCCGCCGAACTGACGAAGCGCAGCCAGCCGCCGCTGGTGCTGACCAGCAGCGTATTGATCGGAAGCGCCGCCTCAGAGGAACTCTTCGAGCGCACATATGACGACTACCGGGCGCGTGTGGCGCAGGTGTATGGAGGGGGACGTTCAACGCCGCAAACGTCGCGCTGAACGCCTGGTATGCGATGCGGCTGACAGGAAAAACCGCGATCGTCACCGGCGCGGCGAGCGGGATTGGGCGCGCTGTCGCGCTGCGCTTCCTTGCCGAGGGCGCCCGAGTCGCCGGCTTCGACATCGACGGCGCCGGACTGAATGAAACTCGCGCGCTCAGCGGCGTGACCGGGACGTTCATTCCCGTTACCTGCGACCTGACCGACCAATCGCAGACGGAACAGGCGGTATCGTATGCAATCGAGCATCTGCACCGCCTCGACATTGTGTTCAACGGCGCAGGCGCGAGCGGTCGGCGCTGGGGAGATGGTCCGGTCGATGCCTGTACAATCAAGGGATGGCAGCAGACGCTGGAGGTGAATCTGACCAGCGTCTTCCTCGTGTGTCGCGCCACCCTGCCGCACCTGCTGGCGGCAAATGGCGGATCGATCATTAATCTCAGCTCTGTGCTGGGCATGGTTGGCGGCGATGCCGACTTCGCCACTCACGCCTACGCCGCAGCGAAAGCGGGAATTATCGGATTGTCGCGCGCCATGGCGGTGTACTACGCACCGCACAGGGTGCGGGTCAACGTCATCGCCCCCGGTCTGATCGCCACACCCATGAGTCGCCGCGCTCAGGAGAGCGAACGTATCAGGCAGCGGCTGGCGCACCTGCAACCGCTGACCGGCGCGATGGGCGTGCCCGACGATGTTGCCGGAGCGGCTGTGTATCTGGCATCCGACGACGCCGCCTTTGTCACCGGCGTCGTGTTGCCTGTCGATGGTGGATGGACTGCGTGGTAATCATAGAACCTGTGAGGTGAACGTATGGATCTCCCGCTTCTTCCGACCAGCGTCATCGGTTCCTACGCCTGGCCCGCGTGGCTGCACATTGCGCTCTGGGCGGCGCAGCGCGGTGAACTCGGAGCGGAAGACATGCGCGAAACGCAAGACGACGCGGTCGATATGGCGTTGCGCGATCAGGAGGACGCTGGTGTGGACATCGTGAGCGATGGGGAGATGCGCCGCGCCGGTTTCTTCACGGCGGCGTTCTATGGCTTCCTCACAGGACTGCGCGAACTGCCGCCGCAGCGTCGGATTGGCGTCGCCGGTCACGATCAGCGCGAGAGTTACGAAGCAGTCGAGCCGATCACGGCACCCGACGGTCTTGGCTTGCTCGCCGAGTTTAGTTATGTCAAGCAGCGCACAACACGCCCGATCAAGATGCCGTGTCCCGGTCCATTCACGCTTGCCGGACGGATCAAACCCGGCGGGGTCTATAACACGCGGTGGGCAGTAGCGGAAACGCTCGCGCCGATCATTAACGCCGAACTCAAGGCGCTGGTTGCTGCGGGATGCACCTTCATTCAGATTGATGAGCCATCGATTGCAGTGCGTCCCGACAATCCGCGCGCATTCGTCGAACTGTTCAACGCCACGGTTGCCGGAGTCGATGCGAAGATCGGGTTACACCTCTGTTTCGGCAACTATGTCGGGCGCCCAACCGCAAAGCGTACGTATCGCCCGCTCTTTCCGCACATTCTTGATACCCACGCCGATCAGTATGCACTGGAATTCGCCAACCGCGAACTGGCGGAAATCGATCTGTGGCGCGAATTTCCGAGTGAGAAGGAGCTTGCCGCCGGGCTGGTCGATGTGAAGAACTATTACATTGAGACGCCGGAGGATGTTGCCGAGCGAATCCGGGTGGCGCTACGGTATGTGTCAGCCGAAAGATTGACCGTTGTACCCGACTGTGGATTCAGCCAGACGGCGCGCTGGGCGGCGCGCGCCAAACTGAAGGCGATGGTCGAGGGGACGCGGATTGTTCGTCGTGAACTGGCAGGGTGATTCTTCCCTGCATGGAACCGCAGCAACAGAAAGAGCCGCCCAGTCGGGCGGCCCCATCGTACCAGGAGCAGTTGACGACGCTTATGCGCCAACCGGCTCCAGCAACCGATCTTCGGCATATTCCGTCTCAGCAGCCTCCACACCCAGCAGTTCTGCGGTGATGAATGCAGCCAGCGCTGGCGAGATTCGACCATTCTCGACTCCCTCTTCGATGAGAGCCAGAAGATCTTCGTTCGTCATCGTACCCTCCTTTCTTTACCGTTAACTAAACAGACGCGCCCTCGCGTCAACCTGTGCGGATTATACCCGAAACGATCAAAAAAAGATAGAGGGAAAGTTGAGCAGATTATACCTGAAATCAGAGAAAAAGAACAGGGGAACTTTTCACATCCGGTATAATCGCCAATGCGGTGCATCTGCGCCGTCGGTATTGTGAGCAGAGAACATGGACAAGGCGCTGATCATTCTCAACCCCTGGGCGGGCCGCGGCCACGCAGGCGAGCGGCGGCACGATCTGGACCTGGCGCTCGAGCGCGCTGGTGTCGATTACGACATGGTAATGACCCACACCCGCGGCGGTGCGATCGAGATGGCGCGTCAGGCGATCGAACGCGGCTACAGCATCATCGTCGCCGTCGGCGGCGATGGCACGCTCAACGAAGCCGTCAACGGCATCAAGAGCGCGGAAGCGGCAGGCTGGCGGCGTGTGCCGCTGGGGATCATTCCACTCGGCACCGGTTGCGATTTCATCAAGGTGCTCGATGGCTTTATACCCAACGACATTTATGGCAGCGTGCAGCGCATTATCCGCAGGCAGACGCGCACCGTCGATCTGGGTTTCGTCCGTGTGGACAACGAACAGGAGCGCTGGTTCATCAATGCGCTTGGCGCCGGCTTCGATGCGCAGGCAGCCGCTGAAGCATTGAAAATTACCCGGGTGAAAGGATTTGCCGTCTACCTCCTGGCGATCATTCGGGCGTTGGCAAACTACAAGGCGCATCCAATGACTGTCGAGTTCGATGGACGCCGTGTTCAGCGTCGGTTGCTCTTCGCCAGCGTCGCCAACGGCCGCTATCAGGCGGGCGGGTTTCTGCTCACGCCCGATGCGCGCATCGACGATGGGTATTTCGACACCTGCCTGGTCGATAATCTGCGCATCGATGAGATCATCCGCCATATTCCGAAGGTGCTCGAAGGCACGCATACGAAACTACGTCAGGTGACGATGGCGCGTGTCCAGCACGTGGCAATCAGCAGTTCGGCGCCAATCCCGGTCGCAACCGATGGCGAAGTCCTCTCGACCAGGGCGCGCACAGTGACGGCTGAGCTGGTTCATGATGCGATCGACATTCTGGCGTAGGCGGCGCTATTCGCTGCTGCGTTCACCCCACGCCGCAACAGCAATGCCGATCAGAAGCAGCACGAAGCCTGCAAGTTGCAAGGGTGCAAACCATTCGCTAAAAAAGATCAGCGCCAGCAATGCCGAACCAATCGGTTCCCCAAGCAACGCGACGGTGACGAAGGTGGCAGAGAGGTAGCGCAACGACCAGTTAAGGGCAGTATGCCCCAGCAGTTGTGGTCCAACCGCGAGACCCAGAAGCAGCAGGTACGCCAGGGGCGGGTATCCGCCAAAGAGCGTCAACGGGTTTGCTGTTCCAGCGAATGCCATGGCAACGATCAGCAGCGCCACCGCAGCACTGGTGTAGACCAGCCAGATGTATGCCAGCACCGAGACATGGCGACGCAGGCTGCGCCCGACCAGAAAGTAGATCGATCCGCCAAATGCGCCGAGCAGCGCCAGCAGGTTCCCTACAAGTGCATTGCCGCTGTCGGGACCGGCGCTATCGCTGATACCGATCAGGATGCTGCCCGCGATGGTCAAGACGACCCCCGCTATTGTCAGGAGCGATGGGCGCTCGCGCAGGATCACCGCCGATAGGAGCGCCACCCACAGCGGGTTGGTCGAAACCAGCGCAACCGAAGAAGCGACCGATGTGTATGCCAGCGACGAGATCCAGGCGGCAAAGTGAACTGCCAGAAACACGCCAGACACGATCCCGAGCAGCATGTCGCGTCGTGACAGGCGGCGCAACTCGTCGCCTGCGCGCGACCAGGCGATAGGGAACAGGATGATGGCCGCCAGCCCCAGACGCCCGGCGGCGATCGTGGTCGAGGGCACTTCCATACTCTGTGCGTAGCGGATCATGATTGCGGCTGCGGCAGCGACCATCACGCCGCCGAAGAGAACCAGGTACGGCAGTGCGCGGGCAAATCGTGTGACTGGACGATCTATGATCTGTTCGATTGTGTCTGACATGGAAGAACCTCGTTTAGGGGTTGCCTGCAACCTGCAACCTGCAACCTGCAACCTGCAACCTGCAACCTGCAACCTGCAACCTGCAACCTGCAACCTGCAACCTGCAACCTGCAACCTGCAACCTGCAACCTTCGCATCCCCTCATTCCATCTTGCCTCGCGCCTCATAGTATAATGTATTCCATGCCAACGCTGACACTCTCCACCAGTCCGGGTCCACTGATCCTCGAAGCGCGCTGCGAGCCGCAGGTCTGTTATGTGTTGCTCACAGTGCATACGGCTGTAACCGGCAACGCATCACCGCGCCCGGTCAACTGGGCGCTGGTGGCGGATGTCAGCCGTTCTATGCGCATTCCGATCGTGGATGAAGCGCAGTTTCGCTCACTGCTACGCAATGGTTCGGCGCAGGAGATGCTGGTCGATGGCGTGCCGGTGTGGCAGTTGAGCGGCTCTGTGCCACAGGAGGTGCGCGACGCAGCCTCGAGCGCGCTCGATCATGTCGTGCGCGCGCTCCACACGATTGTCGAACGTCTCGACCGCAACGACCGCCTGGCGCTCGTGGTGTTCGCCGACCACGCACTGTTGCTGATCCCACGCATGGTCGGCGCGGATCGGGTGACGCTGGTGCGCGCCATCGAGCTTCTGCCGGGGCTCAATCTGGGGGACGGCACCAATCTGGCGGATGGCATTGCGCTGGCGCTCAACCAGATTCGCACCAACCGCGATGGACGCTGCGCCAACCGGATCATTCTTCTGACCGACGGTTTCACCCGCGACTCTGCGACGTGTCTGGCGCTGGCGGATCAGGCCACCAGTGAGCATATCGCCATCACGACCATTGGGCTGGGCGGCGAGTTCCAGGACGACCTGCTGACAGCGATTGCTGATCGGAGCGGCGGGCACGCGCTGTTTTTGAAGCGTGCATCCGCCATTCCACGCGCCGTCAGCGCCGAACTCGAATCGGCGCGCGCTGCCGCTGTGCCGGCAGTGACTATCGCCATTGCCCCGATGCGTGGCGTGCTGCTGCGGCGGGTCACACGTATGCGACCGGCGCTGGCGCTGCTTGCTGAACCAACCGGCGCGGCAGCGGCGGATGTCACCCGGGTATCGCTGGGAGACCTGGCGGCAGGAATGCCGGTGACGCTGCTGCTGGAATTTCTTGCGCCGGCGGCGAACCCTGGTCCGCTCTGGATTGCCGGGGTGGCGGGGCTGTCGGCTGGGGTGCGCCTGGCGGACGCCGATATTCAGGCGACCATTGCGCATGGTGCGCCGCCGCTGAGCGACGACGTGCGCGCGGCGGCGGCGCGGTCGATGGCCGCGCGCCTGATGCGTCGCGCCACCACGACGTCGGACCCGGCTGAGGCGGCGCGTCTGATGCGCGCCGCGGCCGCGCACTTCGATGAACTTGGCGAGCAGGCGCTGGCTGCCGCAGCGCATGAACAGGCGGCGGCATTCGAGCGCGGCATCAGCATTGCAGGACTTGCCACACGCGAATTAACCTACGCCACGCGCCGACTCGGCGACGTTTCCTGAAATCTGCTGAGGAGAGGCATGACATTCAGTATTCCACAGACGGCAACTCTTGACGCAGCGCATGCTGGTCGCTTCGGTCCCTACGGCGGGGCGTACATTCCCGAAACGCTGGCGCCGGCGGTTGCGGCGCTCGAACAGGCATATGCCGCTGCGCGCCAGGATCCGACGTTCTGGGCTGAACTTGATCGCCTGCACCATAGTTATACCGGTAGACCCACATCGCTGACCTTTGCGCGACGCCTGACAGAACACCTCGGCGGGGCGCAGATCTATCTCAAACGCGAGGACCTGGCGCATACCGGCGCGCACAAGATCAACAATGCCCTCGGGCAGGGATTGCTGGCAAAGCGGATGGGGAAAACCCGGATTATCGCCGAAACCGGCGCAGGGCAGCATGGTGTTGCGACCGCCACCGTATGCGCGTTGCTGGGGATGGAGTGTGTCGTGTACATGGGCGTGGACGATATGGCGCGCCAGCAACCGAATGTCTTCCGCATGCGGCTGTTGGGTGCGGAGGTGCGCGGGGTCGCCAGCGGCTCGCGCACGCTCAAGGACGCGATTAACGAAGCCATGCGCGATTGGGTGACCAACCCGGACTCGTACTATCTCCTTGGTTCGGCGCTTGGTCCGCACCCGTACCCGACGATGGTGCGCGACTTTCAGAGTGTCATCGGGCGCGAGGCGCGCGAACAGATTCTAGCGGCAACCGGACGTTTGCCGGATGTCGTGCTGGCATGCGTCGGCGGCGGATCGAACGCTATCGGCATTTTCAGCGCGTTCATTGGCGATGCAGGGGTCGAACTGCGCGGCGTTGAAGCAGGAGGGCGCGGCGCAACCCTCGGCGACCATGCCGCGCGTTTCTCCGGTGGGCGACCAGGGGTGCTTCAGGGCACATATACGTATGTGTTGCAGAACAACGACGGGCAAATTGGTCTGACCCACAGCATCTCGGCAGGTCTCGACTACGCAGCAGTGGGACCGGAACACGCGCTGCTCCACGATCAGGGGCGCGCCACCTATACGGCAGCCGACGATGAAGAGGCGCTTGATGCTTTTCAGACGCTGGCGCGGCTCGAAGGGATCATTCCGGCGCTCGAAAGCGCCCACGCTGTCGCCGAAGCCATCAAACTCGCTCCAACCATGCGCCCGGATCAGATCATGCTGATCAACCTGTCGGGGCGCGGCGACAAAGACATTTTCACCGTTGCGCGGGTGCTGGGGGTGGAGGTTGAGCGTTGAACGTTGAACGTTATAACGTTGAATGTTGCACGTTGCACGTTATAACGTTGCACGTTGCACGTTATAACGTTGCACGTTGCACGTTGGGTGTTGGGTAGTGGGCGGTGGGCGTTGAACGTTGAACATTGAACGTTGCACGTTATAACGTTGCACGTTGCACGTTGGGTGTTGATGAGAGACGAAAGGCGTATGGTGGAAAAGCAGGCAACGTTCGGTCTGGTCCAAGTCGGGGTTGTCCTGCTGGCGTCGGCGACGGCGCTCATTCACATTGTGCTGGCGCTGCCGACGAACCTGATCATGTTTTACCTCAATGGTCTGGGGTATATCGGATTGGCGGCAGCGCTCTATCTGCCGCGGTTCGCCGCATACCGGCGCACCATCCGCTGGACACTGATCGGCTTCACGGCGGTGACTATTGTGGGGTGGGCGATCTTCGGCGAACGTTCGCTCATTGCGTATATCGACAAAATGATCGAGGCGGCGCTCATCGGGCTACTGGCGGTTGAGATGAGACTCAGGGGTTAAGGGTCAGGGGTCAGGCACCATCTGCACGTGTTTACTGTCATGACCGACTTCGACATTCACGCGGCAATGAACATTGTGCGTACTGAGATGCCGCGCTTCCCCAAGCCGCTAATTGATGGCATGGGCGAGAAAGAGACGAACAGCCCGTTTCGCATTCTGATTGCCACCATTCTCAGCCTACGCACCAAGGACACGATGACCGCCATAGTCGCGCCGCGCCTGTTTGCGGTCGCCGATACGCCGGAGAAGATACTGGCGCTTAGCGAAGAACAGATTGCCGGGCTGATCTATCCGGTTGGGTTCTACCGCAACAAGGCGCGAACCATCCGCGCCATCTGCCAGCGCCTCATCGAGGAGTACGGCGGTGAGGTCCCCTCCGACCTGGATGCACTCCTGGCGCTGCCCGGCGTCGGGAGAAAAACTGCCAACCTGGTGCTTACCGCTGGTTTCGATCTGCCAGGAATCTGCGTCGATACGCACGTCCACCGCATCTGCAACCGCTGGGGCTATGTGCAGACCAAAACGCCGGAGGAAACCGAGATGAAACTGCGTGAGATTCTGCCCCTTGAGTATTGGAAGGAAATCAATGGGTTGCTCGTCACGCTGGGGCAGAATATCTGTCACCCGACCTCGCCGCGGTGCAGCATCTGTCCACTGGCGCACCTTTGCGCACGGGTTGGAGTGGAACGCAGCCGTTGATGCACCGCTCTGCTTCTTTGCGGCGGAGCATGCTATACTACACATCGATAAACATGCAGGGGTAACCATGTACATTCGCTGGATTGTTCGCAAACACAAAAACGCTGGCGCTGCCAACGTCACGTTCCACGATGCGTATCTGGTGGAAAGCTATCGGGACGAAAAAGACACACCCCGCCAGCGCACGGTTTGTTATCTGGGAAATATTCGACAGATCGGTGATGAGTTTCCGCCGCTGGAACGCGAAATATTCTTCCTGCGCGCGGAACGGATCCTTATGAGCGTTCCCGAGATCGATGGCGAGGAACGCGAGGCCATTCTGGCGTTGCTGCGCCAGAAGGTGCCGGAGTTGTCCGAGGAAGAGGCGATCATTGCCTTCCACAACAATCTGCGCTGGTTTGCACGCTGGATTCGCTCGCGTGGACGGCGCGTCTCGCGCGATGAATTGCTGCGCATGATCGATGCCGCCGCCGATAGTATCGAGGTGTAATACCGGCGCAGCGTGTGTTGTCTGCATAACCTGCATTGCAACAGTGGAAGATATGCTATAATATCCAGAGCAAATTACGGCATGCATTATCCGGGGTCAGGCAACGGAGATAACCATCATGGCGGAAAAGAAATCGAAAACCGACGTTACCGCGCGTGATAAGAGCGGCAAGGCGACCAACCACAACTGTGCTAACTGCGGTGAGCGCATTATGAACGACCGCGAGATGGTGGTGGTCATGGACGGGCGGCGGCGCAACAAGACCTACCATCACCGCGCGTGCTTCCAGAAAGCGATTGCATAAGCGCTTCGCCAGGTTCCGGCGAGCTTCATCGGCTCATCCGTTGCAGGCGGGTGAGCCGATGTGTTGTCTGAGGCGTCGTATGGTCGAAGATCGCACGCTGATCGAGTTCCCGGCGCAGGGCGCGACAACGGTTGCGCTGTGTGAACCGTTTGGCGTGTTGTGCTGTCGGGCGTCTGGTCCGGGCGGGCATCCGCTGCGCGTACTGATTGACACCGGCACCGATCCATCAGCCGTGGATGCGCGACTCGCGCGCCGTCTTGCGCTGCCCACCGGCGGCAGCGGCATCGGTCATGGCGCTGCCAGCGACACGGTCGCCTTCACGGAAGCGGTGTTTCCCTGGTTGCGCCTGGGCAGTCCAGATGCCCCCGGCAATCAAGCGCTCACCATCCGCGATCTCTACGCCCCTGCCCTTGACCTGAGCGGTCTGCCCTTCGCGGTCGATATCGTCATTGGCTATAGCGTGCTTCGCCACCTGACGCTGCGGATTGATTTTCGGGCGCGGTCGCTGACGCTGGCGCATCCCGACCTGGGGTTTCCGAAAATCAATGCATCAGGCGCAATAATGCCTCTTTCATTCTTCGAACACTTTCCGTCCATCGGCGATCTGGCGATTGATGGCGTGACCATACCGCAGGCGACGATCGATACCGGCTCGAACGCCGCAATTACCGTCGGTCCTGATCTTGCGGCGCGGCTGGGATTGCGCAAGAATCGCGCAGATGTGCATGTTGTGCGGGGAGAAGGGTTCGGCGGCGGTGGGGAAGTCGTGCGTCGCCAGTTCGATCAGGTGCGTCTGGGACCGTTTACTCTCACCAGTGTCGATATTGACGCTCCACTCACCTGGGCGGGCGATTTCGGTCGCGCATCACGCGCCAATATTGGTATGCAACTCCTCTCACGGTTCGCAACCATCGTGATTGACTATGGGCGAGAGCAGGCGGGATTTGAGCCGTAGAACGCGCAGACGCCAGCAGTCTGTGCTTCGCTGTCATTGCCAGCGATAGCGGAGCAATCTCCGTCCCCCGGGTACGTACAGGTCGTCTAATTGTTGCTCCCTGCTCTCCGCCTGGCGACCGATTCGGACACCTACACGCACTTTGGGCACTCTTCATCGGCATATGGTCCATGATCGGGGCAATCGCCGCCCGGCGCATCCTCAGGCAGATCATCGTAATCCATGGCGCTGACTCCTCCAGTCATTAAAGGTACTGGAAGAACCATATGCGCCAGAAGCATGTACTACCAAGATGAGGATATGACAGAACAATTAATAATGCGCTCTACCCGGAAGAGGCGCCACTTCGCCCCAGCATTCGCCGCATAAGCGCCCGTTCTTCGGGACCGACCGCGCCAAGCGCCCAGAGCGCAGCCAGATAGACCGGCGCGCCAACGGCGATCGCCAGCCAGGGCGAGAGCGCAAGCATGGACCACATAGCGGCGCCCATTGCGAATGAAGCGACAGCCGGGCGCCACATGAGGCGCAGGAGCGGCGGCATTGCCCCTTCGCGCCGCAGGGTGCGCAAAAACGGAAGGAGCAACACTATCTCCGTTGCAACCGTCACCGCCGCCGCCGCCAGATACCCATACACGGGGATGAGCAGCAGGTTCATCCCCAGATTAAATGCCGCACCGACGACGAATGCCGCCGTAATCGCGCGCTGGCGTCGCAACGCGATGAGCACGTACTGCGTGACGCCATTCGCATAGGAGAGCGGCAGATACCAGATCAGGATCGCCAGCGCCAGCGCCGCACCCGGTAGAAATGCCTGACCGCCGATCACCGCAATGATGACCGGCGCGAGCAGGGTTCCGCCGACCGCGCCGGGCCAGGCGATGAGTTGTAGCAGTCCAAGCGCCCGGTGGTACATGCGCTCGAGCGCGGCGCGATCCGTCACTGCGTAGCGTGCCAGCAGCGGAAACAACGCCGCCACAAAATAGGGCGGCACGATCTGCGTCATGTTGATGACTTTGTACGCTGCATCGTACAGACCGAGCGCGGCTGCGCCAGCCTGCGCCCGCAACAGCACCACATCGAAACGGAAAAAGACCGCCAGCAACAGACTGTTCAGCAGCAGTGGGAATCCTTCGCTCAACATTTCGCGCCCGGTGGGCCAGTCCCACACCAGCGGCGCACGGAACAGCATGCGTCGCTGAAGGGCGTAGAACACCGCAGCGTTCAGGATGGTCGCCGCCAGCGCCACCCCTGCCAGCGCCACCACTCGCGTGGGCGCATCCGGTGCAATGAGCAGCGCCCCGACGCCAGCGAGCGTCTTTGCCACATTCGTCAGCAGCACCACCAGCGCCGTCACTTCCATTCGCTGATACGCCTGGAACGACGCCGAACAGGCTGCGGCGAGCGCCGCCGGGTACAGATGCAGCATCAGCAATGCCAGCGCAAGGATTTCGGCAGTGCTCAGAGGGCGTTCGATCAGCGAATAGCCGATGACGATCAGCGCAGCGATGGGGAGCAGCAGCGTGGCGATACCGAGACGGAGCAGCAGAGTGATGCTGAAGAGGCGCGGTGCGCGGGAAAGATCGGGCGCCGCTTCGCGCACCGCCAGATCGTTCAACCCCCAGTTCGTGATCGTCAGGAAATAGAGACCGGCGATCAGCGCAACGAACGCATACGCGCCATTCCCCTCCGGTCCCAGGAAACGCAATGCAATGACTGCGAAACCAAAGTCGATCACCTTGTTGACCAGGTTCGCGGCGATTGGCAACACGCTGTTCTTGGCGACGACGCGGGCAGCATCTGTGTGATCCTCACGGTAAAAGCGCCGCCACAGCCATGCAACGCCCAGCAACAGCGGTATCAGGGCAGCGACCGCAAACAGGAAGATTTGCGCTTTTGTATTCACCACGCAGCGTATGATACCATAGCTGCGCTACGTTTCTGGTCCATTGGCGTGCGCCGATACCAGAGCGCCGACGCCTGACGACCGTCATCGTCGCAGAATTGCAACCGCCAGATAGGTCGCGCCGGTCGACGCATCCTCGGTGTGGGCAAGCGCCAGGAGTTGATCGCCACTGCGCCATCCAGCATAACTGATTGTGTCCCCCTCGACGAGCAACTGGCCGTCGGCGCGCCACCCATTGCCCTCGAGTCGCCCGGCGTAGAACTGTTTGACCTGCTCCCACGCGACGCTTCCAGGCGCCCGGAAGAGGCGGATGGCGGACGCATTCTGCTCGCCGACGATCTCAGCCGTCAATCCGCTCACCATCGCATCCGCCAGCGGCGACTCGCCGCGTGATGCAGCAACTGCGCCGGGATAAACCGGCGGCTCAGCCAGGGGCGCGCTGCCGCAGGCGGCAGCCAGAAGAGCGATAAGCATCATGACCAGGAAACGTGGCGCCATATGCGACCCCGCAGATTGTAACACTGTCATCGGTATGAGATTACGCAGATATGCTATCAGAGGATGCGCCACTTGCTGAAAGGACCTGCGATGCGGCTCATCGATGCAACCAACCTGACCAATCGGCGATCATCAGTTGAGAGGAAGCGGCTTTTATGGTCGCTTTACCATAGTGTCATTGTTTCCCTGACGGGATCGTGCTATACTGCACTAGAATCAGGGCGGAAGGACGCCCAGTGCTGTTAATACGACTATGAACGAATCCTTGACTCCCCGGCAGCGCGCGGAGCGTCTGATCGACGAGGGAATTGCGGCGATCCGCGTAGGAGACCAGGCGCGCGCTCGACAGTTGCTCAGCCAGGCGTTGCAACTTGACCCTCAGAATGAACGCGGCTGGTTGTGGCTCTCCGGTGCGCTGACTGATGTTCCACAGCGCCGCTTTTGTCTCGAGCAGGTCCTGGCAATCAACCCACGGAACGAGATCGCGCAGCGCGGTCTGGCAAGCCTGGAGTCAGCCGCTCTGGCGCCTTCATCCGCTGCGCCAGCGTCGAAACCCGCTGCTCCATCGCAACCCGCGCAGCGTCAGCAATCGGTGTTCGACCCGCTTGCGCCCGACGTCGCCACACCACGACACGCAACAACCGCTGCCACGCCCCCATCGCGCCCGCCAACGCCTGTCACCGCCGCTCCGCCGACGCCCCAAACTGCGGCGCCAGCCGCCGACGCGACAGCGACCAGAGCACAGCAGCAGAAAGCGGCAGAAGCGCCCCGGCAATCTCCTCTGGCGGCGCCTTCTGAACCGGCGCCGGTTGACCCGCTGGCATCACTGCGACCCGGTGCAACTGCGAAGCGCAGCGGTCTGCTGCGCCGACCAGGAACCGCAGGTAAAGCCGCCACAGGCGCCCCGCCAGCCACTATGCCTGTCGAGCAACCTAAAAAGCGCTCGCCTGTCATCATCCTGGCGCTCCTCGGCATTGTTGCAGTCGTTGTGCTGCTGGTCGTCGGGCTGGTGTATCTGTATCCCGATGTGCTCAACCCACTGCGACCAACCGAAGAAGCAGCGGTTCCGACTGTCGAACCAGCGACGCCAACGCCGCTTCCGACCCCGACCACTATTCCGACGGCAACCCCTGTACCCACGCCGGTCGATGTTCAGGCGCTGATTCGTGAGGCGGACGAACTTGTAGCTGGCGGCAGCCTGGGACAGGCGGCGGAACGCTATACCGAGGCGATCCGCGCCGATCCGTCGTCGTTCGAGGCGTATTTTGGGCGCGCTCAGGTCAATTTCAACCTGTCGCTCTTCCAGAACGCGGTTGACGACTTCACAAAAGCGCTGGCGCTCGACCCGGATAATGTCGAGGCGTACCATCAGCGTGCGCGCGCCTTCTATCGCCTGAATCAGCATGAGGAAGCCATTCGTGATTTCACCGAAGCACTCGAGCGCGATCCCAACAACGATGTCATCCTGATGCGCCGTGGCGTCGCCTATCGCGACAACGGACAGTACGACGAGGCGCTGGCGGATTTCGATCAGTCGCTCCAGCTGAACCCGGAGGTCAGTTTCACCTATTACCACCGCGCGCTATTGTTCCAGGCGATCGGCAGACCTGACCGGGCGCGCGCCGATTTTGATCGAGCGCTGACGATTGCGCCGGAGTACCGGCTGGCGTTCGTCGGGCGCGGGTTGCTGCGCCTGGGGCAGGGTGACGCACGTGGCGCCCTCAGAGACTGTTCTCGCGCCATCGAACTCGACGCCACCGAGATCGACGCATACCTGTGCCGCGCCAGAGCCGCCATTGCGCTCCGCGATTACCGCGCAGCCGTCGCCGACCTTGATACGGTCATTGCGCGCGATCCCGACAGCGCCGATGCCTACCGCGAGCGCGGGAGAGCACACCAGGCGCTCCGCGACATCGACGAAGCGCGGGCGGATTATCAGCGCGCCGCAGAACTTTACCGCACTCAGGGGCGCGACAAAGACCTGGCGGAGGTTGAAAAGTTACTTGCTGCGCTGAAATAGCCGTGCGGATCGATGTCCATATGCACTTTCAGCCCCCGGAAGCGCTCGCGTATCTGATAGCCCACGCCGAACGCGAACCGTACTGGGCGCTGCTCCTCGGTCTGCATTCGACGACCCGCTCCGCACCGACGATAGCGGACGAAGGGCGCGTCCTGGCAGACATGGACTGCGCAGGGATCGACCGTGCGGTGATCCAGGGGGAGTATTACTGCCAGCACGATTCGTGCGTCGCCGCCAACGACCGTGCACTGGCGCTGCGCAAGCGATACCCTGAGCGCTTCCTGGTCTTTGCGACGGTGCAACCCGCCGATGAGCGCGCGCTCGACGAAGTTCAACGCTGCGCCGTCGCAGGCGCAGTCGGCATTGGCGAACTCAACCCTTATGCACAGGGATTCACGCTCGCCTCGCCTGCATTCCTGCGGCTGGCGGAAACCTGCATCGACCTCGACCTGCCGATCCTGCTCCACGTGAATGAGCCGGTGGGACGCTACTACCCCGGCAAAGCGGTCACGCCGCTGGCACAGTACTACGAGGTCGCGCTGCGCTATCCCGAACTCAAGATCATCCTGGCGCACTGGGGCGGCGGGTTGTTTTTCTACGAACTGATGCCATCGGTGCGTCAGGCGCTCCGCAATGTCTGGTACGATACGGCAGCGTCGCCGCTCCTTTACGCGACCGCCGACATTTTCACAGTGGCGCTCCGGTGTGTGCATCCGCGCAAAATCCTGTTCGGCAGCGACTATCCGCTGCCGCTCTATCCGCGTGTGTCGCGTGAACCCGATCTGTCCGCCTTTCTCGACGACATCAATGCGCTGGACGTGACGCCCGACATCCGTGACGATCTGCTGGGTCGCAATAGTGCGCGCCTCCTGGGGTTGATCCCATTCGATGATCAAGCTGTTGTGAATGATGCGCCGCGCCAGAATCTCCTGCCCCCTCTGCGCCATCCGATCACCGCAACCATGTCGGTTGCCGCCATTGCCGCCGCCTGGTCCCCAACCCGCGCGGTTCTTGAGGCATACGGCATTCCCTGGGAAACAGTCGAGGTTCCGTTCTGGGAACCGCTGAGTCAGGCTGCAGCGGCACGCGGGATCGGACCAGAACGCCTGGAACGCCTGCTCGCGGATCTCAATGCCGCTGTTCGACAAGGGAATGAGACGCTATGAATCGCGCATTCGCCGTTTTCGTCTTTTTTAGCGCTGGCTACTTTCTCTCCAATTTCTTCCGCGCTGCCAACGCCGTTATCTCCGGTGACCTCATGCGCGATCTGGGGTTGAGTGCTGCCGACCTTGGAATGATGACCAGCCTGTTCTACGCTGGCTTCGCTGCAGTGCAGTTGCCGCTTGGTGTTGCGCTGGATCGCGTCGGTCCACGCTTTGCGGTGCCAGCCCTGATGATGGCGACCGTCGTGGGATGTCTGTTGTTCGCCACAGCAATGGCGCTGCCGCAGGTCGCTATCGGGCGCACCCTGATCGGCATTGGCATGGCGGGAAATCTGATGGGTGCGGTCAAAGCGTTCAGCGCCTGGTTTCCGCCACAACGCGTTGCGACCTTCACCAGCCTCATGGTTGGCATTGGAGCGCTGGGGGCGCTGGTAGCGGCGACGCCGCTCGCCTGGATGAACCAACTGTTTGGTTGGCGTGCAGTCTTTCTCGGCGGCGCCGTCGTGACGCTGCTGAGCGCGTCGGGGATCGTTCTCGGCACGCGCAACGCGCCGCCTGGCGTGATCTGGCGCGCCACGTCCGATGTGTCCGATGGCGGGTTCACTCATATCTTCCGCACACCACAATTCTGGCGCATCGCGCCCCTCAATCTCACGTTGCTCGGCGCAACGCTCGCCGTTCAGACCCTGTGGGCAGGACCATACCTCTTCGATGTGCTGCGCCTGTCGCAGTTTGAAACCGGCAACCTGATCCTGATCATCAGCGCGGGAGTGGCGGCTGGTTACGCCAGTTGCGGCGCGCTGGCAGACAGGTTCGGCGCCCGACAGGTGATGACCGCAAGCACCCTCGTGTTTCTGGCAGCGCAGGCGCCGCTCCTTCTGCCTGTTCCGCTGCCGCCATCGACGCTTGCCGTCGCTTTTTTCCTGTTTGGCTTCAGCGGCGCATTCAGCCTGTTGACGCTGGCGCAGGTGCGGGAACTGTTTCCATCATATATGGGCGGACGCGCCGTCACTGCCGTTAACCTGTTTGGTTTCGGCGGAGCGACCGCAATCCAGTGGGGGATGGGCGTTATCATCAGCGCATTTGCGCAAGGGGAAGACGGGCGCTACCCGGCTATCGCATACATCGCAGCATTCGGCGCAGCCCTCGTCCTCAACGCACTCGCACTTGTCTGGTACCTGACGCCGGTTCCGCTAAGGGCAGAAAAGACGCAGGTTGAAGGCAGGAAGGTTGAAGGTTGAAGGTTGAAGGTTGAAGGTTGAAGGTTGAAGGTTGAAGGTTGAAGGTTGAAGGTTGAAGGTTGAAGGTTGAAGGTTGAAGGTTGAAGGTTGAAGGTTGCACGTTGTGGGTTGCACGTTGTGGGTTGCACGTTGTGGGTTGCACGTTGTGGGTTGCACGTTGTGGGTTGCACGTTGTGGGTTGCACGTTGTGGGTTGCACGTTGTGGGTTGCACGTTGTGCGTTGCACGTTGTGGGTTGCACGTTGTGGGTTGCACGTTGCACGTTGTGCGTCGCCCGTCGCTCAGAGTGACAGGTTGTGTTCCCTTCTTCGTGTCGCTTTGTGTTCTTCGTGGATAAACGCCCAAAA
>Ga0308410_1000829_pt1 | contig 17382 bp, 14 predicted proteins | sample HotsprOSTMatCore_FD_203467 | JGI IMG/M metagenome (GOLD analysis project Ga0308410, IMG submission 203467) | Hot spring phototrophic mat microbial communities from Octopus Spring, Yellowstone National Park, Wyoming, United States -... | ecosystem: Environmental > Aquatic > Thermal springs > Hot...
TCAAGGATTATGACATTGAAGTCAGAATGTTCAGGCCTCGCATGGGCTACCGCTGGAGTGTAGTCCGTCAGGAAGGGCATCGCATATATAGTTCTCAACTTACAGATAAGATATGGCACCTGGAACCGCCAGAAGTGATGAGCATATACTATACAATTCAAAAAATAGGCACTCCAATATCAAAATGGCCGCTAAGAATCACAACTGGCATAAGACTTCGAGAGTACGCTTCTGCAATTACCACCAGCCCGCAAGAGGGTACAGAATGGGTAGGGATAATAAAAGGACGGGATATACAAAAGTACTTCCACAAGCAACCTTCTATGTGGTTATCTAGAAGTGTTATGCCTGCTATAAGTAATTCAGATAACAAATACCGCATCATATTCTCTAAAATGAACGCCAAAACAGGATTTGTTTTAGCCGAACCTCACATTTATGGTGATGAGACTACTTATATTTTGGAACTAGTAGATTACAATGAGGAAGTATTATATTATCTTTTAGGCATTCTAAACTCATGTTTTTTTGATTGGTGTTTCAGGAAATTTTATGCTGGCGGCGGCATAGAGTGCGAAGTTAAACTCTATGCCTTCAAGCAATTCCCCGTACCCAAGGCAGAAGTTAACCGAAATTGGGCAAACAAGATTGCAGAAGCAGTAAGGTTGATATATAATGATGACTTAGTAGATTACAGCAATGACATAGATAATCTTGTTTTGGAATTGTACGGTCTAAAAGCTGAGTATTTGTATATTTACTCATGACCGTATCACGAGGTCTGAACTTAGGGTCACATAGGACTTATGACGAAATCTGGTATGCATACTTTGCTGACCAAACATCGCCAGACTATGTTTTCCCTATGGTACTTTTTGATCTGACTGAGGAGGCGGCGACTATTTTCAAGTTTGATGATTTTGGAGGTGCGCCCGACTTGATGGCGCCGTTGCCTTTCTTCAACAGTGATATAGCTAACAACAGATTTGTCATCGATCTCAATAGACGCCTTTCACTATACAGATGGCTCTGCTTGACTAGCGGAGTGATGGATATAACCCTCAAAAGTAGTCAAAGGCCTATATATTTTAGTCTGTACATCGCAATTAGAGATTCGGATTTATCTTTTCGTATCAGAAGTCCAGAACAGATTATATCTCATCATATTATATGGATAGGCGATACACTGGAGGTGGAGGAGCTAAAAAAGATGCCTGGTGCTTCGTTTATGATATATAACCACAACGGGAGAACGCGTATCAATGCCTCAATACACCAAGGCTCTTGGATACAAAGATATATCAAATACCTATTGGACAGACTTCGTAACAGCACCACCCCAAGTAATGTTATAGAAGAGATTATAGACACTTACTATGTTCGTTTCCTGAAACCCACATTAGCTACGGTTGTTAGGCCTACTTATACTCATACTTTTCTGAATCCTTTCTACGTAGGCATCATTGTGCATTATGTCAACGACTGGGAAGACAATATGATTAGTGTTACGGATGTTAGTAATAATAACTTATTTGTAAGTCTGAATAAAGTTCGTTATCCTGTTATTCGTTTGACATCTGATTTTATAAAGTACTCTGTTTTGCATGTGGTTCCTTGTGATGTGCCTTTGGGTGGGAGCTGGCCATCGCCTAACCGAGGCATCAGGAACGGAGAGACATTGACTATATACAACTACTACAACTGGCCGCATAGCCTTCATTATTCCACTGAAAAAGATATATCTGGTCTTCCGAATATATTGTACGGTGTTACCAATAGCTACGAAAAGGAAAAGGCTTTATTGACTGTTACATTTCATACAGACAATATATATATACCTGTGCCTAATAGCAGCGATAGTATAAAGACTTCTATTCTGAATCCGCCTCCACCGTCGCCGCCGTTTCCTCCTAGCGTTCCTGCCGTGTCGGTGAATTATCTATTAGACAGTATATCAAGTTACAATAGGCAGAAGCTACACCGATGCTATCCTAATGCTCCTATACATATTTTCTATATAGATGAAGATGCCCAATATGCTGGACATATAAATTACGGCTATTACATATTTGATTTGAGTTCTACTTATCAAAATTGGTCTGATTTTAGAGTTAGTAGTTTTATTTGGGTTGCTAATTCTAATAATGTTAGCGAAGGGTACTATGGAAGTTTTCATTTTATTAGTTTCTATACAGGTTATCCTTTTGTTATAGACGCAAGAGCAAAGATGAGTGGATACAGCAATCATCCCGTTCTAGTGCAGCTAACAGAGGATAAAGACAAGATTGGTTTTTACTACAACCCATTGTATCCACTTGCTAAAATGACGACAATCGCAACTGTAGGAGAAAGTGAAGTGTAATTGGAATAATCCCTATGCGTGCGAGTGCTTATAGTCTTACTTTTAGGATTAGTCAAAGTAAAAGGCAAGAGAGATTTCGTAAGCCTATTGCTTTGTTTGTAGACCCAACTATTTTGAGTGGTGCTCCTTACACTGGCAGTGGAGAAATTGGATATACACCTTTCCGTAAAAGAGCTGTTGTACCAAGCGGATGCCTCATGTACAAAATAAGACAGACACCAAACAACGGAGAAGAAATAGATATCATAAACATCAAAGGCCTCCCTTACGAGTTCATACGCCTTATACTACATAACGATTACGAATACAGAGAAGGCGATAACTTATCCTATCTCATCAACATGTATCTATATAACGATAGACTGCGTAGTTTTACTCAGAGTAATATCCAACCAGTAATACCTGATGATATGCCTAAATGTGAAAATGTCTATTACTTCTTAGACCATGCGGCCAATTTCATACAAAATAATTTATCCCGCAACTTCAATATAAAACAAGAAATAGAACGTTATCGCGTAGTATTCTTGTACGATAACGTAGACGACTATAACTCCTACCTTTTCGCAAGACAATTAATCTTAAGCCGAAATTCCGCCAGTTGGGGAACCTTAGTTCTACGGAAAAAACCAGACGACGATGCATTATCACCTTTCAGCAATATAATGCACTTTACAAGACAAACAAACATGATACCGCATAACTACACGGATAACTTTATAGGTTCCAATTTGCCATTTAACTCTGTTTCATTATATATAGACTCGATGTCATCTAATAAAATATTTCTAAACTATAGGACACATCATGGTGTTACTAGTTTCTTTCAAAATAGTTTGAATGTTTTACGTGATAATCTGGATTTCACAACACGTAATGGTCTCACTTTTGAGGAGGACTACCTGAATAGCATTATTTTGTATTTGGACTACAACCCAGACAATGATACTGCCAGAACTTATAATGAATTAAGGCTTCTTGGTTTTGGTTTCGTCACTCAAAGTGTTGGGAGAAACGTCTCCGACCCTATTAGTAATTTAGACCCGATAGAAGGTCGGGAATCTATAACAAATACAGATGGTATATTATACGAACACACGCTATTAACGGCATTCCTGAGATTCATTATACTATATAAGTACTTAGGATATGATATACTATGCTACATTACATATAACGAAAACATAAAAGAATTTAAAAATATAAATACTATTGATTATGTACAAAAAAGTTTGATTTATCGCGGGGGCATAGTCGCAGCCAAGACTAAGTTAGAAGAAAAGGAAGAAGAGGGTTTCATTATAATTAAGAGAAACGGCAAAATACTTATAGCCTACAACGAAGAACATAATAACTATATAGAGTTGTCTTTTGATACTGCATATCAATTAAGTGAAATAATAGAGACACTATCTCGTAATCGCATGAGATTAGTATATACGGACAAGAATATAAAGGAAGTTATAGGAAAGTATTTTCATAACATCTCAAATAGTAAAATTATTTTTAATGTCAATCGTTATCCCACCTACCGTCATGATCCTATGTATGTTACCAATAATAGTGGCACGCTAGGTAATAAAAAATATGTTGAGTTTTTGTCTGATTACTATCCGTTATATTGGTATTATGATGGCACGAATAGAGTTCCGAACGTTGGGAATTTGAATGGTAGTGGTACTAGTGTGATGGACGAGTATTTTTACAATCTCCACCCCTGCGTATTGATCTATGGTAATTCGGTACGGTATCCTACTACTAAAAGACAGGTAAGGGTTAGATGGGTAAAACATTTAGCAGATATTGACAACAACAGTGGTAATCCAGTTGAATACTATTATAGCGAAGTTACGTACATAGAGATACGAGATCCTGTTGATTTAAATAATAACATATGGAATCGTTTGCGACTTACACAGACAGATGCTATACTACCTTTAGATTTGAACAACATAACAAATTCACAGGAAGAGGTCGCACCACCGGTTATCAACTTAGACTATATGAGCACTCCGATACAAAACTTCATAGGCGGTAGTCTGATCAGCTCTAGGGATATACTAGAGTACCCTATGATTCCTAATAGTACAATACCAAGATCAGAAATAGATAAAAATACAAAGGTCTATTACAGAGAAGTTTTATATTGGAAATATTTGAGGTATCTAATAAATGCTGGAATGGTGAGATATTACTTCTATAATCTAACCACATGGTCAGCGCCAGACATCGTGAGCTACCGAGTACGCACAATAAACGATACTGCAAATACCCCTACTACAGAAATCACATTAAGCGTCCTGTTCTATGACAATAGAATCATAGATATCATAGAAATACAGATCAACATATCAACTTAATTAACCCTATCCGATAACCACTCCTTTCGTCTCTAAAATAAGTTATATTAGTATAATTGAACTCTCTTAAACCCCTTTCGAACTCTTGATCAGTTATGAGCATACGATACTTCAAAGGTATCTCAAATTTGGCTAGTTCATAACATCTTTCTATAGATGTGCATGGTATCTTGGATATTATTTTGTTGTTTGAATTGATAATTAAGACGATGCCTTCGTATTGCTGCTTAGACATGATTAAATTTACTAATTAGTATATTTACTCATGCCAAAGTATCTCATTGTGAAACAGGTTGGCGATTCTAATAATGGTTTTAGTAAGTTTGAAAAAACTAACTCTTTATTTTTGTCCCAGAAAAATTACTATTATAATCTTATCAATACACCGGAAGGTGTGTTACCATTTAGATCTGATTTTGGTATAAACTATAACTTTATAAGTTTAGAAGATTTAGTTAGTAGCGTGCAGTCGAAGTTTGCTGGTAGTGGCATAAAAGTAGAGATGATAGAAGAGGAGGGCAGTAAAAAAGTAATAGTTAGTATTAATTCCAGCATAATTGCCATATTAAGTGAATAGTTTCGATAATAAAAAAATAAAAATCGGTTATGGGAAGAACATTAGTAAGATTTAGGGTGCCTTCAGCTTCTCAGTTTGTGCGCCAATATCTAAATTGGCACCTTATTAAGGACGACAGAGTAACAGAAATGACTAAAAAATTGAAACTAGCAATAGCCAAAGAGATGGATGTTAATTACATAACAAAGTACAGCTATCGATTTTTTAAGTATGCTCGTTTCTCTAAAAAGAAAAACTCCATGATCTATGGATTTGCTCTCGTAGGATGGCGACATTATAAGAAATATGGTCTATACCCTAATCTATGGAGTTATTTAGAAGTAGATAACATGGAAGCTCTAGATCAAGCTATAGATGCAATAGTCCAAAAATTTGACAAAATTTTAGAACTTAACAAAGACTTCTTAAAAACTGGTTTTGGTTTGTTCGCAGTACCTAGAAGTTTGTACCAAAATATTGTACAAAGAAACGAAAACATTGCCTGAGACTATGATAACTAGACAGAAAGACAGAGTACTTGGCAGCTTGCGTCGTATAATTCAATCTAATACCTTGAAAGATTGGATTAAAGCTGTAAAGTTGAGTATTGCTAGAAACTATAGGTGTCGTCTTTATATGGACGAGAGTATTATTAATGCCTTGCATGATTTAGTTGAAAATACTAAGAGCAAAACACCTAAGCCTTTTAGTGTTTTCTACTTTGTTTTATACGATGAAAAACTAAATAGATACTACTTAGTCGCTGCTATTTATAAGGTACTTTATACAGCGACAATGTGGACCACAATCGTTGAAGAAACAGAAACGGCCGAACAACTAGCTGCCATACTCAACGACCCCAAAGAACAAAACGGTATAGTTGAAGATGTAATAAGCGAAATCAATAAATTCAATGTAGTGTTTTAAGGAAGTTAACATGGAGTAGTTTTAATCTACTCCGTTCAAATAAATGTTACGTTTGCTGACAGATTAAAGATCATTAAGGCCAACCAGAGAAGACGATTTCTTGTATTCCGTAACTCGGCCCTCAAAGAAGTTTTGCTCCTTCATGACGTCTATAACCTCGGATAGCCAAGGAAGCGTATTTCGGGCACCAGGGTATAGTGGCTCAAAACCGATAGAAGATAAACGACGATTAGATATGTAACGGATATATTCTTCAAATTCTTCTGCCTTCAGACCTAGTATGCCACCCGAAGGCAACGTGTCCTTAATGAAGTCAATCTCCATTGCTACCCCCTCAGCCATAGTATCATATATAAGCTTACGGAAATCTTCTGTCATAACATCAGGATTCTCTGTAATAAGTTCTAAGAATAATCTTCTGAACAGTTCTATATGGTTACTTTCATCTCGAAGTGTATACCTGAACATTTGCCCAATACCTGGAAACTTATTAGCACGATATAAGGCCAGAATCATAGCAAAAAGGCTATAGAACTGGGTTCCCTCCATCACAAGTCCAAAAGTAAAGATATTATGAGCTAGTTTCTGTTTATTCTCAGTTATAGTAGTATCCATATCTTTTCTCATGTCGCGTGTAATATTATGAACGAACTCCGTTTTCCGGCGAACAGTTGGTATGTCTGTAAATATTGCTTCGCATTCAAAAGGGTCAATTTGTAGTGACGAGATCATATATACTAACGAGTCTGCGTGAATGTTTTCTTCATGGGCATGGCGTCCTAATACAAGCTTCAGCTCACTGGCAGTTACAAGATCGCGAACAACTTCTATGATGTTGTCCCCGACGATACCTTCAGCAGCCGAGAAGTAACCTACACCCATCTTGATTACCCACCGCTCCTCGTCGGTAATATCTTTGCTATTCCAATGGAGGATGTCTCTATGCATCGGTATGTCCTCGGGTTCCCAATGATTAGCTTTCATCTTACGATACATTTCGTAAGCCCAGACGTACTTCAAAGGCAAAATGTCAAAGTAGCTATTTACACGTCCATTAATGACTTTTTTGCCTTCAAGTACTTCTGTCGCCTTAGCTAAGTCCAAACGAAACTCTTTATCCCCGAAACGATAAATCTTGACTGACATAGGTAAATATACTAACTACGACAAGCTTATGTCAGTCGAAACGTAATGAGATAGCCCTTACATACTAGCATCACGGGAACATCAAGTTCTGTTTGGTATATTTACAATACACTATGAACAAGTACCTGCGACTACTAACTCTGAAAACAAAGGATTACCGTACTCATAGCAAAAAGAATAAATCATACAAAAATTTTAAGAAACATACATATAAGTCTTTTAGTAGTAAAGATTTACTATCAAATAGTAAGCAAATAAATTATATAATGATGCGGAAGCTTAAAAGTTATAGTAACAGTATTATGGGAGACGATAGTTTGTACGATGATAGATTAGAGGAAGATAAAAATACTAAAATAAAACGACTACAATACGAAATAGCTAGAGCTGAACTAGAAGTTGAAAAAGCCTATCAGGAATTTCAATATATAGATAGAGAATTAGAAGAGTTGAAATCAATGTTGTATTACGAATTGGGAATTGATGACGATTTTACTTTATTTGATATCTCTTTTCTAAGATCGTATGGACTAACAAAGCATCTTTACGATACTATATTAGAATATAACAATAAACGCATAGAACAACTTGTTAAGTACAAAAAATATATTGAAGCATTAGACAAGTATGAATATCTTCTTGAGGATTATACCATCCTTACCGAAGGGCGTAAGGCCATAGATTATAGAAGAAGAGATATAAAACTAACTTATCGCGAAGCAGAAATCCAGTATGCTGATGCAACGATAGAATTGAGGGTGTATCTAAATAAACTTCTGGAAGCCATAAAAAAACTTTTATATGCTGAAAATAAGTTTGAAGCTATTAGAAGTAGATTTGAAAGCATAAAGATAGAAGACGAGTATTCAAAGGATTTAAAGATAAAACTACAAGAAGCATTCGAAGAGTACTATAAGAAGTTAGAAAACTACGATTCGGTACGTAAGGGACTGGATATTAAAGTAAAGAAATATCTTGAAGCCAAAAGAATACACAATAAGATGTTAGAAAAGTATGGAGAAGAAATTGTAAATATAATGGCCAATTAAAATTATAAGAAAAATAAATTGATAACCTATTTTATTTTGTTTTAAATAGTAAAATGTTAATGATGTTATTGTTTTAAGATTTACCCCGGCAACACTCCATCTGATGAAAATGATGTTGATACTACACCTGGCCTGGCCCAAACTATACAAAACTGTACATACTTAATACAGTCGATTCTTGATGAGGGAGAGGGGCTAGCCCTTTTCGTTTCGCCGCTCCTACCCAATCCCTTGTGAGGATTACCCTCTTCAAGGGAGAGAAATCCCTAAAACTCTCAAGGCAAGAGAAGGCGAGGGCTACGGAGAGAACTTGCCAGCTTTTTTGTCTTACATGAGTAAGGCCCCGCACCCGTTCCATCTTACGGTTGACGGTTTGTTGGGCAGCTGTCTCACTCTCTCCGCTGTATGTAAATATACTAAATCAGACAAAAATTTGCAGTTGCTACGCACCTCTCTTTCCCCTACCATATTTAGGAGTTTATGCTATAAATATACACTTGTAGACAGAAGTTAGCAACTGCTGCTAACCTCCTCTTGAATGTAAATATAAGGTTTTTAAAGCGACAATTATTTATTAGCATTCGCTACTTTGAATTAGAATTATGTTGTAAATTTGAATGCAGTTTTGTATGTTTCTATAGTATTTTTTTATGCGAGAACCGAGTATTTAGGTTTAGGACTCTCTGAAAGAGGAACTGTGGAGCAGGCTCTATTGGATGACCGTAGTCCTTACCGGCTGCCTAAAAAGCCATCCTGAGACTAAACAAGAAACTCAACTGAAAAAGTTGAGCAGTCCACTTAGTGATATGGTGATAAAATATGCCATTTTAGTATATTTAGGCATGAAGCCTAACAAGTACATTAGGCAACTTATCAGCACCTACAGCGAAGGCCCAAAGAGGTATAGCATAATTGCAATTCTAGAGGACTTGGAAAAATATGGCGTGAATAGTAATTTGGGGTACTTTATTATTATGAAGACGTATGAAAGATTAGTACAGAAGGGCGTAGACCCTTATGATAGAAAAAATAAAAACAAAGTATATGAAACTTTATTAGACGTTATTTATGAAGAGACAGATTTAGAAGATCAGGTTAAAGCACTAGGTTTGAATACAAGTTATGTAAATGAAGAGTTGCTTGAAAAAGTACCACCTATAATACAACGAAACTTTGAATTTATAATGAAAGTACTTAAAAGAAAGGGTGATACCAAAATAAGTAGTATTATTAAAGACATAAGTCCTGAATTAGCACAGTGGCGGCGTACATATAGTTCTTCTGCCCGTGATTTCTTAAGAAAATTGCAGCTTGGTTTTGCTACTATGGGTTTATGGTTCCAAACGAAAGCGGCTAATCTTCCAGTAAATCCTAATCCTCAATCCGGTTCAAAACATCAAATAGAAAGTGTTAAATATCCATATGATATATCCATTATATTAAAGGATTTAGAACACAAAGTAGATATTATTAGTTTACGAGATTGTTTCTCTAAATTCTATACAACTCTTGGCGTTAGTCCAGTCCCAAAAAGTGAAGGTTTGTTGAAGAATTTGTATAATAGGGCTGTATTTTATACACAACATATCAAGGAATTTAATTATAAGTTTGGCAATTCACAATCTATGTACAATACATTATTAAGATATGATAATAACGATGTATATGTTGCAACATTACGTGATTTATTTATAACATCAGTAGCTGGTGGTGCTCTTGAACAAACATGGAATATGATGAATCGCCAGAATTTTACTGATACAGAAATAAATGCAATAAAATTAGCCTTATCTAATCACACATATACCGTACAATTCCATCACGTGAGCTCCAACGCCACTACTACAAATTTTAGTAATGTGATTACCATAAAAGTACCTCTAGAAAACAACCAGTTAGCAGAGTTAACTCTCAAAATAGAAGGTTTGAGTACTTTTAATTATGAAAATCTGAAAATTACAAGTGGAAATATAGCAAAAGGACTGCAAAATAATTTCGTGACAGTATATAAAGAAAACGACATAACAAATACTTACGGTTTTTATATGATAGTGCCTAATGGTATTGAAACAACGACCAATCAAATTCATTATCTAGGCATTGTATTTAAGGTAGTTGTAAAAGCCTATAAAGTCTCAAATGAAGCTGTTTCAGACGGCACCTCCAGTACAATGGGTATAGCAAACTTGAAAAACAAATATTCAAGAATGTTTAGAAAAAGAAAGAAATACGAATGGATGTAAAAGAATAAACACTATATCTCAATAATAATCTTGTATATTACATGTCTTGATGCCCTACACTTTGCTTTCGTGTCATAATTGCCAATTAAAAAACTACTGTATCACAATATAGGAGTGCTCAAGCTCGGTCCTAAGAAAACGGACTATTCAGAAAGAAGCGAATATGCGTTCGAATTTAAAACTAAATAATTGATTATGCCAGTTTTTTAGCGATCACCTTCGCCAGTATTCTATCAGCTATTATTCTATCATTTATAAACATTCTATACATAATAGTCTGTTCATTTTCTAACTCTTCTTTAACAACTTCTTTTACGTATTGTGATATGCTGAAAATGTCAAATTTAGGCCACTTTTGTATCACTTCGTCTATTGTTTTGTTTGATAGGCGAGCTACTTCAAAAATGATATGTTGGTAGAGCTGCTTGTTGGTGTGTGAATCTTTAGTTCCATAATGTCTGTATAACTCTCGGACGATTTTAGACGATAGTTCAGAAGCTTTAGGGTCTATATCATTATCTGTTTTACTACTCGCTGCATTCCCCTTAGGTTCCTGAGGCTTCTGAGGTATTTGCTCTAACTTGACCTGTTCTTTGTCATTACTGAACTCTGTAATAGTATTAGCTTTCTTTTTGGGCATAAGTAAATTTACAAGATTTAGAAAAACTATTACTATTTAGTATTTTTAGTAATGCACGGTAACCGTTACATCCGCAATTTAGTCAGGATGTATCAAACTTCAATAGCAGAAAAAGAAAGACTGGACAGAGAAAAGTTAGCCCAAAAGCCCAGAAATTGGGAAGATTGCAGAGAATACTTCAAATTATGGGTCGAATATCATTTTTTCTTAGATAAAAAGGTTACTAAATTTATAGAAGATAATATGAAATTTGGTCCTTCTTTACTGTCTGTACGTTTACTGGAACTTATGCGTAAGAAGTTAGATGAAATATAAAATATTTGTGTTAATATAAAGACTTAATTTATTATCATAATGACATAGGTTTTATATTTTTAGTTTGCTTTGTTGTTTTTATGTAGTTTTAGTAATGAAAGTAGGAATACCACTAACGCACTTGTAAAAAAAAAGAACAATTTAGTATATTTAGTCATGAGCAGAGCACTTGATAAGCTAATTGCTGTACACAAGCGCAATAATAATTCAAGACACACACGGCTTTACAGTGAAAATAATTCAGAACTAACCACAATAGAGGAACAAGAAAAGAAGTTGGAAGAATCACCTAAAACAATTCAAGTTTTAGATACTGATGAACAGATGGTTGATAAGTTACTTGGATTATCCTTAGAAGATCTATCCAAAGTTGAAGAAGATTTAAAGCAAAGTAATAAAGAAGAAAAAAGTAGTTACAGATATAGAATACTACCGAGAATTTACAGCAATATAGAAAGAATAAGTAGTAGTCCACAATTGGAACGTAAGCTTATATCTTATTATCTCAGGCATAGAAGAAGAGATAAAATGCGTAGGTTTTATGGTAAAAGGAATAATTACTTTAGTGGCAAATTAGCTGATTCTTTACTTCATGAGATGTATATGGAATTGGGTAGAACTTTATACTTTTCTTGGCTTAGTGATCTTAGAGACTGGGTTAAAAGAAAAGCGCTTGATTTGCCAGCCGTGAGGCACGTAATAGAACTCAGGCAATATTTTGTGGGGAAGGCTAGTGAATACATGCGACAAATAAAAAAACATGGGTTGGTCGAGTTTTTTGCTAGACTTTTAGGTGGTGGTGCTGGAATTACGACTTTAGTGATTATGATAGCAATGGGTTTATTAAATTACTTACGTTGGCACGAAACTGGAGGCGGATGGTGGGAAGATTTTATAACAACAGCAGCATACATTGTTGTAGTTGTGGCAGCCTTAATTATAGTTCCGTTCTTAGTTGGAGTTATAGTTTATTTCATAGCTAAATTAATCATATCTGGTGTAACATTAGCTGTAGAATTTGTTAGGAAGTTGTTACGTCCAAAGGCAATGAAGGTGTACCTCAAAGCGATGAAACTATTAGTTGCTACCCTACCGGCACTTTCTAAGTTGTTATCAGAAAAGAAGATGAGTGTTGATTCTGCGTTAGAAGTATTGAGTAATTTTTTGAAGGGTTCTGAGGGTGATGCGGAGGCGATGAATAAGGCTATTAGCAATATCAAGCAGTTGGCGAAAGCACCTATTAAATTCGGAAATTACATCACAGTTAATAATGAAAGAGATTTGTGGAAAATACTTACTAAAGAGTCAGATTATAAATTGGGTTTCTCAATTGAAATCGCATCTTTTGTTAAAGACAAGATAGGAAGTACCTTTAAGGTTGGCGACACCTTAGAATCTAAATCTTTTGACCCTAGTCAATATGATAATTTAGAAAAAATATTAATGAGTGGTGAGCCTAATATAGGTTTGCCAACAGGTAAAGATTTGCCAATAGAGTTGGCAATTCTTGTTGTATTTACATCACCTAAAATTGTTTTAACGATAAAATCTAGCTCAGCAGAATCCAATATAATATTTAATGCAGGTGACTATTTTATGAATCATAGTGCAATAGAAACTGAACATATAGAAGAATTTCTAGATTCATATCTAGAAGCTTTTGCTGGTAGTAGAGGGAAACTGAGCGAAGTATTTAGGAAAGCTTATGAAGAAAAAGAACACGAATGATTATTAATCACCAGTTAATAAAACTTTTACGATGTTTTGTTATGTGTGCTTACAACACAATATAGCAACTTAATTACTAAGTATAAGAGAGTATGTGGTTTTAATTTTAAAACCGTAATAATATAAAAAAGGTAATGTTTTATGGAGACTGTAAAGGTGATCTGTTCAAATACTCACTGAACAATAAGGCAAGTGAGCCGTCCACCACAGAATGGCTAATATCGAACAGGATTTATATGTTTTGTGTGATTCAAGTAAAAAGTTGACCTTATTAAGTACATTTACTCATGACTACAATTAGAGAGCCTTATGTTGAGATAGACTTAACTGTACAATACAGTAGTATTGATCTTAGGCCTGAGCCTAATACACCTATTGTAGGTATCGTTCTACGTTCTGATTATTATGCAGATTATTACTATAGTCTTCCTGAGAGGGAACGAGTGGTCAATAGAAGGGCTATTGAGATAAACTCTAAGCGGGATTATCTGACCAAGATCGTAAGAGGTAACTATATACTACCTTCCGACCATTTATCTCTTAAGAATGGTTATTACCTTGCAGGTAGTGTGCGGTTGTATGTGGCGCCAGAGATACCTACGCCGAGCTACGCTAATCAAGATTACGGATGGCCTGGTGGGTATCCCAATAACGTTAGGTTCGCGGCTACATTTTTTACGACTACCGTGCGTAGTAAAGTAAATCCTCAGCTAAGTCAAGACATTATGGGTTTTTGGATTAATAATAGCAACGTCGTCAGTATATGGTTTAGTTCTCCGATTTTTAGTGGTGTATTTAGGGGTGGAATCAACATCTCTGGCAATCCTCCAATGTTAACAGTAGCAATAGGTTCTTCTAGCCATAGTGTTGCATTCATAGGGATAAACGACAATGTTTACCCAATTCGAGCAGCAGTTTTCGTAGAATTCTATACAAACCCTCAAATATTTGTAGATACTCCACACGTATTAGTACTAACAGACGAATACTTGTTCTTCTTTCAGGCGATTGATAATACAGGAAGCAATTACAAAGTATTCGTATTTGCTAAAATAAATCAAGAATTATCTCAGTTAAGAGACACGATGATGAGTATTCAAAGGATTAAATTTTATAAAGACACAACATCTGTAACTATCACACCAGTAGATATAGGTATAAGTATAAGTTTTTCTCCTGATAGTACTTTATTAGGTAGTTTTGATGCTTTATTCTTATCTGATCCGAGCACATACTATTATTATTTGAGCTATATAGTAGCTAATCCTACTCTTAGTGGTGCTTATGATTATACTAGTTTTATTTATGGATACAATTATGAGGATGGTGGCCAAAATTATCCTTTAGATTACATAGTTGTTGTAGGAGAGAAGAATAATAATGTTGTTAACTGGATTGCCAGCGCTTACGACTATGATGGAGCAACGGGCAGATTAATATCCTTAACAGTCAATTCATGTAGAGCCATATCATTTTATGACAGTATAAGCCATAATTTTGGGTTGATGAATACTAGTTCAGGATGTGATATAAATGTCCCAAGTGTAAGTGTAGTGAGTATAAGTTATGCTGCAGCGATTGGCAGAATAAGGCATCTTGTAAAATATAAAATAGCTTATACTTACAGTCCTAATAGTTTTGAAGAAGCATTAAACCTATTAAACGTGGCGGACTTGATAACTGATAATGGTTATTGTGCTACCAGAGTTGATTATCCGAGGTACGCTAATCAGATTGCCGAATTTGCTGCTAGAATAGATGTAGATAAGGTACCTGCGTTAGCGGTTATAAACTTACCCTTCAATATAGGGGCTTCTGTAGCTACAAATAATATCCATCCTACTGCGGCATCTAGTACGTTTTTATGTGCTGGGTATTTTAGGAATGAGAGTTTAGGGTATCCTACTATGCTTCCTGTATCGTCTCTTTATGTTCAGCGAGTAGTGAGCATGTATAGTATCCTGAATGCGTTTTCTCCTATATACAATCGCCCTCTGATACCTCTGTCTCCAATAGATCGAATATATAGTGAGAGAGAACGAGAAATACTATTATCTAAGCGAATAAATAGTCTAAGACCTTACGAGGGGGCATGGGCTTTTAATAATAACTTAACCGCTACACTAGATAACTCTATATTCAAAGAGGAAAACATCCGTAGATTGGCTAATACGGTAGCACGCGAACTGATGCAGCTTCTTAAGAAGTTCTTAGGTATGCAAAATACTGATAAGACACGAGCACAAGTCGTTTCGTTGATTAAGAGAATGAAAGAAGTAATCATAGACCCTCATGAATACAAACCAGACGAGTTCGTCATCGTATGCGACGAAACTAATAATAGGGATTTCGATAGATACCTCTATGTAACCATCATAGTCAGAATGCCACTAAGCATAAAGTACATAGAACTTGTTACAGTAGCTATAGACTTGGAAATGTCATAAAATATTAATAAACATGGGATTGTTATTAGAAAACATAGAACCCAAACCACAAATAAACAGAAATATAGTTACTAATCTTGTTATCATTACAGACTCGGAAGAACTATTTAGAATTGCCAGGTTAAAACCACCTACAGCCATATATATAAAACAATCTATGACTGATATACACACCATATTCAATTATCTGTCTTTCAGTTATGCCGTTATTGTAAGTTTAGAAGACCAAGACCTGCTTGCAAATGTAATACTACCAACGTGTTCTACCTATATTATACAGATGGAGTCGCAAGAGTTATATATAACACTACATAGGGACATCCCAAATCTAGACGAAGTCTATCAGGAGGCAAAAGATTATATTAAGTCTAATTTGCTGACTCTTATTGAAAATAACGAAAAATATATTTCTAAAACATATACAGAGTACAGTAATACCTTTTTTGCTAGATATTTATCCGAAATGGCTACCAATTTTTATCCTATCATACAACATAAACTTATTACTAGCTCACACTACGATGAAGATATAGATAAATGGACATCGTACTTTGAAGTATTACTTAGTGATAAGTATAAAAAGGATGACTGGTTTAAAGAAGCCATAAATAGTATCAACTATAAACGTTACGTTATTGGTTCCCAATTTCTATTTTTTAGACCATTGTTGTTATATGTTATGTGGCTGCTGAACTCTGTGGGAGAGTTGTTAGATACTATAACCGAAAGGACTATTGAGTTTTTATGTAATATTAGTTACTATTTATATACTCGTAAGGGATTGAGAGATGGTATTTAGGTGATTCTACATCTACGCAAAATTTCAGCTACTTGTTTTCTAGCTTCAGATGGCTTTATATCGCGAACTAGACCTCCGGAATCCCCGCTTGTAGTATCAACGTTAAAACTTGTAGTATCAACGTTAAAAATATTTAAAAGCTTAGCTAAGTTTTCAATCCCTAAAAAGTTTCCGTATAGGAATATCCAAGTATTGATAGGTGTGAAATCTATTTCCATATCTAACCATGTAGGATAGCTAAATTCGCCATATCTTTCTGGGTTAGATGAATAAGTAAAATGTTTAGAGGAACGCAAGTTTATTTTCGTGGGTAGTAAGTAGAAAATTCCATTTCTTGAGGCGTCGTTGACTGGGAATATACGCATTCTATCTATATTGCGGAATACTATTCCGTAGTGTCCTACATAGTATGTTATGCCTTCGCCTGTTTCCTCGTCGCTACTGGATGTGAGTTGAACACAGGGTTTATTGTTGTATAGCGCCGCAACTAATGCTGGGAAATTGGGTATGAAGTTATATCCTCCTGGTGGGAAAAGCTGAACAAAGTTTAGTGCTGCTAAAACCTTATGCAATAACTCACCAGCACGATCCATGAAATTCGTAGGCGTTGAAATATCTAATAGAGCATCGTAGCTCCCAAACGCCTTAGCGGCAATATTAGAAACATAGTTCTTAACGTAGCTTAATGCCTCTATCTTGACATATAGTTTTTCTGGACTGCCGTCATGAGCCCTAGCAAATGGTGTGTCTGCAACGAGCTGGTTATACCAAGTCCAATAAAAGTTTTTAAGAGACGACACATCACTAGGC
>Ga0308410_1000833_pt1 | contig 17354 bp, 14 predicted proteins | sample HotsprOSTMatCore_FD_203467 | JGI IMG/M metagenome (GOLD analysis project Ga0308410, IMG submission 203467) | Hot spring phototrophic mat microbial communities from Octopus Spring, Yellowstone National Park, Wyoming, United States -... | ecosystem: Environmental > Aquatic > Thermal springs > Hot...
CCAGGAGGAAAGGGCGGGCAAAGTAATTGGAGTAGACAAAGAGAAAGGAATTCTGGTACAAACGGGAAAAGGGATCCTGGCTATAAGTAGACTTCAACTGCAATCAAGGAAGGCTTTGGATTTTGTCAATTTTTTGAACGGGGAACGAAACTTCATAGGAGCCATACTGGGGGCATAGGTGAAACGCTTTTGGTACACGGTAACCGACGCGATGTCCAAGGTAAACGATGCAGTATCGAAACTGCTGGTTCAATTGCAGAGGATAGTCCCCAGGCAAAGCGATACTTCTGAAGAACGTTGGCTGAAAATCGTGATTCTGGCATCCGTCGGCATTTTGATTCTTGTTACGATCTCCGGATTTATTGCCTTCTCGTTAGTCCTGCAAGGAGCAGAACAGACAGTTGTCCCCGATGTACGGGGAAAGGAATTGGCAGAGGCGTTGGTATTTCTCCAGGATCGGGAACTGTACCCCAAGTTACAGCTTCGCTTTTCTACCGACCCTTCGTTGAAAGGGAAAGTGATCGATCAACGCCCCTCTGCAGGCACCGTGGTAAAGGCTGGGAAGCGGATTACCCTGGTGGTCAGCAAAGGTTCGGTAGTGGACAAGCTGGAAGATTTTCGGGGTAAGAAACTCGAAGAAGTTCGCGCCCACCTGCAGTCCTTGTTTGCCTCCCAGAAACCTCTCCTCCGCATTAAAGAGCCTGTTACCTATGTGTTCCATCCCTCTCCTCCCGGTACGGTGTTAGAGCAGAAACCTGAACCTGGAACAGAACTTACGGGGTTGACCGATCTGGTACTGGTGGTGAGCAGGGGGCCTACAGTGGAAAAGAAAAAAGCCCCCAACCTGATCGGTCGTTCCTTTCAAGAGGCGATGGATCTTCTTATAGAGGAACAATTCCCCTTTGTATTTCAGCTTCAGGAAAGAACTCCGGGGAAACGGCCGGGATCCATTGTAGAACAGACCCCCAAGGGGGGGGAAGAAGTGGAACCAGGAACTCCCCTATTGTTGACGATGATAGAACTGACCGAAATCCCCAAGGATTCCCGTTTCGGGTTGTTCGACTATACCTTGCCCCTGTATCCTGTGGCGGTAGATTTGAAGGTGGAAGCGGTAAGTCCCGGAGGAGAGCATAAGGTTCTATTCTCCATGAAACATCCGGGAGGTAGAATCGCCTTCCCCTACCTTCAACCGGAGAACACTACCCTGGTCCTCTCTGTTTTCGATCGTGAAGTCATCCGCCACCCTGTCCGGGGGCCGGGGAACTGATTACCCTGGCACCTACGGGTCGGATCCATAACGGAATAACCGAACCTTCTCCAAACAGCTCTTCCATGTGGGCTGTAAAGGCCTCCCCATCCTCCAGGGGGACGTAAGCCTGGATGGTTCCAGCGAATCCTCCCCCATGTACCCGTGCCACGCCTTTTTTCCAGAGAAACTCCTCTGCCCACCCCAGAGCCAACGGAATCTGCTGAGAGGTCGGGTTGCGAGGGGAGACACAGTTTTGCAGCAGGGTCCAGGAAGAGAGCCCCGATTCTTTCACGAGGGATAGAAAGACCTCTGGTTTCCCTTCTACCAGAGCCATTTTCATTCCTTCCACTCGTTCGTTTTCCCGATAGAAATGGAGGGCTCGAAGGAGGGATCGATCGCTGACGCTGCCCTTGAGTTTCGGAAGCTGGGAAAGGAACTGCTCCTTGGTCAGGTCCCTGAGTACTTCACCTCCCAATCGTCGGGCGATTTCTTTCATTTCCAAGGGAATGGAAGCGTATTCATCCGTCAGATCCGCATGGGAACTTCCTGTATCAATGAGAAAGAGACGATACCCCTGAAGGGAAAAGGGAACCTTCTCTATCGCGGGACTTTCGAGATTCTGAAAGTCGATACTACAGACTCCGCCGTACGCACAGGCCACTTGATCCATGAGACCGCAGGGTTTCCCGAAATAGAGGTTTTCCGCCTCCTTTCCGATGAGAGCCAGCTCGAGGGGGGTGAGGGAACCTCGGGCGAACATCGCATTGCAGAGGGTGCCCAATAGGAGTTCGATGGATGCGGAAGAACTGAGACCAGAACCGGGAAGCACCCTGCTCTGAACCACTGCCTGAAACCCCCGGGGAGGGAACCCCTTTTTCATCAATCCGTTGAGAACTCCCCGTACCAGTGCATCGGTACGCCCTTCCTCCTCACGCTTGGGTAATAAATCCCACATATCCATCTGAATCTTGGGGAACCCTTCGGATTCGAGTTCTACTAGAAGGTTTTCAGTGTAAGACCCCACTGCCACTGCATCGAGATGCACAGCCGCTGCCAGCACTTTTCCCTGGTTGTGGTCCGTATGATTGCCTCCAAGCTCTGTCCTTCCGGGGCTGGAGATGACCCATACCTCTTTCACTCCGAATCGATGCCTGTGCCGTTCCAAAAGATTCAGGTACCGATCCCTGCATTTGCTTATCGGTTCTTCCGGGTAGAGAGTAGCGAAAAGAGAATCGAAGGCCCCTCCCTCGATTGCATGGATCGTTTGTAGTTGATTCATCCTTAACTCCTTTAGTAAGATGCACTGCGGTTAGTAGAGTATGCATAAAATCATTCCTAGAGTGCAAGATTACCCCTGGGGTTCCACACGGTGGATTCCCGAGTTTTTAGGACTCCCTGTGACAGAGGGGAAACCCTGGGCGGAACTCTGGTATGGGGCTCATCCCAAAGCACCTTCGCTTTTGGAAGGAAAAGGCCTAGACCTTCTACAGTATCTTTCTAGTGATCCGGAAAACCTCCTGGGTTCGAGGGTAACGCGCACCTTCGGTCCCCAGCTTCCCTTTCTCCTGAAACTATTGGCTGCGGCAGAACCCTTGTCGATCCAGTGTCATCCCTCACAGAGCCAGGCAGAGGAAGGCTACCAGCGAGAAAACCTGTTGGGCATTCCCTTGGACTCAGCCCAGAGGAACTACCGGGATCCGAATCACAAGCCGGAGATCCTCCTCGCCCTCCATCCCTGTACAGCCCTCTGTGGATTTCGCACTCCTTCTTCCTTAAGGGAGCAGTTCCAACGGCTTACCTCTATCGTTCCTTCCCTCCGGGATTTTTTCCCCTTACTGGAGAGGGGGGATCTTTCGGCCTTCTACCGCTCCTTCCTTTCCCTTCCGAAAGAAACCCTCCTGTCCTGGAGCCAGGCCTGTAAGAGATACCTTCAGGAGAATATTCCCGATTCCAGCCCCGAGGATCGATGGTTTTGCCGATTGGCGGAACGGTATCCAGAGGATCCCGGCTGCTTTGCGCCCTACTATCTGAACCTTGTGGAGCTTTCCCCCGGTGAGGAATTGTTCCTGGAGGCAGGAGTACTCCATGCATACCTAATGGGGTTCGGTGTTGAGTTGATGGCCAACTCGGACAATGTCCTGCGGGGAGGGTTGACCTCGAAGCACATGGACGTAGAGGAGCTTCTCAGAGTGGTTCGATTCGAGCCAACAACCCCAAAGGTGATCCGACCTATCCGGAAGAGGATCGAGACTCGGGCAGGGGAATGCTGGGAAGAACAGTATCCAGTTCCAGTCGCGGAGTTTAGCCTTTCTGTCCTTCGAACCGATGGGGTGGGGAAGGGGATTACTCTACCGATTTCGGGCCCCGAGATTCTTCTTTGTGGAGAGGGTCTGTGGGAGGTTCGAAGGGAATCCGCATCGGAAGGTATCTCGCTGAAACGGGGGGAAGCCTGTTTTCTCGATGCTACGGTTTCCAGGATCTACCTTACGGGAAAGGTAGGTGGATTCGAGCCCATGGACTCATCCAATCCCTCCTTATTCCGAGCCCGCCTAGGCGTGCATGGGTGAGTCGATGCGAGTGTTCATAGACGCCGATTCCTGTCCGGTCCGGGTTCGGGAAATCGTGTGCAAGGCCGCCAAAAGGCGGAACTTTCTCGCCATCTTCGCGGCCAATCGACCGATCCCTCTTCCTCGGAATCGAAATGTGCGGTTCATCCATGTAGAGGAAGGAGAAGGGAGGGCCGATGCCTTCATCAAGGAACAGGTAGGATCCGGGGATCTGGTGATTACACGGGATATTCCTCTAGCAGCGGAACTGGTAGAACTGGGCCCTGTAGTGATCAACGATCGGGGGGATCTGTACACGAGAGAAAACGTGCGGGAGCGATTATCCATCCGTAACTTCATGAAGGAGTTACGGGACGCGGGGTTGTACGAGAGTCCCATAGGAGTGTTTGGAAGGAAAGAAGTAAAGGCCTTTGCCGCTACCTTCGATCGAATTCTCACCCAACTGGAGAAGCAATCTCGTAAAGGTGGAAGCCTTTGAGCACTATAGAAGAACTCACCCGATTGGCTCTAAAAAGGATCCTGTTTCTCGATGGTGCGATGGGCACCATGATCCAGTCCTATCGCCTCGGCGAGGAGGAGGTGCGGGGAACGCAGTTTAAAGAGTGGAGACCCGATATACCCATGAAGGGGAATCACGATCTGTTGAATCTTACGCAACCGGGATTGATCGAAGAGATCCACCGTTCCTATCTAGAGGCGGGTGCGGATATCATCGAGACCAACACCTTCAACTCTACCTCGGTTAGCCAGAAAGAGTATGGGTTAGAGGACTTGAGTTACCAGCTCTCCTACGAGGGAGCCCGGATCGCCCGAAAGGCTGTAGAATCCTTCAAAGGGACTAGGGGAAAGCAAGCCTTCGTGGCAGGGGTTATTGGGCCCACGAACAAGACCCTTTCCCTCTCTCCCCGGGTCCAGGATCCTGGGTACCGGGAACTCACCTTCGGGGAACTGTCCTCTGCGTACAAGGAATCGGCCAGAGGTCTCTGGGATGGGGGGGTAGATCTGTTCTTGATCGAGACAGTGTTCGACACCCTCAATGCCAAGGCTGCTATTTTCGCCCTTCTTACCCTATTCGAAGAACGGGGCAAGAGCCTTCCCCTCATGGTATCTGGGACGATTACCGATGCCGCAGGCCGTACCCTCTCGGGGCAGACTCCCACAGCTTTTTACTACTCTATCCGTCACGCGAACCCTTTCAGCGTGGGGCTGAACTGTGCCATGGGTGCGGACAAACTTCGTCCCCATGTGGAGGAACTGGCCCGGGTGGCTGAAACTGCGGTAAGCGTGCATCCCAATGCGGGTCTTCCCAACGCCTTTGGTGCCTACGATCATTCCCCCGAGTTCATGGCCGCTACCTTAAAAGAGTTTGCGCAGGAAGGGTTGGTGAATATCGTGGGAGGCTGCTGCGGTACTACCCCTACGCACATCGCTGCCATCGTAGACGCTCTATCTGCGCTTCCTCCTAGAACAGTTAAATCCCCCCAGCATCTTACCTGCCTTGCGGGCTTGGAACCGTTGGTGATCGGGCCGGGAAGCCTCTTCGTGAATATCGGGGAACGTACGAATGTAACAGGATCCGCCCGTTTTCGCCGCCTGATCACCGAAGGTAAGTACGAGGAAGCGTTAGAAGTGGCCCGTTCCCAGGTGGAAGGGGGGGCCCAAATGCTGGATGTGAACATGGACGAGGGGATGCTGGACTCTGTGGAAGCGATGCGGAAGTTCCTGCTCCTTCTGGCCACAGAACCCGACATAGCGAGGCTACCGGTGATGATCGATTCTTCCCGATGGGAGGTGATAGAGGCGGGATTGCAGTGTTTGCAGGGGAAGTGTGTGGTGAACTCCCTGAGTCTTAAGGAAGGAGAGGAAGAGTTCCTCCGCAGGGCCCGACTGGTGCGTAAATATGGGGCGGCCACGGTAGTGATGGCCTTCGATGAGGAGGGGCAGGCGGATTCCTTCGAACGGAAGGTAAGCATCTGCACACGGGCCTACCGGTTGCTCCGGGAACGGGTAGATTTCCCCCCCGAAGACATTATCCTCGATCCCAACATCTTTGCCCTGGCTACCGGGATGGAGGAGCATCGAAACTATGGGGTGGATTTTATCGAGGCGGTGAGGTTCATCAAGAACCATCTTCCCCATGCGAAAACTAGCGGAGGGATCAGCAACCTCTCCTTCTCTTTCCGGGGAAACGAACGGATCCGTAGAGCGATGCACACTGTCTTCCTGTACCAGGCCATTCGGGCGGGACTGGATATGGGGATCGTGAATCCTGGCCAGTTGGATGTGTACGACGAGATTCCTAAAGATCTCCTAGAACGAGTGGAGGATGTAATCCTGAATCGTCGTCCCGATGCGACAGAGCGGTTACTGGAAATCGTTCCCATCTACAGTGGCTCAGATCAGATGCAGGACGCGGAGGATCCTGCCTGGCGCAAGGGGAGTGTCCGGGAACGCCTCGTTCATTCCCTGGTAAGGGGAATCACTTCCTTCATAGTGGCCGATGTCGAGGAAGCTCGGAAAGAGCTGGGTACAGCCCTGCGGGTGATCGAAGGACCCCTGATGGATGGAATGAACCAGGTGGGAGAGCTGTTTGGATCAGGAAAGATGTTCTTGCCCCAGGTGGTGAAGAGTGCCCGGGTCATGAAGCAGGCGGTGTCCTACCTGGAACCCTACCTGCTGGAAGAAAAGGCAGATCAGAAAGGTTCGACGAAGGGCAGGTTCCTCATTGCTACGGTGAAGGGAGATGTGCACGATATCGGGAAGAACATCGTCAAGGTGGTGCTCCAGTGCAATGGATGGGAAGTGATTGATCTGGGGGTGATGGTCCCTTCGGAAGTAATCCTTCAGGAGGCTCGGGAGCGGAAGGTGGACATGATTGGGTTGTCCGGACTCATTACCCCTTCCCTGGACGAAATGGTACATGTAGCCTCCGAACTGGACCGTTCAGGTTTTACCATTCCCCTCCTCATTGGGGGAGCTACTACATCAGAGATTCATACGGCGGTAAAAATCGAACCGGTGTATCGGGGGCCGGTGATCCACGTGAAGGATGCATCCTTGGCAGTAGGGGTAGCCGCCTCCCTGAAGGACACGGAGAGAAGGCAACCCTTTGTGGCCAAAATCAGGGAACGGTACTCCATCCTTCGGTCCCAACGCCTCAGTCGGGCACCCTATGATCTATTGCCCCTGGCGGAAGCTCGTAAAAAACGGTTTGATCCTGGTTGGGATGGGTACACCCCCCCTAAACCTGTACAGTTGGGAACCCATACGATCGAAGTCCCCATTTCTACCCTGGCGCCCTTCATAGACTATCAATTTTTCTTTATTGCGTGGGACATGGAAGGGAAGTACCCCCAGATTCTGGAAGACCCCGTAAAAGGGAAAGAGGCGAAAAAACTTTTCCATGATGCCCAGCGGATGCTAGAGCGGATCGAAGGGGAGTCCCTCCTTCAGGCGAAGGGGGTATACGGAATATTTCCGGCCAACGCAACGGAAGATGATACGGTAGTGGTATACAACGACGAAGGACGGCAACAGGAGGTCTTACGCGTCCCATTCCTTCGGCAGCAGCTGCGAAAGAGAGAGACTCCTTACTATCTTTCCCTGGCCGATTTTATCGCTCCTCTTTCTACCTCCCTCCCCGATTATGTGGGATTCTTCGCGGTTACCGCAGGGATTGGCCTCGATGAAGCCACCAAGCGCTTCGAGCGGGAAGGAGATGATTACCGGGGGATCCTGCTGAAGATCCTTGCCGACCGACTGGCGGAAGCCTTTGCCGAGTACCTCCATCTGCGGGTGAGAAAAGAGTTTTGGGGGTATGCGGGCGAGGAATCCCTCTCGATAGAGGAGATACTCAAGGTTCGGTATCAGGGAATTCGGCCCGCCCCGGGGTACCCCCCCTGCCCCGATCATCGAGAAAAGGCCCGTATCTGGAGCCTCCTTAAGCCGGATCGCCTGGGGATTACCCTCACGGAAACCTTCATGATGGTGCCCCCCGCCTCGGTATCGGGGTATTACTTTTCCCATCCCGCTTCTCGGTATTTTAGCGTGGACCGGATCGGGAGGGACCAGGTAGAAGACTACGCTCGACGAACAGGCTCCACGGTGGAGGAAACAGAGAAATGGCTCGCTTCCCATCTAGGATATTGAGTCAGGTTGCGCAGGCAGGGCTTAGCGCCCTGTTCTGAGCCCCTGGAGGGTGTACTGGAGACCTTCTTCAGAGCCAGAGAACACAACCCTTCCCCTCGTCTTCCATCGGCGGTTCTTAGCATTGGGGGATAGTTCGTAGATGGTTTCGTCGATGGAGGTCGTGTAGGGGGTCCCGTCCTCGAATCGGCCGAAAAACCTTAATTTTTCCATTATGGCTGCTCCAGCGGCCAGATCCCAAAGCTTTGCATAGGCGATGTAGCTGACGTATCCTCCCATGAAGAGGTGGAGAAGGGCAAAGACACTACTGCCGCTGGCATGCACGGTGCCGGGGAAGCCATGTCCAGAGCGGGTGTTTCCCTGATCGATAGCGATCACTCCCGCTTCAAAAGGAGGTTGGGGGATGATCGGTTTATGGATGCTCAGATGGGGTTCATCGTCCCTGCAATCCCTCCGCCATTGGGAAGCGTACACCCCGTCCTTTTCCGTAATGAGGAGTTTTCCTGCTACCGGTAGATAGATGGCTCCTTCGGTGATCTTCCCGTTTTCCGCATAGGCGATGGAGATACCCCAGGAGAGGAGATGGTTTGCATAGGAAGAAGTCCCGTCGATGGGGTCGATGATCCAGGTGGAACCCTTCAAGGCTGCCTGGATGTATGCTTCGTCCTTCGTTTCCACAGTTTCCTCTCCGATGAGGTATACACCTTCCCGAGGCCTGTCGAACTCCGTTCCCAGCATCTCTTCGATTTCCCTATCCGCTTCGGTCACTATCGATCGATCTTTTTTGAACTCCCGGGTGGGAGAATCGAAGTAGTGGAGAGCTATGCGGGCCGCCTCATTCAGGAGCCTTACTACTTCAACTATATTCCAGCTCGTCATCGATCGGGCCCCTTTGCTCAGGTAGATTCGTTCTTCAGTTCCTTTATCAGGATCCGGCTGCGTCGACGTAAGTCGTACGCCGCCCGTTTCTTTTCTGGAATTGCAGATAGATCCGCTTCTTCGAACCCCAACTTCAGAAACCAATCAACTGTGGCCACCGTCAGTACGAACACCCGTTTCAACCCGAGCTCCTGAGCCTTTTCCAGTAAATACCCGATGAGTTTGGGTCCTACCCCTAGATGGGTATACTGCTCATCTACCGCCACACCGGCGATTTCTCCCACTCCCTCGGGATACAGGTGAAGGGCTGCGCAGGCGTGGATAGTATCGTCGATCTCGAACACGATGTAGTCTTGATAGGTTTCCGCGAGGGTTTCTTCTGTTCGGGGAAGGAGGATTCCCCGTTCCACGAAGGGTTTCATCAGTCTGAGGACATCGATGATTTCCGTCGGTTTCATCGGACGGATCCCTGCGTAGCGGTTGGAGTAGACCATCGTTCCCGAGCCGAGGTTGGAGAATATCTCTGAAAGCAAAGCTCCCTCCATCCTTCCATCGAGGATGTGAACTCGTTCCACCCCCGATTCACATGCCCTCCTTGCCATGCGGAGGAGCTCCAGCCGCTCCTCCTTCTCCTGGTTCAGCTGGAAGAACCTTTCCAGATCCGCCAGGCTGAAGTTGCTGATCCGCCCCCCGGGAGCTATGGGAACGCCTTCGGGAACGGTGAACTCCGATGCTCGAAACACAGTTCCCGCGGTCAAGAAAAACAATTTCTCCGCCCCAATTCGTGCGGCAGTGACCACTGCCAGTTCATTGGAAGAGATGTTGTAGGGCCTGCCGGTGGAATTCCACCCGATACAGGGAAGGATGGGAACGAATCCATCTTCCAGTACCCTCCGTAACCCTTCCGTCAGCACCCGATCCACCGTTCCGGCACTTTGAAAATCCGTTCCATCCACCACTCCAATTGCTCTAGCCCGTACCCAATTGCCTATCACTGCATTGATCGAAGAGGCGGCGAGACTCGTCATCACTCGGTTGGCTACATCGAAGGCTGCCATTTTGATGAAAGGCATCGCCTCATGGCTGGTCACACGAATTCCTCTGATGGTTTTTCCTTCGATGTGGTAGTCCTTCAGTATTTCATCGATCCGTTCCTTTGCACCGGGGACCAGAATGATCCTGATGCCTACCTGGTGAAGAAAAGCTACATCCCGCATCAGGACCGGAAAGAGGGTATCCTGGATGATGGGATACTCTACCTTGATGACAAAGGTGGTTCCGGTAAACTGCCTGAGGTACTGAAACACCTCTCGGATCGTTTCCACTTGATCCATGGGAAGTATCTTATAGCGCCTTCCTTTCCTTGACAACAGGGGATATCTGAGACATACGGTAGGTTTAATTTTCGATTGTATCTAGGATCGAGACACCATCGTTTCGTTTGGCGAAGAGCTTCAAGGTGTGACGGAACACGTTCATCTTTTCCTCCAGATCTACCGCTTCGTTGTCGAAACGGCGAAAGAACTGTTCTGCCGTCATCCCGTTTCCCAGGTCCCCTCGGATCATTCCCTGTTTGTAGTACTCCCGCAGTTCCAACAAACGATAGTACACTTTTTCGAAGAGGAAGCTGCTTTTCCGGAGTTGAAACAGAGGCCCAATAATGAGGCGTTTTTCTCGTAGGACTTCCGATAGTGCACCTGTCCTACCGGCTCGATCTTCCCGGAACCATTTATCTAAGATTTCGTACCGTGCCATAAGGGTTTTGTAGGCTTCATCGAACTTCCCCTTCATTTCTAGATACCGGTTGGCGAAGTTCCGAAGGGCCCTATGGGGATTGCTGCGGAAAGCCTCGATCCGCTCCGCGTGCCAGTTCCGTCGGAATGTTTCTAGATCTTGAAACATGATGGGAATGTTCCGGAATCCCCGTTCTGGTGTACTTTCTACCGCGCTTCCCGGTTCTGCGAATAGAGTTGTCCCATCCTCGGCTTCACACCTTACCTGCCCTTCTTCGCAGGCAATTAGGATTGAACCATCGGGAGCTGTCGCTACTTCGAAAGTGGTGCCTCGCACTCCCATGGATACGTTCCCTGCCCGTACCTCGAAGCTGGATTTCCCCGTTAGCTTGATCGCTTTCTGGGTAACCGAACCAGAGAGAAGCTCGATTCGAGCCTTTCCCCCCTCTGATAAAAGAGAAAGGTCTATATAGAGGCTGGAAGAAGGTTTTACCAGGAGGCTACCTTGAATACCTGTTTCCTCGTAAAAGTGAATTTCCACCAAGCCGGAAGAATTGGTTTTCACCAGATCGTAATTTTCGATGGGAGTGCTGAAATCTATCCGCATGGGTTTGGTGTTTCGAACGAGAGTTGCCCCCTGTTGAAGGTAGGAAACTTCGCCTACTTCTTCGGGATAGCCGGAAAACAGGACAATCATGAATAGCAGGCATCCCACACTGTATACTTTCTTCATCCTTTGTACCCTTTTATCAAGTTTTACATGGTATACCGATAAATATATCCCGAAGGGCATCCAATTTCATAGGAGTATCGCCATAAACCGCTTTCCAGACATCCACACTCTCCATGCAGAGGTAGATGGGGGTATCGGCCCACATGGAAAGTTCTTTCAGAAACCATTTATACATCTGGATTCGTATCGGTTGGAGATACCGGTACTTTCCATCCCGACAGGGAACGAACTCCTCGAACAGGTAGGGTCTATCTTCCAGCCGATCCCTGAGAGCAGAAGTAAAACGTAGTGTCCCCAGGCTGATCCAGCGGATCCGATGGGCAGGAACTTTTTTCAATAGTTCGATCGTATCAGAATAGCTTTCTTTCCAGTTGGGAAACCGGACAATAGGATCGAAATGGAAAGCCAGGTTATACCCTGCTTCAGAAGCTTTTACTGCGGCGCTGACCCGTTCCTCGATGGAGGCGCTGGTTCCTTCCTCCTGTTCTTGAATCTCCTTTGCGTTGAGGGAGAACGCCATTATGGCATTCCCTTTCTTCGGAATATCTAGAAGATGGTCCACATGGGTCGTTTTCGTCTTGAGTTCCAGGTAGACATTGGGAAAATCAGCGAGTCCTTCAATCAATGGGCGGCTCAGATCGAAGAGGGGATCGAGAAGTAAAGAGTCCCCCGTTTCACCCGTACCAACACGGAGGATCCGATGGGGATTCTTTTGGGCTAGAGCCTGGATCCGCTTTAGGGAAGGCGCTGGATCCGCATATACGGTCAAGGGCGAGAAGTTTAAGTAACTTTTCATGATGCAATAGGTGCATCCGAGGGAACACCCGAGGTATAGATCGATGGTGAGGTAGTTGCAGCAGAGATGGCCTCGGGAACCCGGGCATTTGTGTACCGTTTGTCCCCTGTTGGAGGTGATGAAGAGGGTGCTCTGGTTTTGATCTTGTTGTGGTATGTCGGTAGGGGCATCCACGATCCGGTATGCTGGATACCCGAGCAAACGAAAGGCCCTTTGGGTGGCAGGGAGGGTTTCTGCCTCGGGAGTGAGGTAGATTTTGGTGAAACTATTCGGTGCCATAGACGAGTGTTTCTATCACTGGATCGATCGTTTCCGATAGCTTTTGAAGGGTTAAAGCTTTCCGTTGTAGCTGGTTGCCCTTCTCGAATGAAAACTCCACCTTGAACTGCGTACCTTCGAAATAGGGAGGAGGAGTAACTTTGATCCCGGTGCCTTTCACTAATGTATCCACCGTCTCATGGTAGGTTTCCTGAAGCCGGTGGAGAGAGGGATACCGGATCCGATAGAGTTCTTCAAGGGGTTTTGAGGTACGCAGTAGACGCGTGGCAAGGTCCAGGCTTTGGGGGGACTCTAGATGATCCCTCTGCACTACTTCGTAGAACAGTCTCAAGAGGATTCGTCGTTCGGAATAACTCAAGGATTCTAACACAGGTTTTAGCAGTTCGATGGCGTGTGGGGGAATGCTTTTCACCCGAAGGGCAGTTTTTAGATCAAGCTTTTCTTCCGAAACCAGTTGTTGGAGGGGTTCTGAGAGTTGATTGAATTGTTCCACCCGATGCCAGTTCCCTTCAGAACCAACAAGGGAAGTCAGCAGGGGCTCGGGCAAGGAAATCCGATGTTCCTGTACATACTGGTAAAGATCCGCCAGCTCGGTCCATCTCCATCCCCCTTTCCTCTGTTCCAACCCTATCCATACGATCAACGCTTCGGTAAGGGTGAGTTCCCTTGGATCGAACTTTCGGACGAGCACTTCCTTTATAGCAAGCTCCGAGAGCCTCTCTACTATTCTTTTCCCCCATACGATCGTGCATCCTGCACGATCCCCTCTTTCCCATAGGGGAAGGGGAGGGTACAATTCCTTTTTTAGAAGATCCGCTAGGGGGCAGAAACTTTCCTGGAAGGGGAAGAGAGGGGGAATGGAGGCAAGGTCTCCTATGCTCATGCTCTGTACCATGGTGTAAATACGATACTTATTTTCCAGGATTTATCCAATAGGAAGGAAAAGGAATCGATTGCGAGTAGTGTCTAGATGGGGTATAGTAGATAAAGAATCATGGGGATAAGAAAAGCTTTCCAAAGGGTGTCATCCATTTTCAAGAGTCTTTTTAAGGGTAAACTCAAGCCTTCCTTTCACAGGGAATGGGAAGGTAGGTATAGCCCGATTGTTACCCGAATCCTGTCCGATGCGATGCTCTTCAACGAGATTCCTCCTGTGTTGGCAGAAGAATGTCCCCGGGGAGAGTTCATCCTTAGAAAACTCCATGAGTACGGCATCTATGAGCCTTACCAAGACGATGCGGGAAATATCGCAGTTGTCTTCCCCGCTTCTCGATTTACGGATAAATATGTCCTGCTCTATACCGATTTGGGAACAGAACAGTATTCGCCCCTGGAAAGTCTTGTGCATTTGACGGAAACTCAGGCGAAAGGAATCGGTATATCCGATGAAAGTATCGGGGTGGCAGCCTTACTGAATTTTGCCGAGCAGATGCAAACCACCTCCTACGAGTATCCACAGAATGTCATTTGCCTGTTTACAAGTTTATCCGAGGAAAGAGGGGAGTTCAAAGCTCTGGAATCTTTTCTTAAGAACTTCCCAGGCGCTATATCCTTCGCCCTCTATGTATCGAGTATTCATCTAGGGAACTTCGAACCCCAACCCATAGGACACTGTAAGCTGTCTGTACGGATTTCCACTCCGGCACAGGATGTACTGGACCTTTCCAACGGGTCTTCATCTGTTACCGTACTGTCCCATATCGCCTTCCAGCTAGGAAACATTCAATGGGACAAGGAGAGTAAAACAGCCCTCAATATCGCCCGTATCGATGCGGGGATCGGGTTCGGATACTACCCGAATGAAGGCGTGCTGGACCTGGAGATGTTCTCCCTCAATCCGACCATTCTTGAGATGATGAAGAACACGGTAACAGCCACCATCGAAAAGATCGCACTGGAGATGGGTGCCAAAGCGGACATTCAACTGTTTTCTCATGTACCCCCGGGGAATCCTGACTTGAACTCCGTACTTCACCGTACCTTGAAAGAAGTATACCGCCGATTGAAGATCGATGAATGTTCTATTTCTATCCCAACCAAAACGGCATTCCTCCATTCCTTTAACATTCCCGCGATCACTCTGGGCATCACCCGAGGGAAAAAAGGAAAACAGGAGGAATACGTCGAAATCGCTCCCATTGAAGTAGGGTTTCGGCAACTCCACTCGTTTTTGGAACTGGGAATAGAAGCAATGGAGTTGGAAGAACCATGAAGGAAGAAACGAATCCCATTCTCCAGAAGACGTTTCATCACAGCAAATTTTCCGATCTTTCCAGACTTGTGGAACTGAAAACTCAGCAGGGTGTCAAAATATCCCTCGCCTTCCCTACTTTGAATGAGGAAGCCACCATCGGGAAGGAAATTCTTATTCTTAAAACCGAATTGATGGATCGTGTTCCTCTGCTGGATGAGATCGTGGTGATCGATTCGGGGTCCCTCGATAAAACTCGGTCCGTGGCGGCAAGTTTCGGTGCGAAGGTGTACGAGTCCAAAAATATCCTTCCTAAGTATGGAACGCAGCGAGGGAAAGGGGAAAATCTCTGGAAAAGTCTCTATGTACTAACGGGTGATATCATCGTATGGATAGATGCGGATATCCACAACATTGCACCCAAGTTCGTGTATGGACTCGTGGGGCCTCTGCTGGATAACCCACAAATCAGTTACGTGAAAGCTTTCTACGAAAGGCCCCTGAAGACCCCTTCTGGCTTTTTCCCCACTGGCGGAGGCAGGGTAACGGAAATCCTTGTCCGGCCCCTCTTCTCCCTCTTCTATCCGGAACTGGCGTACTTGATACAACCCTTGAGCGGTGAATATGCAGGAAGGCGAAGCTTGCTGGAACGTCTTCCTTTTTCTGTTGGGTATGGGGTAGAGTTGGGACACCTGATCGATATCTATCACTGTGCAGGTCCCGATGTGATAGCCCAGGTAGATCTGGACCGGCGGATCCACAGGAATCAGAGCGTGGAAGCCTTGAGCAGGATGTCCTTTGGAATCCTCACCACCTTCTTCCACCGATTGAAAAGTCGGACTGATTGTTCACTAGATTCGGTACTGCACTCCTTCCATATTGCCCTGCACTTAAAAGACAATCTCCATCAACCCGTGAGAACGGAGATTCTCCCCATCGAGCGCCCCCCCATGGTGGAAATCGAAGAGTACCGCCAAAAGTTTCCACCTGAATCCAGAACAACAAGAACAACAGAGTAATAACCGAACCCTTTTATTAGGGTCCCCGTTCTCCAGATATCCACAACCCCTCCAGATTGGATCGGGTAAGAGTTTTCAACAGATTCTCTATCAGCGGAAAAGGTTCCTGTTCTCGATTGAGGATTCGATACACTGTTTCTGCGATGGGTAGCTTCAACTGACGTTCACACGCTATGTTTATTACTGATTTGCATGCCATAGCTCCTTCGGGAAGGTACCCTATCTCCTGTATCCGAGAAAGAAGATCCTCCAGGTTTCGGAACTTGTGAAGAATACCTTTCAGGATGATTTCACGGCCGAAACGCCGGTTTCTTCCATAAACGCTCCTGCAGGTCACATCCAGATCACCTACCCCCGCGATGGATGTAAAGGTTTCGGGATGGGTGGATCCTAACGCACGACCGAGGGTCTGCATCTCGTTCAACCCCGCAGCCAGCAGTAAGCTTTCCGTGTTGTCCCCTACGAAGTTCGAAAATTCCTTCAATGCATCCAGCATTCCAAAGGCGATGGCAATCACATTCTTCATGGCACCGCACACCTGTACGCCAATCACATCGAAGGAACTGAAGACCAGGAGATTGGTGGTGGATAGAAGTTCTCGGAATCGGATCGAGTTCTTCCCGTTGAGAGAAGCGCTGATCAATCCCGTGAGCTTCCCTCTGGCCACTTCTTCCGCATGGCTGGGACCAGAAATATATACCAGATTGCCCTTGTAGAATCCCGGCAGGTAGTCTTCCAAGGCGCTAAGAATCAATCGTGGACCTTGGGGCGTAGAGATGAATCCTTTGGTGACAACACCTATGAGACTTTGCCCTTCCATGATATTGGGAACCGTAAGAATTTGTTTTATGGAGTTAAGAATGAAAAGGGAAGGGATGGCCAAGAGGATATATTCTTTTCCAGTGGCCACCGCCTGCATATCCGTGGAGGCATGGATCCCTTTGGGTAAGGTTACATCCGGTAGATACTTGCCATTCGTATGAAGAGTATCGATCTCTTTTGCAACAGACTCTTCATAGCTCCACACTTCGACCTCATGGCCTTTCTCTGCAAGTACTTTTGCAAGAGCTGTGCCCCATCCGCCTGCTCCCAGGATTCCCACAGAGGTACTCATAAGGCACCTCCGAACCAATAGGCGTTCCCATCTTCCCAGTCATGGAGTTCTTCCTCCCTAAAATAGAGGTGTATTTCCCGTTCCGCGCTTTCCGGAGAATCGGAGGCGTGGATGATGTTGTATCGAGTGAAGGTCCCAAAGTCACCCCGGATGGTTCCCGGTGGGGCTTCCGCGGGATCGGTAGGGCCAGCCAGGTTTCGGAGGGTTTTGATCGCATTGTATCCAGCCAGAACGAGGGCAATGACAGGGCCGGAGATCATATATTCTAGTAAGGGCGTATAAAAATACTTCCCCTCGTGTTCCCGATACTGTACTTCACATTGCTCTCTGGAGAGCCAGAGTAGTTTCATCCCGATGATTTTGAGACCCTTCCCTTCGATCCGGGAAAGCACTTTACCGACTAAGCGGCGTTGTAGGACGCCGGGCTTTAGTAGAGCAAAAGTTCTCTCGTAGCTTCTTTCCATAGGGATATTTTGTACGGCAAAAGGGGCGATTCATGCAAGGGTAAATCGTTGCTACCTGTGCATTATTGTAATGATTTTCTTGACAATCGGGAAAAGTGGGCGTAGAATTTCGAAGATGCGTAATCCTACATATCTTCTTAAATGCTAGGAGGTTTACATGAGTGCTCTAATTGCAGTGGCGGCC
>Ga0308410_1000835_pt1 | contig 17350 bp, 12 predicted proteins | sample HotsprOSTMatCore_FD_203467 | JGI IMG/M metagenome (GOLD analysis project Ga0308410, IMG submission 203467) | Hot spring phototrophic mat microbial communities from Octopus Spring, Yellowstone National Park, Wyoming, United States -... | ecosystem: Environmental > Aquatic > Thermal springs > Hot...
CGATAGAAGAACAGATACAGCGCCCCGATCAGGAGCATACCGACAAGCCAGGCGCGCAACGGGGCAACGAAGCGCAGCCATCGAACCGTTCCACCGCCACGCACCCCCGTCAGCGCCAGAAAGAGCACCCCCCCGGCAAGCGCCCCCCACGCCATCTGCGCCGGGTACGGCTGCAATGGCGGTTGAGCAGTGCGATACTCCACCGCATCGACCAGCACTCCTGCCAGTCGCGGGTCGCCGGCGCTTACCGGCGCCACATCCGACCGAACGGTAATCAGCACATCTTCCGGCTTCAGCGACACACGGCGGAGTGGGATCCGAACCTCCTGCCACTCACCGGTGGTTCCACCGGCATACACCTCGCGTCCATCGACCAGGATCGCAATGTTCGGCGGCGAACCATCGGTGCGCCAGCCGCGCAATTGTATGACGACTTCAGCAGGAAGACCAGCCTGCGGGAACAAGAGGTATGATTCGGCGCGCGTCCAGCGCGCGCTTCCATCCGACCCATTCAAGTAGGAGCGCGCCTGCGGCAGATCGAGACGCTCCGGATCATAGAAGCCGCGCACATACCCGGCATCGAACCGCCCCACATCCACTCGATGTGCGACCGGTATCTGGCAGAGGATCATCACCAGCAGCATGCCTGCCAGCGATGCCGCCAGCGTGCGTATCGTCAGCCTCAGAGCCAGTGACGCGCGCGCGCCCGTTTCACTGCTCAATGTTGCGTCCAGACGCCGATGCATACGTTGCGGGAGTGTACCATACTTTCATACTCGTCGGCAAAGAAAGGCTGTGCTATACTACAACAATCACGCTATGAAATCGTATGCCGACTTCGAGATTACTGTAACACCGTCGGAAAGCGGTCGCTTTCTCCTCAAAGCGCGCGGACCGCGCGGCGAAGAGGGTGATAGTGAACTGCGCCTGCCCGACTCCGACCCGCAGACTCAAGCGCTGCTGACACGTCTGCGTGCGCTGGATCTCGACGAAGCCGCGCTTGTAACGCTTGGTCGTGCACTCTTCGAGGCGCTGTTCACCGGCGCTGTGCGTGATGTGTATGTGCGTTGTCGCGGCGCGCTCGCTGGTGATGAGGGTCTGCGCCTGCGCCTCAATATCCCGCCATCGGCGGCATCGGTGGCCATGCTGCCCTGGGAATTTCTCTACGATCCGGATCGCGGTCCCCTGACGCTGCTCGACGCACCGGTGGTGCGTCATCTGCCGCAACCAGACCGTATTCCTCCCCTCACCGCGCCGCTGCCGCTGCGCGTGTTGCTGACCGCCGCGCAAACGCCGCCGCCAACCGCCGTCGAACGCGAACTGACAGCGGTTCAGGCAGCGCTCGAACGTTTTGGCAATCAGGTCTTTACGACGGTCGAATCGCACCTCACGACTGCCATTCTGCAGAACCGGCTGCGCGAAGGGTATCACATCTGGCATTTCGTCGGTCATGGCGGGTTCGCCGCCGACGGCGCCACTGCACGCCTGCTGTTCGAGGACGACCTTGGCGACCCGGAGCCGATCAGTGCGCTGCAACTCGGCATCATGCTCGACCGCAGCAACCTGCGTCTGGTGGTGTTGGACGCCTGCGCCACCGGGCAACTGGCGCTCGATCCGATGCGCAGCATCGCGCCAGCCCTGGTGCGCGCGCAGATCCCGGCAGTCATTGCGATGCAGTTCCAGGCGCCGGAAGAAGCCACCCGCGCCTTTGCCGGGGCATTCTACCGCGCCCTGGCGGATGCCTTCCCGATCGATTTTTGCGTCACCGAGGGACGCCGCGCCGTGATGAACATTTCCGGGCTTGGTCGCGCCGACTGGGGCATCCCGGTGATCTACACGCGCACCGAGGACGGTCGCCTGTTTGATCCGCCCGTCGCTCACGCGCCGTCAACCGTGGCGGAGATCACAGCGCGTTCCGTCGGAACCGGCATCCAGGCGCTGGAAGACCTCATTCAGGCTGGCAGCGATGTGCGCGAGTCGGTCATCGCGTTTCGCGCCGATTTTCAGGCCGCTGCGCGCCAGATTGACATCCTGGCGGATTACAAAGATGTGCACGACCAACTCCACTCGCTCCAATTCCACTGCTATAATCCGATCGTCATCGACATGCGTCGCCTGCCGGACGATGACCTGGCATGGGAGAGCATCGCCAATTACGAAGTGACCCTCCAGGGCATCCTGCGCGACCTGGAACAGGTGACCGAACGCAACCGCTTATCGGCGAGCGAATTGTCGTGGGTGACGGATGTTCGCGCCGCACAGGCAGACATTGCTCAGGCGGTTGAAACGAATGACCTGGGTCGGTTGAAAAAGGCGATCCGCCTGCTCAATCGGGTGCTGACCACCCAGCCGACCCTGATCAATGCCCGTCTTAATACCGCAGCCCGCTCCCTGCGCCTCACTTCGCTCGTCCAGGGCATGTCCGCCATGCGCGACTGGCTCGGCAACGCGGGATACGACGCCGCCAGAGTCAGCCAGATTGAACTTGGCGTTACAGCGCTTGCCACGCTCAGCGCCAGCCTGGCCGGTCTGGTCGATGATCATGATCGCTGGCAGATTGTCGATCTCGATCTCCGCCGGATTGAGCAGTTCATCGATCAGGACATTACGGAACTGGAACTCTCGTGGCCCGATGTGCGCGCGCGGGTGGCGCCATTCTACCTGGAAAGCGCCGAGTCCTGGGGCGCCGCCTTGAAGAACGACGCCGACAAGGTAACCAGTGCGCTGGAGGCTGCCGATCCGACGCGGGCGCGGCAGTTCTTCCGCCGTTTTCGCCGTCAGGCGGGCGAACGATTCTACCGCGTCGATATCGAACTCAAGCGGGTGTGCGATGAATTACGCAAGGTCGGCGAGCCGCTGGCTTCCGTCCTCAAGGTGCTGACGCCATGACCGATGATTCATCACCGGAAAGGACGCCCGACCACGAAGTGCTGGCATTTCCTTCATTTGTAGCGCTGCGTGCAGCGCACGCCGAGATGCTGCGTCGCCTCCACGAAGAGGGATTGACGACTGCACTGCTGAGTCGGGCGGCTGAGATGATTGCGCGCGGCAGCGCCACCGGCGTGATCATCGACGATGAAGATGAACGCACCGCTGCGCAGAGTTTGCTCGATTATTGGGCGACAATCCTCATTCGTAAGGGATATGAACCGCCCGACGCTACTCTCGATGAGTTCGATCCGTCCCTTGCGCCGGAATTGGACGACTCACAATGCCCTTATGTCGGGCTGGACCCCTTCCGCGAAGAGGACGCGGCGCGGTTCTTCGGCAGGCGCCGCCTGGTTGAGTTCCTTGTCGCTCGCCTGACCGAACGCCGTATGCTGGCGCTGGTCGGTCCTTCCGGCGCCGGTAAATCATCGGTTGTGCGCGCCGGTCTCATTCCGGCGCTGAAACAGAATGCGTTGCCCGCCAGCGGCCAATGGCGATATGCGCCGGTGGTGACGCCAGGCGAGCAACCGCTGATGCATCTTGCGCGCGCGTTGCGCCGCCTTAACGATCAACCCGACGACCAGGCGCAGAGTGAAGAACTGGCGGAACGGTTCCGCGATCCACAGCAGGTGGTTGCGGCATTCGAGGGAAACGAACCGGTTGTGCTGGTTGTCGATCAACTGGAAGAATTGTTCACCCTCACCGATGACGAAACCGAGCGCCACGCATTCGTCGCGGCTATCGTCGCCCTGGTAGAGCATCCATCACTCCGTCACATTGTCATCACGACGATGCGCAGCGATTTCGAGAGTTTTATTGCGCTCGAACCGGCGTTGCAACAGTGGATGGAACAGGCGCGCGTTCAGTTGCTGCCGCTCAGCGCCAGCGAAATGCGTGAAGCGATCGAACGCCCGGCGGAACTGGTCGGTCTCAAGTTTGAACCGGGCGTCGTCGAAGCGTTGCTGCACGATACGCTCGGCGAACCGGCAGCGTTGCCGCTGCTCCAATTTTCGTTGCTCAAACTGTGGGATGCGCGCGACCGCAACCGCGTGACCTGGGAAGCGTATCAGCGGATCGGCGGCGGACGCCGGGCGCTGGCGCGCAGCGCCGATGCGCTCTACGACAGCCTGATCCCCGAGGATCAGGTGACGGCGCGCCGTATCCTGATGCGCCTGGTGCGCCCCGGCGAGGGATTGGAGATCACCAGCAATCGCATCCGCCGCGATCAACTCTATCGCGCAGGCGAAGCGCGCGATCGCGTCGATCGGGTGCTTGATCGCCTGATCGCCGCGCGACTGGTGCGCCTTACTCCCGGCGACGCCCCTGGCAACGCGCAGGTGGAAATCGCGCACGAAGCGCTCGTGCGCAACTGGCCCACCCTCGTCCACTGGCTCGAGGATGAGCGTGCAGCAATTGCAACACGTCGCCGCCTGGAGGCAAAAGCGGCGGAATGGGTGCGGCTTGGCGCGGGGGCCGCCGGTCTGCTCGACGAGGTGCAACTGGCGGAAGCCGAACGCTGGCTCAATAGCGCCGAAGCCGCCTACCTGGGGTTCGACGAAGCCCTGCTCGATCTGGTGGTTGCCAGTCGTGCCGCTATCGATCAGGCGCGCCACGCACAGGAGGATCAGCGTCATCGCGAACTCGAACAGGCGCAGGCGCTGGCTGAGGCGCGTCGTCTTCAGGCGGAACAGAGCGAAAGACTGGCAATCGAGCAGAGCAAACGCGCCGAAGCCGAGGCGCGCTCGGCGCGACGACTGCGTCTGATTGTGGTCACCCTGGCATTCGCCCTGATCGGCGCGATCATGTCGGGCATTCTGCTCCTTCAGCAGCAATCACAGATCCAGGAACGCACCTTTGAACTGGCGACACAGGTGAGCATTTCCGATCAGGCCGCTGCAACTGCTCGAATTGCGGCTGCGAACGCGCAGGAGTCTGCGGCGCAAGCGCAGGCAGCCGCTGCAACCTCGCAGGCTGCCGAAAGCCTGGCGCTGCTGCGCGGCACCCAGGCGGCGCTGGCAGCGGTACAGGAGGCTCAGGCGCGCCAGACTGCCGAGGCGCTGGTTCCGGCGCTCGAACAGCAGGCACGCCAGGCGCGTGCCGGTCAACTCGCGGCACTGGCGCAGGCAGAACGTGAGGATCGCCCTGTTCTCAGTCTCCTGCTGGCAATCGAGGCAGTGCAGGTGACGCTTCAAAAGGGCGAAGCGCCGGTCCCCGTCGCCAATGCGGTCCTGCGCAGTTCGCTCGAACGCATCGGCGGCGTGGGATTACAGATTGGCGGTCCGGTGGTCGCCGCCGCAACCAGCGACGACGGCACAGTTGCCGCGCTCCTGACCGCTGATGGCGCGCTTCAGGTCTGGAACCTGACCAATCTGAGCCAACCGCCGCGTATCGCCAACGCCCCTGGTTCGCCCACGCTCCTGGCGCTCTCGCGCGACGGCGCGCGCCTGGCAACCGCCGGCGCCGATCCCGCCAGCATCCGCCTCTGGGACCTCTCTGGCGCGACACTGACCACACGCGAAATCGGAGCGCCGGGCGGGGTCAACACGGCTATCACCATCAGCCGCGACGGGCGCCTGCTGGCAATCGGCGATGATCAGGGCACGACTCTCGTGTACGACCTGACAAATCCTGCCGCGGCGCCGCAGCGCCTCAGCGGGCTTGGCGGTCGCAGCGCCGTTCGCTCGCTGGCGTTCAGCCCCGATGGTCAACTGCTGGCAACCGGCAACGCAGATAGCCAGGCGCGGTTGTACAACCTGGCGTCCGGCTCTGGAACCTACACGCGCGAGCGCACACGCGGCGCACTGACCTCGATCACCTTTAGCGATAACGGTCGCTGGCTCGCCTATGGCAGCAGCGGCGGACAGGTGCGGCTCTGGCGTCTCAGCGGTACACAGTTCGACTCGGTCTATGTTCTGCTCGGTTTGACAGCGCAGGTGACGGAGGCGCGCGTTGCCCCCGGCGATGGGTTGATCATCGCAGGAAGCACCGATGGAACGACATGCATCTGGGATCTCGAAGCGCGGAACGATAACCGCGCCCGTGTTGTGTTGCGCGGTCAAACCGCCCGGATCACCGGACTGGCATTGAATGGCGCTACCAGCCGTCTGGCGACTGCCAGCGCCGATGGGCAGGTTGCCCTCTGGGACCTGAGAGCCGCCGATCCCGGCGTCAAACCGGTGATCCTCCGTGGTCACGACGGGGCGGTAACCGGTGTGGCGATACCGGTGAACACCTCCCTGATGCTGACCGCAGGCGCTGATGGGATGGCGCGCGTCTGGAACCTCGATGCGCCACGCTACGCGCCTGATATGCTGCCACAGGACAGCAGGGACCTGATCGACATCGCCTGCCGCGTCGCAGGACGACCATTGTCGGAAGCCGAATGGAACACATACTTTGAAGGGACGCCGTACAATCCGTCCTGTAAGTAGGCAGGGTTCTATGGCGAAACACGAAACAGGAAGACTCAGGGAGCGCCAGCATCCTGGCTCGATCAGCGTTGCCCGAAAGCATAAACAGCAGGGAGTTTTGAAAGGCATGTCGCCCTTCGGAATTGCCAGACCGGCGGCGGAATGAACGAAACGACACACCAATGGACGCTGCACCGCCGGACCTGGCGGTTCGAGGATTGCCATCAAACCTCCAGATATGGGCAGGCGCACATCGGATGTATGCGAGAGCATAATAAGGAGGAACATCGATGCCCGACGCAAACGACATTGTCATTATTGGCGCAGCGCGCACACCGATCGGCAAGTTTCAGAGCACGTTTCGTGCTGTGTCTGCCGCCGACTTGGGGGCGCATGCGGTTCGCGCCGCTGTCGCGCGCGCTGCCGTCGATGCGGCGCTGGTCGATGAGTGCATCATGGGGAATGTGGTCAGCGCCGGGCTTGGGCAGGCGCCGGCCCGTCAGGCGGCGCTGCGCGGCGGTCTCCCGGAATCGGTCGGTGCGCTGACGATCAACAAGGTCTGCGGCAGCGGACTCAAGGCGGTGACGCTGGCTGCCGCCCTCATCCGCTCCGGCGAAGCGTCGCTCATTGTGGCTGGCGGGATGGAAAGCATGTCCCGCGCACCCTACCTGCTGCCGCAGGCGCGGAGCGGGTATCGCCTGGGAAATGCCGAACTGGTCGACTCGCTCATCCATGACGGGTTATGGTGCGCATTCGAGCACCACCACATGGGGCATGCCGCCGACTGGACGGCGCGCACCTACGGAATTACCCGCGAACAGCAGGATCGATACGCCATCGAGTCGCAGGCGCGCGCCATCGCTGCACAGGATGCCGGGGCGTTCGCCGATGAAATCGCTCCGTTCACGTTGCAAAGCGGCGATATCCTTGCCACCGATGAACCGCCCCGTCGCGGCGTGGGTCTCGCCACGCTCAGCAAACTTTCGCCTGCCTTTTCGCCCGACGGAACGGTGACCGCAGGCAACGCGCCCGGTCTGACCGACGGCGCGGCTGCCCTGGTCGTCACCAGCGCCCGTCGTGCAGCCGAACTCGGCGCGCGCCCGCTGGCGCGACTGACCGGCGTGGCGCAGGCGGCAGTCGCGCCACGCGAGGTCTTCACCGCGCCGGTCTATGCTATCCGTCGCCTGCTCGCGCAAACCGCGACCACGCTCGACCACTACGATCTGTTCGAGATTAATGAAGCATTCGCCGCGCAGATCGTTCAGAACATCCGCGCCCTGAATCTCGATACCGACCGGTTGAATGTGCATGGCGGCGCAATCGCGCTTGGTCACCCGATCGGCGCCAGCGGCGCGCGCATCCTGGTGACGCTCGTCTACGCCCTGCTGCGACGCGGCGGCGGACGGGGCGTTGCCGCGCTATGTCTGGGCGGGGGTGAAGCGGTGGCAGTGGCAGTCGAAGCAGCACCCTGACCGGCGTATCAACGCACAGGCGAACGCCCCTTCTGGCTGGGCGACAGGCGAGCGAATCAGGGGGCGATGGCACAACCGTCGCCCTCCCATGTGAGACCGATAGCGGTCAGGCGGGCGCCTCAGAAAAATGAAGGGGGGCGCCGTCACGACCTCAATGGTTCAGGTCTCTGGGCACAACCGCATCAACAGCGGCATCGTCGTAACGCTGTTGTGAGCTGGCATCTCTGCCTTCTTCCGTTGAAATGGGGTAGAATACAACCGTAGAATACCGACCACTATTATCGATGAGGACAGTGCTATGGTGCAGCTAACCGCACATCGCTATATTATTACAGATGAGCGCATTTTAGGCGGTGAGCCGATTATCCGCGGCACACGGACGCCAGTCCGGGCGATTGTTGAACTGTGGCGGCAAGGAATTCCCCCTGAGAGTATTCCTGTCCGCTTACCCCACCTCACGCTCGCCCAGGTCTTTGATGCCCTCAGCTACTACAGTGATCATCAGGATGAGATTAATGCTTACATCGAGCGCAATCGGATTCCGGACGATCTCATCGATCCATTGGTGCGGGACTCGTGAGTCGCATCTTTATCGAACTCTATCTTGACGAAGATGTCGATGTACTGCTGGCAGACTTGTTGCGTGCTCGCGGCTTCACGGTCATCACCACCCGCGAGGCTGGCCAGTTGGGGAATGATGATGTCAGCCAATTGGACTACGCGGTCAGTCGGCAGAAAACGTTTTTCACACACAATCGCGCCGACTTTGAAGTTCTGGCGCAGACCTATTTCACGACGGGACGATCACATTATGGCATCATCATCGCAGTTCGATGCGACCCGTATGAACTGGTCCGCCGTTTATTGATCGTCCTTAATCAAGTAACTGCGGACGAAATGGAAAACCAGCTACGCTACGTCTAACCTGCGGACACGGCGGCGCAATCGCGCTTGGTCACCCGATCGGCGCCACTGGCGCGCGCATCCTGGTGACGCTCGTCTACGCCCTGCTGCGTCGCGGCGGCGGACGGGGCGTTGCCGCGCTGTGTCTGGGCGGGGGTGAAGCGGTGGCCGTGGCGGTAGAAACCGTGTCGTGAGGATGGGGGTTGCAGGTTGCAGGTTGCACGTTGCAGGTTGCAGGTTGCAGGTTGCAGGTTGCAGGTTGCAGGTTGCAGGTTGCAGGTTGCAGGTTGCAGGTTGCAGGTTGAACGGAACGTTCTGACGCCTTCCCGCCTGAACGTCCCGTCCGCCATTGGACCTGTGGAAGCAAGGGATGCCAGTTACGCCGCGAACATACCGCGCACACGCGCCACATATTCCTCGATGACGGCGCGTATGTCAGCAATGTTTTCGCGGATCTGCGCCCTGGGGTCGATTTCCCGGCTATCCTCGGCGGGGATGAGTATCCACATCGCCAGATAGAGCAGCGTGCCAAAACCGTTGAGCAACGCCAGAAACAGGAAACCCAGGCGTACAAACACCGGATCGATATTCAGCACGCGCGCCACGCCTGCGGCGACGCCTCCCAGAATGCGTTCACTGCGAACGCGTCGAAGGGTTCGAGTTTCCATTATGCATCACCACGAGGTACGGTACAATGACCATGCTCAGACCGTAACCTGCGCGCTCCTTTCCGCTCATTACGACGCACCCGACGTGACGAAAGTTGCATGGCGCTCCATCTTGCCATTCTGCGTGAACCCTACCTGAGTCGCATCCTTGCCGGCGTCAAGACGATCGAGTCGCGCTTCCTGCGGGTGCGCGCCGCGCCCTACGGTTGCGTCGCCGGTGATGATCGGCTGCTCCTGAAGCGCGCCGGCGGACCCATCGTTGCAACTGCGCGCGTCGCGCGCGTGGCGCTCTTCGACAATCTGACGCCAGCGCGCATTGCTGCACTGATCGACCAATACGCCGCCGACCTGCGCATCGATGACGACTTCCTTAACCGCGCGCAGCAGAGTCGCTACGCGGTATTCATCTGGTTGACCAACGTCACGCTGCTTGATCCCCCGCTGCCGCACAACAAACGCGACCGCCGCGCATGGGTGGTGCTCGAAAGTTGACGCAGCGCAGCAAAGATGTTACCATTTCGCGCAAGTCAGCCACGAGCAGGGAGAGGAACAGGCGATGAAGCTGCACGAGTACCAGGCGCGCGACATCCTGGCGCGCTACGGCGTACCGGTGACGGGCGGCGGCGTTGCGACGATGCCAGTAGAGGCGCGCGCAATTGCGGAGCAAATTGGCGGACGAGTCGTCGTCAAGGCACAGGTATTTGTCGGAGGGCGCGGCAAAGCCGGCGGCGTCAAACTCGCCGACACCCCGGAACAAGCGGAACAGGTCGCAAGCCAGATCCTGGGAATGAACATCAAAGGGTTGACCGTTGAAAAAGTGCTGGTTGCCGAAGCCATCACCTACGAGCGTGAAATCTACCTGGGCGTGATTATGGATCGCGCCTCGCGGCGGATTGTGATGATGGCTTCCGCTGAGGGCGGCGTCGAAATTGAAGAAGTCGCCAAAACCAATCCGCAGGCGATCGTGAAAGTAGCGGCGCACCCGATGATGGGACTGCTCGACTTTCAGGCGCGCGACCTCGCCTATGGCATTGGATTGACCGATGCCAGACAGGCGCGCCAGTTCACGCAGATCGCGATGGCGCTCTACCGCGCCTACATGGATGTCGATGCGTCACTGGCAGAGATCAACCCGTTGGTTGTGCGCGCCGACGGATCGCTTCAGGCGCTCGACTCGAAGATCATCCTGGACGATAGCGGTCTCTTCCGCCACCCTGACCTCGAAGCGATGCGCGACGCATCGGACGAACCGGAAGCCGAGCAGCGCGCCCGTGAAGCTGGCATTACCTACATCAAACTCGACGGCGACATTGGTTGCATGGTGAACGGCGCGGGTCTGGCGATGGCGACGATGGACGTCGTCAAACTCTATGGCGGCGAGCCAGCCAACTTCCTCGACATCGGCGGCGGCGCCGGCAAAGAGAAGGTCAAGACCGCACTCCAGATCATCCTCTCCGACCCGAATGTGAAAGCGGTCATGTTCAACATCTTCGGCGGCATCACCCGCGTCGACGAAGTGGCGAAGGGCATCGTCGCCGCGCTGTCGGAGGTCGAAACCGACGTTCCTATGATTGCGCGGCTAGTCGGTACGAACGAAGAGGAAGGACGGCGTATTCTGGCGGAGTCGACGTTGATCCCGGCAGCGACTCTGGCAGAAGCGGCGGAGAAAGCCGTCCACGCGGCGCGATCGCGGTAATCCAGGCATCCACATCGGTGGTCCGGTCGAGACGTTGCGCAACGTCTCGACCGCGTCACGCCGATGTCCGGCGTGCATCCATCTGCGGCAATCGCCAGATTGCCGTCGCCAGACGCGCCATCCCCCGCTGACGCTCCGCCAGACGCTCCATCGTCCATTCCTCGTTCTGTTCCGCCACCTGACGAGTTATCTGCATGCCGCTCTGCGCATATACCGGTTGCTTCTCGCTGAATGGCTTGTTCCCCGCCTGACGATTGAGCGATGCTTCCAACAGGGTCAGATTGCCGAGACGGTAAATCCATTCATCGATCTGCTCCTTATCAAAATGCTCCCATCCATCTGATGGATTTTCCGGCAACATATGCTCCAATGAGTATGCAGGGTTATCCATATCGTAGCGAGTATTCGAGATCTGCTCCTCGAGCATAAACAGAATATAGCGTGCAACCTGTCGGTTGCGTGAAGAAGTCGTTCGTAGCACCTTACCGGCAAATGCGTTGCGAAACGCATCGTCATCGACATAGATCGGCGCCAGAGCGCGTATGACTTCGGAAGATTGCCTCAGTGCGCCATTGGTTATGCGCTGCGCAATATCATTGTAAACGCGCTCCTGTTCGTGGGTCAGCATATTGCTGATGACGTTGTACCGGAACGAAACAATGCTGACAGCGCGCAGAATGCTGGTAAACTCAGGCTCATCGAACATCCGATATGCAGCGAGCAGCAAGGACCAGGGCTGGCGCACACTGAACATCCGCAGTTCTCGTACATGCCGGCGCTGCGGCTCGGTCCACAGACGATCCTCCGGGTTCGCAAGCGCAGCGTAGACCGGTGCATCAATTTCCATGCGCCGCAAAAGATCAAAAACCTGTCCCCTATCCGGCGTTACCGCGCGGATCACTTTGAAGAGTTCAGACTCGCGCACAAGGCGCTCACGGCTATTCCAATGCGCTCGCAAAAATGCAGGAAAACTCTCACTCCCCAGTTGATCGATCATCCTATTCCAGCGCCGTTCCAGAGCTTCTATCTCTGTTTCATGCGCACCACCACGATAGACGACTGAAAAGAGATAGTTTTTCAGAAGATCGGTTGGTGAAAGGCGAACACCGCGTGCGTTGAGCGTTTCAAAAACTTTGAAGGCATTAAGCTCATCATTGACAGTGATGACGGTAAAGAAAAGTTTATCCGCAACATCACTCAAAAACCTCGCCAGAATAGCGCCGTCTCGCCGTGAGGCGTATTCGTCGGTGATCTTCTTGTAAAACCACTCGAACCCCCGCCGCAGCAAATGCTCCGATGATCGCAGCCCACGCTGCGGCAACGGTTGCAAGGGAACCAGGCGATCACGATAGAACGCATCATTGTTCCGATTGAGCGTCAATTTGGTCTGTGGAACCAGTGTCACCGGATCCAGATAGCCAATGAAACTGTTCCTCAACTGCTCCGCGCGACGACGGTTATCGTCTGGTTGAATGTTGCGTTGCGCCAGATCATCGAGAGACTTCAGCACCGCAAGCGCAAGCAGGCTCAATGTTGTCAGGCGTTGTTGTCCATCGATGATGTCGAAACGCTTCTGATCCTGAGTTTGCAGCACCAGATACCCCATGTAGTGCGCTGGTTCGCCGCCGGTCAGAGTATTGTGAATATCCTGCCACAAATCTTCCCATTCATCCTGCGTCCAGCTATAATCGCGCTGAAAGAGCGGCACATGGTATGTCAGCCCGTTGCCCAATAACTGCCGCAGGGTCATATTTGTCGTGTTGAAGTTAATGACCGACATTGCCCATCCCTTCACTTTCCGCAAAACATCCAGGGTATGGCATCGCTCATCCACATGATATCAGCGCGTCATTGTGTCGTTCAGTGTACCACACGCGGATATGGCGCAGCACGACCAGGGCAGGATGGGCGAATCCGAGACCCATGCCCCGCATCCTGCGCGTAACCAGAGCGGCACGATGCGCATCATACGGACAGGAGGAGAGCAATGTTCTGGCGCAAACCAACTACACAGGCGCCCCGCGCATCGGCGCCATTGGATCACGAGTTACAACGGCTTCACGAACAGGCGGTCAACCGACGATACGATTTGCGCGTCTGCAATCCGGCGCACGGCGGTTTCTACGCATTCATGGCGCGGTACAAAGATGCTGTAGATGATGCAGATGCCCTTGAACAACTGGCGGAGGAGATCGTCGCGCGTCAGGCGCGCCTGACGCATGATGCCGGTTTGTTTGAGTCATTCGGGCGGTTGGCGGACCTTGCACGCTGGCGCGCCCGCATACTGCGCGCTCAACAATCAGCAGCATAACGTCATCCCCTGTCTTCAGCCGCCGATGAGGGTGGCGCGGACCCACGCCATCCCCGCCAGAAACGCGCCGGTCAGGATCAGCGCGAACGTCGCCGGTCGCGCCAGTTGCGTCACACGCGTCACTGTCCCATCATAGTTCATCACAACGGCGATCGCCGTCAACGCGGTCATAAACAGCGTTCCCGCCACCCCGATGAGATCGAGCAGCGCCAGGGGCCACGCCAGAAACCCTGCATCGAACAGAAGAGCGGTCAGGATTGCTGCGTTTATCAGGGTTATCATTCCCAGTTCGCGCCATTGTCCCAGCGCCGGCAAGGTCATATCGACATTCTGACGAAGCAGACGGTTGAAGAGGAGCATCACCAACACTGCCAGCCCCACGCCAGCGCCCATACCTGTCGCAGTGCGCAGATCGTTGCGCGGTTCATACCACGGCGTCATTCCAATCGTGTTGATGGTCGAATTTACGCCATCAACCGCCATGATCACGACAAGTCCTATCAGCGTCGCCAGGATATGCCATGGCGGCAAAGCGCCAGCGCGCCCTCGACCTCGCAGCAGGATGACGCCCGCTGTCGTCAGCAGACTGAGGTACATCCCCGTATCACGCGCACAGAGCGGCAGTTGTATGCCTCCCACGAACCAGTTGTGCTGCTGAGCGCACACGCCGCTGAGCGCCAGGATCAACGTGCGCTCCAGAGTCGGTGCAGGACCAAGAAGGATGGCAGCGATCAGCGCGATGAGTGTGAGGAGGAAAACGAACTTCCAGCGGCGATCCTGCGCCGCACGCTGCGCGAGCGCCGCCTCAGATCGCGCCGCAAGAATCGCATGCGCTCTTGCAATGACCTGTTCGGTGTACACATCGCCGGATGGCGCCCGTTCGCCACGCATATCCATACCCTCATCTTTTGACAACCATTATAATACAACGCAGAATCGCAACACAGAATGATGCAGGCGAGACTTAACGGATCACTTTACACTTCAAGAATATGCAAAGCGATAGCATAGGGCAGATTCACACATTCCTATTGCACAACTGCCATGCATCGCGTATAATCATTCAAGGTGCGAAGTAAGGTGCGGGTGATAACCTGCTTGTGTCTGCATGGCAATTGCGCCAGCCTGTGACAACACAATCAGACGACGAAACACTTCTTGAAACGCTGATCAGCACGCCGCTGACGCCAACCAGATCGTGGCAGAAGCCGATAGCGTTGCGTTCCTTAGACGAGCACCGTCATCAGGCGCTCAGCGGGTACCGCCTGCGCACATGGGTCGATCACTGGCTCCATCACGCGGAACGTCTGTTTGGCATCGCGGCGCTTCTCATCTTTGGCTGGTGGGTGGTGGACGGACCGGTGCGCGACTGGTGGCACGCCCAGCAGGCACTGCGTCATGCGCCGCCGGTGGCGGCTTCTCCCCGCGCAACGGCGGTGGTACGTCTGGCGACGCCGGAAACGCCTGCTCGCATCGTTCCCGCCGGTGTACCGCTCCCATTTACAACGCCGGATATGCAACAGCCGCTGCCAGCTGAAGGATTTCTGGCGCCGCGTTCGCCGGTTGAGGCAGTGGAAGAGCAGGGGGCGCCGCAGCCCCGTCGCCTGGTCATTCCAGCCCTCGGGCTCGATACGCCGATTGTCGAGGTGTTCATTGTCGATGGCGCCTGGCAGGTGGCCGACTATGCCGCAGGGTATCTGCACGGCACGGGGTTGCCGGGCGATCCGGGAAATATGGCGCTTGCGGGCCACGCCGGCTTGCGTGGCGCAGTCTTTCGCGACCTGGGGCGTTTGAATCCAGGATCGGATATTTTCATTGATGCAGGACCGTGGCGATATCACTATCGGGTTCGTGAAACGCGAAACGTCTGGCCTACAGAAGTTGGTGTGCTTGATCCAACGCCAACGCCGACCATTACCCTGATCACCTGCACCAACTGGGACACCCAGCGCTTGATTGTCATCGGTGATCTGGTCGGAGCGCAGCCGCTGACGGGCGAATAGCGCAGCGCCTGGATCACGAAGGAGGAACGTCATCATGCAGCCTGACCGTCATCGTTCGCCACGTTCCGGGCGCGGGCGAGCGCCAGCGCGCTGGACGCTCTATGAACTGCTGCTTATTGCGCTCAGTGTGGCGCTGATCATCTTCCCGCTGTATGCGGAAGTCTATCGCTGGGTGTATCCCGCCTTCGCGCCAGCCGCCCCCCGCGCGCAGGAAGCGCCAACCGAGGCGCCCACAAGCGCTCCGGCGGAAGCGCCCTCCGCCGCACCAACGGATGTTCCAACCGAAGCGCCGACCGGGGCGCCCGGTACAGAGCCGCAGCAGCGCGCAACAGAAACGCCTGAACCAAGCCCGACGGCCGGACCAAGCCCGACGAGCAGCCCAACATCGGTGAATACCCCGACGCCAAGCCACACTCCAACCGCAACGCCGGTCAACCAGACGCCGGTAGCCACGAATACGCCAACTCAAACCAGTGACCCAGGAGTGACCGTCACTCCCTTCCCGACATTCTCGCCAACCAGAACGCCGACTCCCACATTCACGCCCGGTCCCAGCCCGACGCCGGTGCTGAACGTGCCGCCATTGACCCTCTCGAAGTCCGCTTCGGTCCAGTTTGCGTCACCGGGTCTCGAGTTCACCTATTCATTGGCAGTCGCTACGAACTCATCGGTTCCCATCCAGATCGAGGTGCGCGATCCGATCAATGCGCAACTGGAGGTGACGGGAACGAGCGCATCGAATGGCTCGTGCCAGTTGAGCGGCAACACTGTCGTGTGTAACGTGACTGCGGTTGTCAATCAACCGGTGTCGATCAACATTAACGTTCGGGTACGCCCCGGCATTCAATCTGAGACGATAATTACCAACCAGGCGGCGGCGCAAGATGCCCGCAGTTTCACGGCAGCCTCCGATCCGGTGACGGTGCGCGTGTCGGGAGGCGGCATTATTCCGCCAACTCCATCGCCAGACCCCAATCGACCAACATCACCACCAGGGCCGCCAACACCGCCAATCGCTCCTTCGCCAACCCAACCGTCACCGCCGCAACCGCCGGCGCCACCACCACCACCACCCGGTGATGGAGGAGGCGCTCCACCTGAAGGCGCCCCGCCTCCTCCACCGGTGATCGACCTGGTATTGCCGCCGACGCCTGCACCGGTTGCGCCAGCGCCGCCGGTGGCGCAGCAACCGCGTCCAACCCGCCCCGGCGGTACCGCTGCTCCCCGCACTGCGACACCGGCTGCATCACCGACGATCATTGCAGCGACCGATGCAGTCTTCTTCCGTATGGCGAGCAACTGGGGCAGCGCCTTCCCCGGCGATGCAGTAACCTATGTGATCGCCGTCCGCAACACGCATCCCACCCAGGCGCTACGCGACCTGGCGCTGCGCAGCGTCTTTCCGGCGAACCTGGAAATTACTGGACTCTCTTCCGGTCCGATTGATCGCAACCTTCCAGGCGCATTTACGCCTGGTGATCCGTCGCGTACCGATAATCGCATTTCGCTCGGTATCGCCGAGTTGCCCGCCGGTCAGGGGTTTGAGGTGATCGTCCAGACCAGGATCAAGTCGAACGTGCCAACCGGGACGCGCATCGTCGCCCAGGCGGAGTTGACCTTCGCCGGTCTCGCCATTCCGCTCTACTCCAATATCGTGACCGTCGAGGTGGTCAATGCCGCGCAGGCGCAGGTGTTGCCGACGGATACCGCGACGACTGCGCCAACCAACGCGCCGACGGCGACATCAACGCCAACCCTGACCCCTGTGCCAGCCACCGAGCCGCCGACTGTGGTGGTCGAAGCGGCGCAACCGGCGGCGGTCGCGCCAACCGCGACGCCCGGAACGGCAGGCAGCGCAGTCGGTCCGGCAGCGACCGCGCCATTGCCGGCAACCAGCACCGGCGTTCCGCTGGCAGGCTTCGCGCTGCTTGGCGCAACGCTTCTGGCGCGCACATGGCG
>Ga0308410_1000836_pt1 | contig 17350 bp, 11 predicted proteins | sample HotsprOSTMatCore_FD_203467 | JGI IMG/M metagenome (GOLD analysis project Ga0308410, IMG submission 203467) | Hot spring phototrophic mat microbial communities from Octopus Spring, Yellowstone National Park, Wyoming, United States -... | ecosystem: Environmental > Aquatic > Thermal springs > Hot...
GTAGCCACCGGGGAAGAAACCCATGAACACTCTCCAACGGTTAGGGGTCCTCCTTGGGCTAATCATTCTTGCAGCAGGGGGGAGCTACGGCTTGTGGCTTTTGACCACTTGGGGACCTTTGCTCGTGGGTGGAGAGGGCACAACCGAGGCCAAGCCCGGGGAACTCTCCGGCCAAAAAGCCACCCTGATAAGCGACTCCGCCTGCCCCAACCAGACAATCCGATTGGCCACTTTTTACCCCGGTCCGATCGAGGGCCCCCGCGTGCAGGATCCGGTTTTTGCCCAAGTGCTGCAAGCAGCCATCCGCCAGTGTGACGTAATTGCCGTGCATGGATTTCGCGGCCCTGGCCGAGCACCCTTCGTGCCGTTTTTCGATTCCCTCGCGAAGGACCGTCCTATCCGATACTTCGCCTCTGAATCCTTACGCGATCGAACGATTCGCCAATTCAGCGTGATTTTCTACGACGAATCGAAAGTAATCCTGGACCGACGTCGCTCCGGGCCTGTGGAAGACCCTGCCCGGGTCTTCCGTTGGCGGCCCCTTGTGGCCAGCTTTGCCGCTGCGGGGGTGCCTCTTCAGCAGGCGTTTACGTTTACGGTGGTGGCCGCTTGGGTAGACCCCCTGCGGATCTGTTCCGAGCTCGAAATGCTTTCTGCTCTCCTACGGACCGTAGCCAGTCAGCATGCCCCGGAGGATGACATCGTTCTGCTGGCCCACCTGGAAGCAGACGAGGAAGCCCTCCTCCAAACTCTTCGCCCTTACATACCTGCCATAAGCGGGGTGCCCAATTCTGCCCGAGGAACCCGGCTGGCCAGCAATATCCTCCTGGACCCCAGGGTTACTTGCGAGTTTACCGGCCAAAGTGGGGTGATCTCTTGGGAGCCGCTCTTTGGCCGAGATAGCGAAGGTTCTCCACCTGATCTCCTCTTCTTTCCGGTGTGGGCCGAGTTCTCCACCCGAGAGGGCCTGAGCCTAGAACTTTTCACTTCTCTGCCGGGGCCCGAACTTGCCCCAAGGGCTGCACTTCTTCCCACGCGTTTTTCCCAACTCGAGGATCGATTCCTAGGTCTTTGAAACTTCCCGGTCCTGTGGTGGCTCGAACTCACCTAGGAAGCCGATGGACCTCCTGGCGGGGTACTTACCGCACATGTCTCCCGGGGAATCCCCCATCTACCCACTCGCAAGTTCTATAATGCCTTAGCAACTAAGGCCCTCTAGGGTTGCCGGCGAATCTTTTCCGATGTGCGCGCCGGCTGAATTGCGTGAGGAAGTATCGAAGCGGAAATTTCGGGATTGATCGCCAACCCAGGAGCCCTCCGGATGCATCAAGCCGCCCATTCGGCCCTTGATCCGCACCAACTTGCAAAGGCTGTCGAGCTAGCCGGCAAACTCCACGCTCAGCAAAAACGGAAACTCACCGGGGCCCCTTACCTTGGCCATCTGCTGCGAGTTGCCGGTTTGGTGCTCGAGTATGGCGGGGGCCAAGAAGAGGTGGTCGCTGCCCTCCTCCATGATGCCGTCGAGGACCAAGGGGGAATAGAAACTTATCTTCGAATTAGCGAGCAATTCGGCCCGGCTGTTGCCCAGCTAGTGCTCGAGCTGAGCGATGCCACCGAGTCCCCAAAACCACCATGGGAGGAACGGAAAAAACGTTTTCTTGATCGCTTACCCACGGCATCTCTCGCAGTACATCGAATCGTGATATGCGACAAGATCGATAACCTCGGCCAGTTGTTGGCCGCCTACGAACGGTGGGGAGACACCATTTGGCAAAAATTTCGCGGGGGCAAGGAAGGAACCCTATGGTACCACCGGGAAATTCTCAAGGTTCTGGGCGATAGTCCCAGTCGGCCCGCTTTGGAACCCGCGTTAGCCGAGTATAGGAAACTGGTGGAAAGGCTCGAGCTGCTTGCTTCCCCCGGAACGGACTCTTCAGATCGCTCTTGGGAAATCTAAACGTACGTTCCGGTAGAAGGTATAACTTGCAAACGGGAAGACCTCTGCAAGATCAATCCCGCCAGGTAGTACTGCCAATTTTCTCCGGGGACAATCGGAGCCGGTCTCTCGTTTGTGAGTGCCCGGAAGAAGAAAGTTCGGTCTTCCACGATTCTGCCTGAGAACCGGACTCCTTGCCTTCGGTCGACATGACCAATCTGTCCACATTTGCAGTAGCTAGCTGGCTCGGGTTGCAAGTGCTTTCGGCAACAAAAGGTGATGCTCTCCCCCTGATACAGGAGTGCTGCTTCCCAACCGAGCCACCGGAGTGCTGCTGCCCAATCGAGCTCCGCGTTACTCCCCAGCCGGCAAATAACAAAGCCAAACTCTTTTTGGCCGCCCACCCAGTTGCTTTGGTCTGAGCCGGTCTCCAAAATCTAAACTCGGGATTACCTTCTTTCCGCACACTTAGGCGGATGCTGGAAAAAGTTCTGTTGGGGAGCTGATGCAAAGGTCGCAAACGAAAGATCACAAACGATCGAAAGGGAGACCCCGACAATGAATCCCGGCCACCAAAAAGCAACCGGTCTTTGGATGGGAATATTCCTGGGGTTGCTTTTGATTCTCAGTCTGGACCGAGGAACTTTGGGTATCGAGCCGGCCAATCCCCACTTGTGTCCAGAGGGCAGGGAGATCCTCGAATACTTTCAGAGCATCTACGGAAAGCGGATTCTTTCTGGCTACAACGTGTACGTTCATACTCCCGACGTTTACGAGCAGACGGGGATGCTTGCAGCCATTTGGGGTCGAGACATTCGGTGGCTTCCGCCGGTCGAGGAGCTCGTTGATCATGCCAAATCCCACGGTTATTTGCTAACTCTGCATTGGCACTGGTTTTTCGGAGGAGATTCGGCCTGGAAGTCGAAACGGAAAAGCCAAGTGGATGTTGGCCGGGTGATTACTCCCGGCACTGCAGAACATTCTATCGCCATGAAGGAGATGGCCGCCGCTGCCGATGTACTGGAAAAACTTCAGGAGGCGGGAATCGTCGTTCTCTGGCGGCCCCTGCATGAGATCGATGGCGGGTGGTTTTGGTGGACCGACCTGAACAACCCGGAAAATACCGCAGAACTGTGGCGGATGATGTTTCGCTACTTCACCCGGGATCGCAAGTTGAACAACCTCATTTGGGTTTACAGTGCGGGCGTCGGCGATCTGAAGAAAAAACCCGTGGAATTCCGTAAACGCTTTTACCCGGGACCGGAGTACGTCGATATCTCCGGGATTGACCTCTACGGGGTGAATCCGGCTGAAGACGAAGAACCTTACAAGACTTTCTTTCGGGCTATGGGGGAGGTTTCCCCCGGAAAGATGCTTGCCCTAGGAGAGTGTGACGAACTGCCGAACCCGGAAAAGTTGGCCGCTGGGAAAATTCCGGTTTGGCTCTACGGGCTGCCGTGGTGGGGGACACCGTCAGGACGGCGGCCTGTAGAGCAAGCCATCGCCACCATGCGGCATCCCTTTGTGGTCACCCTAGAGGAGCTTCCCGCCTTTGGCGATGAGGACCCTCCGCCCGTGGTAGGGATCCTTTCTCCGATGGATGATGGGAGTGTTTGGTTTCCGGCAGGCAAGGTGACCGTGGAGGGATATGCGGTGGACCGCCGAGGGAAGGTGGTCCGCTTGGAGTTTTGGGCAAATGATGAGTTCGTGGGCCAAGTGGCTAGCCCCCAGCAACAATTTCGTTGGGAGTGGCAAGATGCTCCCCCTGGCTGTTACGATCTGTGGGCGGTGGCCATCGACGATGCCCGCCAGCGATTCCGCTCCAACCGAATCCATCTAAACGTGGGAGTAATAGATGCTGCCCGCGGGCGACCGGTCACGGTTTCTGCAGGAGAGAATGCCTCGGCCGCAGTGGATGGAAACTATTACACTTCTTGGCGGGCTCCTACCCAGGCCGAAGAAGCTTGGATCATGATCGACCTCGGCCAAATTTGTTCTATGGACCAAGTAAATCTGGTCTGGGGGTGGAAAATCCACGCGGAGCATTTCGCGATTGAAACGGCCAAGGAAGATCCTTCGGAAGCAGGCAATTGGAACTGCGTCTACGAGGCCAAAAACTTGCCCTGGGAAGTCTGGAAAGCGACCCATCGGGCCAAATTCGCTCCCACGCAAGCCCGTTATGTGCGGATTCACTTGTTCCGGAGAGCAGGCCGGCAAACCTGGGCAGGTTACGACCTCGCCGCCGTGGAAATCCCCGTTCCCGCAGGCAAAGGGGGCAAATAATTCGCCCGTTCTCCCTTGGGAGATCCTCGGGTGGCCCGGTCGGCACAGGAGCTCTTTCTAGGCTGGGTATGTAAACCGGTAGGCTGGGTCTGTAAACCGGCTTTTGGTTGCCTGAAAACCGGTCTTTGGTGACCCGAAAGACCTTCGTTGGTCAGCCCCAAGAATGATTCGCTCCTCACCCTTAAAAACCATTCGTGCGTCACCAGACAACGTGAAGTCTGGGCATCGGAAAACCGGACTTTGCTCAGCGGACGAAACTGAATCTTGGCCGACGTCTAGCGAAAAGACCGTTTTCAGCCTCAGCCCCACACCTTAAAAAGCGGATTCTTTTGGAAGAAAGCAAAGCCCAGTAGCACAACGGGGACACTCCTTAAGGCAGGCCCCCATCACGCTCGATGAGATCCCTATATGCTGCCACCGCCCCCAGTTGCCTGCTTTCCGTAAGGAGGCGATTACCCGATCCTATGTTATCCCTTTTTGAATCTCTCGGCATTTGCCCGGCACCGCCCATGGCCCCGGATCATGAAGGGAGAAAAGCACTGGTTTTGACTTTGGTGCCTCTGGGCGAAGAGGTTTTCCGGGGTGGTTTATTGGACTCGCTCGTGTGCTGCCTGGGAGCCACTGGGAGCAGGAATTTTCCAGCACGTGAAAGATCGGGAAACTACTGTTGCCGTCTGTGAGGAGTTTCGGATTTTTCTAAGCAAAAGGGCTTGAATGAGACCGACAAGGCGAGGGGCCCAGACCTGAGGGCTAAAATGCTCCTCCAAGCGAGCCCGGCCTGCAAGACCCCACCGCCGGCGAAGTTCCGGCGAAAAAGCCAACCGGAAGATACCCTCGGCCCATTCTTCGGATGTGGACGCAAGGATACCAGTACATCCGTCCACAATAATTTCCCGATGCACGCCTACCGGATTGGCAACCACGGGAAGTCCGGCGGCCATATACTGCAACACCTTTAAACCGCATTTTCCCAAACTCCAGGAATCCTCCGGCATCCAAGCGATGCCGATGTCGGCGGAGGCCAGAGCATCGGCCTCGGACTGCCGACTCCATTTCCAAAGCTCCATCGGCATGCCACTGAGGCCGGGGAGTCGATCGCAAACCACCCGAAGCACAGCCTCCGGTACCCGTCCATGCACTGCCCGAAGATAACAAGCCGCTTGCTCGAGCGAAGGGAGCGTGGCAGGACTGCCGATCCATACCAGCCGAATTCCCTTCCTACTGGCTCTTGGATCGGCCAGAGAATAATGGCAGGGATCCACGCAGGTGGGTACTACCACAACTTTGCCCGTGGGCTTGCCTGGCCGGATCGGCTCATCTCCCCCCTGGAAACCGGAGCCGGAATGGGCAACCGCGAGGGCACAGCGGGCCAAATAGGCATTACCAGCAAACACTAGATCGGAAACTCCCACAGTGAGGCGGAATCGCAGCCGCCGGTAGCGGCTGTCCGGCCCTTTCCGATGGAAACTATCCCTCTGGAAAACGGCGTCGTCTACGTCGTAGATCAAATTTTGAGAGTTCTTCCGCAGCCAGACGATCTCCCACGGTGCCAGAAGTTTTCGCTGGAGGATTACCACGTCGGCCTGCCGGAGTCGCCAAAACTGACGGAAACGCCGGAGGGGTCCCCGGGCAATGGGCGAGGCCTCTACCAGGATACCCTGTGAAGCAAAAGCCGCCTCAAACGGCTGAATTCGGTAGCGGTAGCATACATGATCGGGGGCCTCGATAAGGGCCACCAGTCTCTTCGGATCAACTTGCTCAAGCATCTGCCCGGCTGGCATCACGGAGTTTAGGCCGGTTAAAATGAAAACTACGGGAATTTTGCGGATTGCTCTTGCCCTGGGAAATTTTTTGGAGTTCCGCCTCCCTTGGGAGGGATCGGCACTACCCCGGCCATGACATTGATTTTCCCGACCGCCATTTCGCTAAAGCAAGGCCAATTGGAGATCGTATGGGAGGACGGCGTGGTCTCCTTGCTGAGTCCGGAAATTTTGCGTCGGTATTGCCCCTGTGCCACTTGTATGGCCAGGCGGCCTCCCGATCGGGGACAAAGATTGTGCTGCCAGATACCCGGGCTGGTGGCAGCGGAGTCGCTCCAGGCTCACCCCCCCTCACCCTCTGATGAGTCCCTCCCTGCCGAGCTTCGAATCGTCCAAGTGAAACCGGTAGGCAATTATGCCTATCAGATTGCTTTCAGCGATGGTCATGATACCGGTATCTATTCCCTCACGTTCCTTCGGCAACTGGGAGCCTTGTCGCAGGGAAAGCTTTCCGGTAAAGAAGAACACCCTCCGCCGCAATAAGGCTTTATGCTCCAGCACGGGCGTACGGTGCAATAAGGGTGGAAGCATATCCGGCGGCGAGAAACGATCTGCCGAAATCCCAGGCTAAAGAAGGATAGCAGCCATGAGGACTGGCCCGTTCGGGGAAAACCTGTGCCGGCCGAGATCCCTTTTCACCCGGCTGCTTGCACTCCTCCTCGTTGTGTCGTTTTATGGCGAAAACCTTTCTGGGAGTGGCGAGCTTCAGGCCTCCCAAAGCGTTTCCTCGGGATCGGAACCACCCCAAGGGGAACCGATTTTTATTTCCGGGGAAATCCGAGCGGATGAACCATTTGTTGTCGAGTTTCCACCCCGCCTGGCGAAAGCCGTCCGCATCGTGATCTTCCAGACTGCTGCGGGCCAGGCATGTATTGACGAAATCGAAATCTTTGGCCCGGAAACGGCGGGAAACTTAGCCTTGGCCGCCCACGGTGCCCGGGCCAGTGCCCGTTCCTGCTTGCCCGGGTATGCTATCCACCGGATCGAACATCTCAACGATGGTCTTTACGGAAATAGCCACAGTTGGATCGCAGCCACCACCGGGGAAGAGTGGGCCCAAATTGATCTGGCCGAGCCGCGGTTGATCCATCGGGTAGTGATTTCCCGTGACCGAGAAGGCAAATATCACGATCGGTTGCCTGTCCGTTGGGCAGTCATGCTGTCGGCAGATGGCCAGTTGTGGAAGACGGTGGCGGAGGTGGACGTGCGACCGGTGCTTTCTGGCCCCCAGCCGCCTCACCCAGGGCCATTCCGGCTCTCGCCCCGGCCCTCTTGGGATGAGCTTTTGAAATATGCCTTTCTGTGCGAACGGCACACCTGGGAGAAAATCCCTGCGGAGGATCATCTCTCGCCCCTGCGATCGGACCGGCCAGCTGTCCCGGGAGGCCCGCCGTATTGGGCGAAACTTTGCCGCATGGCTGCCTTGGAGCGAACGCTTTGGCTCTTCGAGGAGCTTTTGGATCGTCTCAGTGCCAAGGGATTGGCCGTGGGTTCCGAAAGGGAACAGCTCAACAATCTAAGGAACCGGTGGAATGCCCTCCAGAAGGAGCAGCCGATCCCGGCCGAGGAAGAAACCCGGCTTTACCTTGAGGCCCGCCATGCTAAACGACAAGCGATGTTCCGAGATCCGGATCTCTTGCCCCTCCGGCGGATCCTTTTTGTCAAACGGCATCCCTATTGGGCCTCTCACAACTACAGCGACATTTTGGACTCGGAATTCCGGCCGGGGGGAGGGGTATTCGTGCTTGAAATTCCATGGGTAGGCGGCCGGTTAGAGCCCGGCCTGGGAAAGTTGCGGCAACTATTTGATGCTTCCAAGGGAATTGCCCGCGACCCCGTGGCCGACTTTGAAGCCCAAACGATCTACTTTGCCTATCGGCCTGAAAAAAGTCCTCGCCCTGGCTGGCAACCTTATTGGCATTTGATGGCAGTGGAGGTCGATGGAACCCATCTGCGGCAGCTGACCGATGGACCCTTCCACGACTATTATCCCTGCCCTTTACCGGATGGCGGCTTGGCCTTCGTTTCCACGCGGATCCGGTGCCGATTCCTATGTTGGCGGCCGCAGGCATTTGTCCTTTTCCGATTAGGTCCTCAGGAACAACAGCCCCAGCCGCTTTCCTTTGCCAACCTTAGTGAATGGACCCCCTCACTTCTCCGGGACGGTCGGATCCTCTGGACCCGGTCCGAATACCTGGACAAAGGTGCGGATTTCGGCCACACATTGTGGGCCATCCGCCCAGACGGAACTCATCCCGAACTGATTTTCGGAAACAACACCCCCAATTGCTATATCCATGCTCACGAAATGCCCGGTACTAAAGAACTTTGCTGCACCCTGATATCGCACGGGGGAGATCACAACGGTCCGATTGCTCTCATCGATCGCACCCGCAGTCCATTTGACCCAGCCGCCATCACTAATATCACTCCCGATGTTGCCCCGCAATACAACATGAATTGGCTCCGGTGGGAATGCTTCCGCGATCCTTTCCCGGTCTCTTGGGAATACATCCTGGTAAGTCACGCTCCGGCAGATCGCTTTGGAATTTACGTGATCGATCGATACGGCAATCGGGAGCTATTGTATTTGGATCCCAATATCGGAAGCATGTCCCCATCGCCGCTTTGGCCTCGGGTCAAACCCCCGGTCCTCCCCCCGGCCAAGGACCTTCGCCTGGCACAGGAGGGAAAAGCTTGGGTTAGTCTCGTGAATGCCTCCATAGGTATCAGCCCACCGGTGGAACGGGGAAAGATAAAGTACATTCGGATCTGTGAAGAGGTCCGATCGACACTGCAGGAACTGCCCGACGGCCAATACCGCTGGGATCACGAACCGTTCCTCGAGTTCTACGCAACGCCGGTGCACAAAGTAAGCGGCCCCTATGGTTGGCCGAGCTATGTGGCCAAAGCCTCCCATGGCCTTGTGGAGTTAGACCCGGACGGTTCTGCGACCTTCGAAGTTCCTGCAGGCAAAGTTCTGTATTTTCAAGTTCTTGATGCCGAACTGAATGAGCTCCAGCGGATGCGAAGTGTTGTGCAATTTCAGCCGGGGGAACATCGAAGCTGCATCGGATGTCACGAGGATCGTCGGAGCACTCCGCCCCTGCAAAATAGCCTGGCAGCGAGGGTAAAACCGAAGCCTGTGATACCTCCACCTTGGGGAGCACGCCCGTTTTCCTTCGAGGAGGTGGTCCAGCCAGTATTGGATCGGCATTGTACTGGCTGTCACGGGCCCGGCGGTTCCGCCCCGCTGGACCTAACCGGAAACCCGGATGAAGAACTTGTGCCCACCTCCTACCGCAGCCTGATCTCCGGCGGATGGGTCCATTATTTTGACTATCGGTGGAACCTACGGCATCATAAAGCAGAGCCGATGAGTTTCGGGACCCTACAAAGCCGACTCTGGCGGGTCCTTGAAGCAGATCATCATGGTGTGCAGCTAAGCTGGGACGAGATTCACGCTTTAAAGTGCTGGATCGATCTAAATTGTCCCCTTTGGTCAGACTATACATATCGGCCTACGCGAGGCCACCAAAAGCTCGACTTGGGCAGGGAATGAGAGCTAACCTGCCGGGCATATCACCGACCGCTTTCAGGGCAATTTTTGGATCCACAGCCTTCCGACCTCGGCTTTATCGGACCCACCAACCGCAGCGAACTGAGCCCTGTGTCCGTCGGAGATCGTTGGGGTTCTTTCCTCAAGAGACCTCCGGCGGGGTGAACACGCAGGTGTTGGGGGCCCAAAACTGTAAGGGATTTCTCTAGCAAAGCTAGTGGTCGGACAGGATCCCCCGTGGCTGCCTTCAAGATCTTGCAGGACGTTCCCCCCACCCGGCCTAAAAAAGTTGGAGCATAAACCCCCGATTGTTAGGTCAAACTGGGGCAAAAGATTTGCCCTGAATAAGATCACATCGAAAACATCGGCAGAGAGCAACGTTTCTGTTGCAACCCCGTATGGCAAAGGCCCACACGACCGGCACCGGTGTTCGCCGGTCATAAGTTGCAACGGAAGCCAAAATCCCCGGCAAGTGCACAAGTAACTTAGGTTTAAGATCGCTTCAGCTGGCCCCAAGTTTCGGTCTCCAACGGTCAGGTGTGCGAACGATCCGTTAGAAACTCGAGATCTTCATCAGCCATCGAAAAAGGAGAGCACCGATGACCCCCAAGCAAACTACCCGACGGTGTTTTTTCGAACAGCTGGGCATGGTTACGGCCGGATTTGCCCTCCCAATCTTTGTCCCCAAGAGCGTGCTCGGAGGCCAGGGGCGACCGGGGGCCAACGACCGAGCAGGTATTGGGTTTATTGGGGTGGGGCGGCAAGGGTCCGCCCTCTTAAGTCACCTACCTCCTGGGGGTCAAGTGGTAGCTGTCGCCGACGTGTATCAGCCCCGTGCCGAAGAAACAGCCGCTAAACACCGGGCAAAAGCTTTTACCGACTACCGCCATCTCCTCGATCTTAAGGAGGTGGATGGCGTTGTGGTGGCTACACCGGATCACTGGCGGGCCATCGTCTGTATCCGGGCCTGCCAGGCCGAGAAAGACATCTATGCCGAAAAGCCGTTAACCTTAACCATCCGCGAGGGCCGGCTGTTGGTTCAGGCAGTCCGCAAATACAACCGGGTGCTTCAAACGGGAAGCCAGCAGCGATCCGATCCCCGGAACCGCCTCGGCTGTGAGCTCGTCCGAAACGGCCGGATTGGAAAAATTCACACCGTCATCGCTCACAATTATCCCAGCCCCTGGCATTGTGCCTTGCCAGAGGAGCCAATTCCGCAGGGACTAAATTGGGATATGTGGTGTGGCCCCACCCCGGTGGTTCCTTACCATCGCGACATCTTCACCCCACGAGCCAATCCAGGGTGGATTTCCTTCCGACCCTGGTCTGGTGGCGAGGTCACCGGCTGGGGGAGCCACGGTCTCGACCAAATTCAATGGGCTTTGGGCACCGATGAGACCGGACCGGTGGAAATTTGGACAGAAGGCCCGCGGTTCAATCCTCCCACTTATACCCAACCGGAATCCCGTGCAAGAGGGGACAAGCTGTGTTCGCTGCCCAAGGTGTGCTACCGGTATACGAATGGAGTGGTAGTTCGGTTAGAAAATGGCCCGCCCGGCGGAGCGATTTTCCAGGGCGAGCTAGGGACCATCACCATCGACCGGGGGAAATTTGTGGTCGATCCTCCGGAACTTGCGAAAGAACCGCTGGGCGAGGAGGCCATCCGGCTTTATCGGAGCGACAACCACCTCCAAAATTGGCTGGACTGCATGCGAAGTCGGCAACGGCCGGTGGCAGATGTGGAAATTGGTCATCGGACAGCCACGATTTGCCACCTCATCAATATTGCCCGAGAATTGGGTCGGCCACTTCGCTGGGATCCTGAAAAGGAAGAGTTTCTGGACGACCCGGAGGCCAACGCCCTCCTGGATCGGCCTCGTCGGCCCCCTTACCTCTTGCCTGAAGAGGTTTGAGCTGGTGCCGGAAAAGCTTCCAGCTGGCCGGCGGCAAAAACCTCGTTGCCACGACCGGATCCTATATTCGAAACTGCCCCTGGGTACCTCTGGGCCCGAGTCCCCTAACGCTGAGTCCCGGCTATAGCCACGCTTATGTTCCCCCAAACCGTCTGGAAAAGCTCCAAAAGGATTTCGCGGTTGGGCACCCTCCTTTTATAAGGGAGGGCATGGGCTCGCACATCCCAAAATAGTATCGGAAGGTTTTTTATAACCTGGTTCCACAAATAGTACCGGAAGGTTTTTTGTAACCTGGTTCCACCCTATATCACATTCTTGATGGAATGCTAGCCGCGTTTTCCGGTCCTGATGGAACGCCACCTGGGGCCTCGGATCCCGGTTATCATTTGTTCAGAAAGTACTTGGGCAAGAATCGGTCACCCACTGAGCTGGAAAAAGGCCGGCAAACCTACCCTGAAAGACAGGAAAATCCATTGTGGGGGGAAGATAAGGAGAAAGAGATGCACTCACCAATGTACCCTGCAGATACCGGCCGAAAGAAAACCCCGAACGTGGTGCCTTGCCGGTGGCCTTGGGCGGTGGCGGGTCCCCTTGCGGTAATCGCTCTCTTGGGCAATCCCGGCGGCTTAAAGTCCCCAATGCTGTCGATCTTCGGGAATTTCGGCGTGATTGCCCTGGCCTTCGCTCAGGAGGAACCTTCTGCAACGGAGGAAATTAAGCCGGCAAGTGAGGTAAGCCGGATAGTCCTTCGGGCAGGGGAACTTCTCTGTTACTTCGAAAAGCTGCCCCAAGGGGTTCGGCTTCAGCGCGTAGAGAGTAGCTCCCTCCAAAGAGTGCTTTTGGGAACTTCCTCCCTTTTTAGGATCACCCTCCGTCATTTGCCAAGCGGGGAAATTAGGAGTCTGGGTGCGGACACCGGCTGGCAGGATATTCAGGTTACCCAGGACGAAGCCGCTGGGGCTGTCGAAATCCGCTGGGGCAATCCCGGCCTTCCGTTCCCGCCCGAGTTGACCGCGATTATGCGGGTGGAAGCTGACGCCGAGCACTCGGCCCTCCGTTGGTGGCTGGAAGTGACAGGGGGTGGGGAAGAGCACTCTCTTTGGACGGTGACATTTCCGGTGTTTGCCCTTCCTGAACCCTCCCCCGATGCTGTGCTTTTGTATCCTAAGGCCCCTGGGGTGGCCGAGAGCGGGCTTTGGCGGCGACCTTTCCAGTTCGGCGGTCGTTACCCAAGCGGATGGGTAACCATGCAGCTAACAGCGGTTTATCCCAACGATGGGTCCGGCGGAATCTATGTGGGGCTCCACGATCCCCGGGCAAGCACCAAAGAGATGATGTGGCGAAGCGAGCCGGAGGCAGGGAAGATCCACTTTTCCGTGGAACATCCTCTGCCCGATATGGGCCGGGTTGGGGCAAGCTTCCGGTTGCCGGGAGTACTCCTAACCCAATTTCTCCGCGGAAGCTGGTTCGACGCCGCCCAAATTTATCGCCGCTGGGCAGAAAAAGAGGCTTTATGGTGGCCCGAGATCGGATCGGCCGGGCGGCAAGATACTCCCCTGTGGATGCGAGAACTTCCCCTTTGGATCTTAACCGGTGGAGCTCCAGAAGAATGCTCTCCCGCAGTTCTCCGATTCCGGCAGTTCATGGATCTACCCTGTGGATTCCACTGGTACAACTGGCATCAAATCCCCTTCGATAATGACTATCCCCACTACTTTCCCACCAAGGAAGGATTTGCCGAGGGGGTGAAATTTCTGCAGGAGTCGGGGGTCCATGTAATGCCGTACATTAATGGCCGGCTCTGGGATACCCGTGATCGCGGTCTGGAAGATTACCAGTTCACAGCCGTTGCCCTCCCTGCTGCTACCAAAAACCATGCTGGGGAACCTTTTGTTGAGACCTACGGCAGCAAGGAAAAGGATGGATCACATGTTCAGCTAGCCGTTATGTGTCCGACTACTTCTTTGTGGCATGGAAAAGTAGCAGAGCTCGTAAGCCGGCTTTTCCAAGAATGTGGAACCCACGCGGTCTACATCGACCAGGTTGCCGCTGCCCCGCCTACCTTGTGTGCCGATTCCTCCCATGGGCATCCCTTGGGTGGGGGACACTGGTGGACTGAGGGATACTGGGCACTGCTGGAGAGAATTCGTCGGGAAAAACCAGCTCATTGCATGATCACCACCGAATGCAATGCCGAACCATTTATCCGGTGGTTTGACGGCTATCTCTCCTGGCATTGGCAGTACGACAATCAAGTGCCCCTCTTTCCTGCAGTCTATGCCGGCACCATTCAAATGTTTGGACGATGGTTCTCCGATGTGGGGAGAAGAGAATTTTCCTCGCAAGAGGAGCTCGATAATCACAACAAGGGAGTTCGTATGCGACTGGCCCAAGCTCTGGTATTCGGGGAGCAATTAGGGTGGATCCCCCCGCAAATTCTGGAGGAATCGGAGAATGCCGGCTATCTCCGCCAATTAGCCCAGGTCCGGTGGGAGCTCCGGGAATACTTTTATGCAGGGAAGATGGGCCGACCTCCACAACTTCACACCCAAGTCGCTCCGATCACCGCCGACTGGAAATGGCAAGGAAAGTCGGTGGTCACATCGCCGGCCATTCTCACGGCCCAGTGGCTGCTACCTAGCAAACAGCGGGGGGTTGTCCTCGGGGTGAATATGCTCCCGGAGCCGGTACCGGCCATTCTGTCGGCGAACCTCGGTGAAGGGATTTCATCAGGGAAAGGGAAAGAAAATTTCCTCATTCCAGCAGCCCGGGTCATTACCTGCCGACCCGCCCAAATCCCTACAGGTGTAATAGACAATAGCGAATGGCGGGTCGAAGTCACCTTCCCCGGACTTACCGCTTATGTCTGGGAATTTTCGCTTGGATCGGAGTAAACTTACAAGATATCGCCGCTATGTCCTCGAATTTAGGCTCGGTCTCGGGTGGGAAATCGGCCGCTTTGAACGAGGGCAACGACCGGAGATTGGCAGGACCTAGGTCGGCCGGCGAAAGGTCGGAACAAAAATTCGGAGCGGCTCTCCCAAAATCGGCAGGGCACGGAATTAGCCATCGAGGAGAAGCGGATCCCTTCCTGGCCGTCCGGCTACTGCCCAAAAAGCTGGGTCATTAGATTCGTGGAAGATGCTTTGACATTGGGTTTGATGAGGGGGAGGAGCTGCTATTGGGGATACACTCGGGGTAAAGCGGAATTCCGGGCAGCCCTCCGAAAGTCCAAAGGTTGGCCGTGTGTTGTTTGACAGAGGCCACCCGGGAAAATTCGCTTAACCTTCACTTCCGTTTTGGGGACGGCCAGGGAGTTTGCTGGGGAAAAGGCCTACAAGGGTGAAGTTTTAATAAGACCCTAGAGGGGTGTGGTTGTAATAAGACGTCAGTCTCGACGAGGCAGGCCCGAGACCCTTTCCCCAAATAAGAATTCCCGAAGCCGGTAAGAATTCCCGAAGCCGGCAGCCCTAAAACCGGGCAGGGGTGACCGTGGGAAAACCCACACGGGTTTGGAGGGAAAGGGAAAGTTCTTGGCCTTGGTTTTAACCCACTTGTTTGCTTTTAATGGTTTACAAAAAGTTACGGTGCGGAAAAACTGTTTTCGGAATCTTCTCTTGTAGGCCTTAAGTTCAGGGGACCATGGTAGGTTCCAAAAATTGAGGAAATGAACTGGGAGCCCGGCATCACCATCTCGGGAATCAATGCCGGCGGGTACCTAAGGTTCAGTCGGGCCAGGGCCCGGCCGACAGATGGGAAGTTGGTCCATGTTTGTAGAGATAGTTAACTTCTTGCCAATCCGCCCAGATTCGTCAAGACATCGAATTGAAGGCGAAAATTCATTTCTACCATTCTGGGAAGGGCTTTCCTCAACTGGGGGGGTAATTCTGCTAGGGTTAGCGTTGACCGTTGTAACGGCCCAAGGCTGCGGCCCGGCAATTCCAAAGGAGGAACTCGGCGAGATAGTTCACGAGGTTCCGCCGGAGTTTCATTTTGACCGACCGTATCCGGTACCATGGGCTGGGGATGCTAAGGAGTCCCAAACCGACGAGGAAAACTTTCAACTCGATGAAAAGCTGGAGAAGCCTTCGGAGGCCGAGTCGGTGGGGGACTCAGCCGGAAGTCTGGGTACCGGAACCGATTCCCCACCATCCCCACACCAACCAACTGAAAATGGGGGCCAGTCCGGGCGGTAGGGGTCGTTTTTGGGAGATCGGCAGGGGGTTTGAGCAGCTTAGATTTTGCCCGGGATTGCCAGTTTCGGGGCTGAGGGAATTCCCAAAAGAATCCGGCTGGGCCTGTTACCGGAGTGCCCCCCAAGTTCATCTACCCTGCCGCTTTGCGTAACATTCCTGAAGAATTGAGGCATTTGCTCGGAAAGAGACAGCAAGCCTGCTGCAACTACCCCTGGGAAACGCGAAGTAGTAGGAGCGGTACCCCCTGGGGGAGGTTTCGCAACCACAATCTGGTAAAAGCCACAATTTGGTAAAAGGATGTTCCGGCGGCGGGCAGCTTCCGCCAAAGGAAGAACTGTCGGCCGTTGAAGACTCCGAAAAATAGCTTCGCACGGAAGAATCTCCGGTGGTTGACCCACACTTAGAAGCAAGGGAGAACCTCCGGGGCCAACCCACAAATAGAGGCAAAGGAGAAGCTCCGGCAGCTAACGCACAAATAGAGGCATTTCGCGAAGAACCGCTCCATGCCCCCCGGCAAATTTGCTGGAACAATCTGGCTTGGAGATGCCCCTAGCGTTTATCGGCTAGCTGTAAATTGGAAATGTCGGGAGATTAGGTCCGCGAGTCATGCATATCTCCCCGGGTAGGAAAGTTTTTCTCCCCGGTTACCACCAAGGGGTGGTCTGTGGGCTTTTTCCAGGCTGTGGCAAGTGACCTGTTGCAGTGATCAAACAAATTTGCCCGCAATCAACCAAACATAGGTCTCCGGTGCCAATTGGACGAAGGTAAGGTTTCCATGAACGCTGTAGTTGTAGCGATTCTTGCGATCTTCGCGCTTGGGTTAGGCTATGGGGTGTATGGGCGATTCCTGGCCCGACAGATTTTCCAATTGGACTCCCACGCGAAGACCCCCGCGTACAAGCATTACGACGGCATCGACTTCGTACCCGCCCGAGCCCCGGTATTGTTTGGCCATCATTTTGCATCGATTGCGGGCCTCGGGCCGATTTTGGGGCCCGCCATCGCCCTGATTTGGGGCTGGGTTCCTGCACTTTTGTGGGTGGTCTTTGGTGCCATTTTCATTGGTGCTGTTCATGACCTTGGAGCCCTGGTTGTCAGCTTGCGGCACGAAGGCCGTTCCATCGGCGACATTTGCCGTGAACTCATCAGTCCTCGGGCCCGACTTCTTGCCCTGGTTTTGATTTTCTTTTTGTTAGCGTTAGCTATGGGCTCGTTTGTATTGGCCATCTCCGACCTTCTGGTCAATTACAATCCCGATGCAATCATTCCCTCAGTAGGTCTGATGATAGTGGCTATGGGGGTAGGCCTTGGCGTTTACCGTTTCCGAATGCCCTTATTTCACGCGACCGTAGTGGGGCTCCTGGCTTTTGCAATTTTGATCTTTATCGGGGTGGAACAACCGGTACTTACCTACTGGATCTTTCTCAACGGGGAGCAGAAAGCCCTGCTTAGCCAACTCGAACAAGGCTCCGCGGCACTCCCCTCGGCTGAAAATCCCGGAACGGAGGCACTCTCTGGAGCAGGCCCCGCTATCTCTTTACCAAAGCTCCAGTGGCAAAGTCCTTTTGGAGCTGCTCAAATCACTCGGTACTTTTCCGAATTGGAACACTGGGTACACGAAGCCGAACAGCAAGGGAAAGTTT
>Ga0308410_1000837_pt1 | contig 17334 bp, 15 predicted proteins | sample HotsprOSTMatCore_FD_203467 | JGI IMG/M metagenome (GOLD analysis project Ga0308410, IMG submission 203467) | Hot spring phototrophic mat microbial communities from Octopus Spring, Yellowstone National Park, Wyoming, United States -... | ecosystem: Environmental > Aquatic > Thermal springs > Hot...
TGGTCTGTCGAGCCTCCGGGAAAGCCGCCGGCGGTGACAACGCCCCAAAGCGGATAGCACCTGAAATCCCCACACAACAGGCAGACAATACCCGGCAGGCCTGGCCCCTAGCCGGAAATAGGCGAAAAGAGATCCATAACACACTGGCCGAAACACACTGGTAAATCCGGAACCCGTCGGCTATATACCATGCCTAATTTGACAAATTTTATGCACATTTTAAGAGACCAGCTCTATCCGGTTGCCCGCAGGTCTTACCGGCTCGATTGAGAGACTGAAATGCATCCCGAATTTTTAGCGGTTCGACCGGCAAGCCGTCCAGAGGAGAATCTAACCTAGGATGAAGTCTTCCGGGGAAGATCGGGTGCGGGGGTATTGCAGCCCCCCCGAAGGGTAGGAGTAATACGGGTCTTACATGAGAGGGGGAAACGACGGACCCTCAAAGAGGGGCCGGCCTTATAAGTCTTTTTCACCGAACTCTAACCGAAGGAAATGGGAACCCCATCGGCCGTGCATACCCCAACCAGGAGCCCGGAGGACCTGACCGGAACAGTGGCAGGCCCTAAACCTTAATAGTGGCAGGCCCTAAAGCTTAATAGAGCCCGATCCTCTGGCAGGCAGGGCCTCCAAATGTGGCCCCCGGGATCAGTTGCCGCAATGCTTTTCTAACTTCTCGCGGAGTGTATCGGCAGTGAAAGGTTTCACGATATAGTCCGATACCCCGGCTTGAATTGCCTGAAGAACACGCCCCTTCTCGGCCTCGGTGGTGATCATGATGATCGGCACTTGGGGATCGCGACTTCGAATCTCCTGAACAAGCTCTAATCCCGTTTTGCCGGGCATATTCCAGTCCGTGAGGACCAGATCAAATTCGCCCGGTTTGAAGAGGGCGGCAGCCTCGTTGCCGTCTGCAGCTTCCACCGCCGTTGTCACTCCCACGGCCTGCAAAGAACGGATAATGATTTTTCGCATAGTGCTGGAATCATCGGCCACCAGTACTCGCATGGACCACCTTCCTCCTCTTCGCGATTGGACTACATGGGTTCACATTCCGGCAATCTTCGTCCCTAAACTGACCCAAGAAAGTGTAGCCTACATGTTTTGCACAGGCCAACCGATAAGGAAGCCATTACGAGCTTTTTCGTTCAACCCCGAGTCCGTACTCACTGACGAACCGAGGCGAAAGGAGCCTCCCAAGCCCTGCCGTCGGAGCCAGCTCCATGGGAATCGTTGCCGTTTGCCGGCACGTGTTTACTTTGTTCAACATCAGAACCCGTCGGTTGGGTTCGGCCATTTGTAAGGGTTTCCGTTAACGCTCACCCGTACCCCGGAACAGGCCATCCGGGCCCTCGACGGCCGAGAAAGTTCAAAAGAAGCAAAATCGCAACGGGCACAATAATCGGACTTCCGAAAAGCTTATGGAGAAATCTTCGCATTTTTTCCTGAGCTCAAGAAGCTGCATCACGACCTATATTTTCAAGGCAGAGGATCTCCCGCAATTAGCTCAACACAAAGAAGCAAAGCGGGGCTTTGCAGCCGGGCAATCCCAAGGGGTTAACCGACCGTACACTTTCGCGAGCAATTTGTCGTGACATTGCAACGGTAGTCGTGGCACCTCAATGGTAACTGTTTGAGAGGAGGAAAGTTATGTCCACTACAGAAACCCTTGTCCAGCCAACCACCCGCAAGCACGAAGGTGCCAGCACCATGCAGCTGGTGAGTTTTCAACTGGGCCAAGAAGAGTACGGAGTGGAAATCACGAAAGTCCAAGAGATCATCTTGATGGGGGAAATCACCCGGGTTCCTCAAACCCCTCCGTACATTAAGGGCCTGATTAACCTTCGCAGTACGGTGATCCCGATTGTCGATCTCCGCTTGCGGTTCGGCCTGCCCGAACAACCTCCCACCGACGAGACCCGAATCATGGTAGTCAATGTCCGGGGAAAGACCGTGGGGATTGTCGTGGATGCTGTCAATGAGGTATTGCGAATCAATCGCGATCAGATTGCACCTCCGCCGCCCACGGTAGCAGGCCCCGGCCGGGAATATCTTACCGGACTGGTGCGGCTTAACAAGGGGCTCCTGATCTTGCTGGATATCGAAAAGTTACTTGATGAAGAAGAAATTACCAATTGTAGTTGAACCCGTTCCCTCTTGCCGAATGTTTTTCCCGTTTGCCTCCAGCCGGCCTTTTGGCGGACCAACGCAAGGTAAATGTCTAAAGGATGTACCTTTGTTCGCTACCTGCTTGCCTTTGTCCGCCACTAGATCGGGGGCCTGATGAGCAAGGGAGAAATCTACCTCCCGGAGGGAAAGTTTACCCCACGATAAACGGATCGGCCCACGCCCCGCAATTTTTGGAAAAGCAAAACTTCGGGAGGCTTGTGACCACGCGGAAAAGAAAATCGGGGAACGGGCTTGACCCCCGAGAAGCTTCTTCCCCTGCCCTGCCTCGGTGGGCTTTGGACTGGGGAGAGTTAGCAACCACTCACAAACGGGAGCTACGATGAGCGAGGTCCAAACTTCCGGAATTCCCTCCACTCTGACCTGGGGGGCAATTTGGGGCCCAGAACCCCTCAGTGATGTACAAATGAACCGATATATTGATCTAATTTATTCCAGGACCGGAATCCGGATTTCCCCCCAGAAGAAAACGTTGCTTGCCAACCGGCTCCGCCGGCGGATGCGGGACACAGGTATCTCCGACTTCGACGCTTATTACCGCTACCTCAGTTCTTTACCGGCACACCATCCCGAGTGGGACGCTTTTTACCAAGAGATCACAACCCACGAAACCTACCTGTTTCGAGACGAAGTCCAATGGAAGTGGTTCCGAGAAGTTTTTCTCCAAACGGTGATGGCAGAAGCCAACAGCAAACGGCGTGCCCCGGAACTGGATATCTGGTCAGCAGCATGTAGTACAGGAGATGAGCCCGTAACGATCCTCTGCTGCATCGCCGCCACGATCCCCAACTTCGAGCGGTGGTCGATTCGTATCCTCGCTACCGATATCGGCGTTGGGGCCCTTGAGGAAGCCAAAACCGGAATTTATGACGAGCGGGCCATGCGCCTGGTTCCCCAAGAGTACCGCCGTCGGTTTTTCACTCTGCTTTCTGACGGACGGTGGCAGGTAAAACCGGCTCTGTTGAAGTATATCGCCTACCGACAACACAACTTGCTCCAGCCCCTAAGCCGGGGAATGTTCGACATCGTTTTCCTGAAAAACGTCTTAATCTACTTCGACGCCCAATCGAAAAAACAGGTCCTCACCAATGCGATAAGCAGAATCAAACCTGGTGGATATTTGATCACAGGGCCAGCGGAAGGAGTGGGGGATGTAGGCCCAACGATGAGCCGGCTCGGTGCATGGCTATTCCGGAAAATTCCGGAAGCCGGTAAGACCAGCACGGCCACAACCCTCGCGGCAAGGGACTTCCCCCCGAAGCATCCTTCATGACCTTGGGTTCTCAGAACGGCCAAAGTTTTCTTCCTCCCCCACCTCTCCGCAAGTTCGCCTACGCGGAATGGCCTGAACAAGAATTGCTGAATGCCAGGATTCGAATGTCCACTGGCTCAGCGGAACTTCAATCCCGCGAAGGCATACCGGTCCTGCCCATGGCAAGCCCTGGAGCAATGAGGCACAGCCATGAAATCGGATTCCGACCTCAAGCTGGGGAACAAGTGCCCGGTCGAATCCGACAAAGTGACACCGCAAACAGGTCAATCAAAACTGCTCCGCTTCGATAAGCGGTTCCCAATTTACGGAGGAAAATCTGCACGGTTTTCCCCCGGAATATCCCGGAGGAGTCTTGACAGATGACAATGAACGCCGGATATCAGGACGAAACGATGGCCGAGTTGCTCGGGGACTTCCTCGACGAGTCCGAGCACCTTCTGAGCCGAATTAACGAGGCCCTTCTTGCCCTGGACCAACAGGTGCGGCAATCAGCATTTTCGGGAAATGTGGGCGACACCGGGACTTTCGCCGAGCTTCTTAACGAATTGTTTCGGGCAGCTCACAGTCTCAAGGGGCTTTCTGGGATGTTGGGGCTGAAGGATATCAATTGCCTCACTCACCGGATGGAGAATGTTCTTGACGCCGCCAGAAAGACCCAAATTCCGCTCAACGACCGTGTGCTCGAACTTCTTTTCCGCTCGGTGGACTGCTTGACGGAGCTCATCGAAGCCCTGCGCAACCCATCCGCCTTGCCGAGCGATCCCGCACCGGTAGTGGAAGCCATCGCAGAACTCCTCCGTGAAGGCGGCGTGGAGCGGGAGATAAGTTCCCAGGCCGATGCCGAGCGGATTCTCGCCGAGATTGCCGAACTTGAGGATTTGATCCACTCCGCTAGCCCCGCAGCTGATTCCCCACACGATCTCTCGGCAATGGGAGGATTCTCTGGGGCAGCCGAAGAGATACTTGGCGAGTCCAAGGCCCCGAGCCTCTCGGAACACCATTCCGCCTGGAATCTCCTTCCTGCAAGCCGCTCCGCTGCCTCAATAGATTGGGAAGCTACGGGAACCGAAGGGAATGCTCCCGTGGAGCCCCCTTTGGCCGAGTGTTCCAAATCACCCAGCTTCGCTTGCAGCCCTCAACCGGAGGCTAGCCACCAAAGTTCTGAGGATCGTGTTGAAGATAACTTGCGGGATACACGATCCCCGGGTGCTTCCTCGCTTTTCCAAATTGCGGAGCCAGTGACTGACCCCCTGGCGGAAATTGTTGACGACTCCGAAGCACTTCAATCGTACCTGGCAATTTTTGTTGATGAAGCAAAATCTGCCTTAGAGGAGCTCCATGATATTCTTCTAACTTGCGAGCAGGGGGGAAACCCGAATGTCTCTGAAGACATGATGATTGTGGCTCACCGGTTGAAAGGTGCGGCGGCGGCCGTCGGGCTTCACCGTGCTGCCAAAGTAGCCCATCTTATGGAGGATCTCCTCCAAGAGATGACAGAGAGAGGGTTAAGCCCTTCTGCGGAATGCATCGAAGTTCTTTTCGCCGGGGTAGATGGGCTTCGTAACTATGTGGAGGCACTGGCCAAAGGTCAAAATGATTCCTCGCTTTTGCGGCATGCTGCTTTCAAGCTCCTCGCAAAGGAAGATCTCATTTCTGGGAAGGCTCGTTCCCAGGCAAAACAAGGAGAGGAAAGTGAGAAAGGAGCCGAACGGTCCGGAATGCCGGCAGCAATTACCGGAAGCGAGATCCCTTGCCCCACGACTTTGCCGGCTGCCGATTTAGGTACGGCCCAGGGATCTGCCTGCCGCCCAACCCCGCCCATGGAGCTCCCCCTCGATTGGCACCCATTTTGGGAGGAGGCCCTCAAACACGTTGCCCCACAACGCTCCCAAGGCCGACAGGTCCTGGTGGGAACAGTTCTATTTGCCCAAGATGTACCACTGGCCGGTCTGAAAGCCCGACTTCTCGCAGAGAAACTCTCAAACTTAGGCGAGCTTTTGTATTGCTACCCGCCAGACGAACATCTAGAACAAGTGGAGGATCTCCCGGGATTCTTGTTCACATGCGTCACGGACCAACCAACGGAGATCATCCGCCGACAGCTTAGTATCGGAGGTGTTCGCACCATCCATCTGGAAAGCTTTGGGGAGCTTACGGACATAACCGCGGCAGTGGCTGAGGAAGATAGGGCGGAGACCGCATGGGAGGCCGGATTGGAAGTGCCAACCGCCAAAGGAGGGGACTCAGGATCAAGTTCCTCAGGATCGAGCTCCCAGAGATTTGATGGGCGTCAGGATGACCCTACCGCACGGAATTTCTCCGGTTGTGAAACCCGGCCAGCCGAGATGGTAAATGCCTCGCAGCCACTTGGAACCCCCGCCAGCAAAGAGGATGAGAGAAGAGGCATATCCACCCCAAAGGACCGTCCAAAGGAAGACCAAAAGGCAGTCAGGCCGGCTTCCGCAGAAAAAGCAGCCCATCCAAATTTGCACCGCCAATCGGCGACCCTGGGGAGCAAGGCCACCGGCGACAGTAGTTCTCCCCCCACCTCGACAACAGCTACTCCGGTTGGCGAAACACTTCGGGTGGATATCGAACGCTTAGACGAACTGATGAATCTCACTGGAGAGCTGGTCATTCAAAGAGCCCGGTTAACCCAGCTGGTGGAAAAGCTTCGGGCAAAGGTGACCTCAAGCAGTATGGGCCAGGCTCTACGCTCCCTCCGCGAGACTCTCACCCGCACATTCAATCATCAACAAGGGGTTCTCCCCGGAAAGGACACGAACATTGCGGGACGGAGCGACACGCTATGGGGTCTGCTTGACCAGCTGGATGAAGAATGCCAACACTGGCTTGCCCTTCGAAGTGTCACCAACGAACTGCGGACGAGTGTGCACCAGCTCGATCGCATCACCGATCGTCTTCAGCAAACGGTGATGAACACCCGAATGGTCCCCATTGGTCCGCTGTTTCAACGGTTTAAGCGGGTAGTACGGGATCTCATGCGGGCCAACGGGAAACAAATCCGACTGGTAATCCTGGGTGAAAAAACCGAGCTCGATAAAAGAATGATCGACGAATTGGCCGATCCCCTTATCCACTTGGTCCGAAACGCCGCGGACCACGGGATCGAGCTTCCGGAGGAACGGATTCGAATAGGCAAACCTCCGGAAGGAACTCTAATGCTTGAAGCCTGTCACAAAGGAAATGCCATTGTCATCCGGGTAAGCGATGACGGTCGCGGCCTCGACGCGGAAAAGATCCGCCGCAAAGCGATCGAAAAAGGATTTCTTTCGCCGAGCGAGGCCGAGCGTCTTTCCCCTCAAGAGCTTTACCAGCTGATTTGGCGGCCGGGGCTCAGTACCGCGGAAAAGGTCACAGAAATCTCCGGCCGAGGAATGGGCATGGACATCGTGAAGGCCAAAATCGAGTCGCTCAATGGGAGCGTGGAGCTAACCACACAGCCGGGAATGGGAACCACCTTTACAATTAAGCTCCCTCTTACCTTGGCGATTCTCCCAAGTTTGCTTGTCCGCGTCGACCGAAACATCTTCGCTTTACCGGTGGATACCATCGTGGAAATCGTCCAACTTCAACCGGATCAAGTCGCGACCATTCAGGGAGTGCCTACTGCGATTGTTCGCGATCGGGTCATCCCGGTCTGCAGGCTCCAAGATATCTTCGTGTGGAACGAGCTCGGGGCCATAGGTCTCCCCGCGGAAACCCCAGGTCTTAACCCGGAGGAAGTGGAACCCCAGAGGATCACTTTAGTACTCCTGGGCGACCGTCAGCGAGAAATTGGTCTACAAGTGGATTACGTGGTAGGCGAAGAAGACCTGGTGATCAAATCCCTTGCGGAGAACTATCGGAGTATCCCCGGCCTTACCGGGGCAAGCATCCTAGGAGATGGGACCGTGGCCCTCATCCTGGATGTCACTGCCGTCATTGAAATGGCCAATCGGACAAGCATCCGACGGGCTGCGGCTCCCTTCGCCTGAACCAGGATGACTCCCACTCTCGATGAAGGGGATGTCCTGGGATGTTGGTATATCTAATGATCGGTCGAAAGCCCAAGGCCTCCACAGAAAACTGGCCGTTCGGTGGGAAGAGGAACAGTTAAAAATCCTCACGCTTCTGGAGTCTATAACCTCTTGTTAACAAAGAACTTACCTAGATCCAAGCCTATATGAGTGAGCTAAGCTTTAGTGAGACACTCTTTGGCAGCCTTTGATGTTGACCTCGGAAAACAGGTCGGTCCTAAAGAAATAGTTATCACCGGGAAAGGCAACGTGGAGGTCAAGCGAAAATCTAGGGAACCGAACGAGCTAGAGCTCTGATTAGCACCAAAGCAGTTGTTAGGAGAAGGCAATGCGTAAGTCTACCGCACACACCTGCACATTGCCGCCAGCCCCCAAAGCAGAGTCGGTGGCTTTGTTTGCCCAAATGCTAACCTCAGCCACACGGGAAGCCTCCATCGCGATGTCTCGGTGGATAGGAACCGTGGTAGATCTCAGCCTGGAAGAGGTTCGGGCAGTTCCACTTGCGGAGGTGGCGACCACCTTGGATCTGGAAGCGGTTCCCAGCGTGCTTGTGATCGTCAGCCTCCGACCTCCTCTTTCGGGAGATATCATCCTATATTTCGATCTGGAAAATGCCCGCGAATTGGCAAAGCAGTTGGCGGGCTCTACCTCAAGCAGCAGACAGGGTTTCAACGACCTCGAGCAGTCCGCACTTTTGGAAACCGGCAATATTCTCGGCTGCGCTTACGTCAACGCTCTCAGCCGGATGATCAATCACGAGCTTATTCCAATTGCTCCTTGGTTGGTTTTCGACCTTGCAGAAAGCGTGATCGAACAGGCCCTCGCCCAACAGGCGGAACGCTCGGATTCTGTTATCGTTTCCCGTACTCGATTCCGGCGGGATGAGGGGGATCTCAGCTGGTTCGTGTTATTCCTGCCAGGTCCCAGCCTCCAACAGGCCATGAAACATTCACTGCGGGCATCCTCGCCCCACTTGGGCTAAGGAGTTCACCAACCCTGCGAATTTTAAGAAGATCGGCGAACCAATGAAGTTATCACCAGAAGTTAACTGTAATTGGGAAAATGTCGAAACGGGCAAAACAGCTTCAAACTCTGCATGCATTTGAAATCCGCAAGCAGGCCTCCGGGCAAATCCGAAAGGCTGCTACCGCACAACAGCTCTGGGAACCGAACGATTGAAGGCTGCAAACACTTGCTCCCTTTTGCATGGACGTTTGAAACCATCTGTCCGTTTAATACTTCTACAGATGGGAGGCTGTTAAAGATAGGTTTTCCTCAGCCAAACTGAGAACAACCAGATTTCGCCACTGGCCTTGGGATCCACCAAGTTCCCTGCTTTCAAAGTAGGTTAAAAGATCACAGGGGCCCCAACCCGGACCACCCAGGGCAGTCGGAAGACCCTTGGCGGGGAGGTGCTGAGCATCTGGAAAAAGAGCGACGTTGGCATGGACATCTTGACACCCACTCAAGAGGTTATCAATGTCGGTATGGGACAGGTGTACATCGGCCGGTCGCCGATGAAATTGACGGCCGTACTCGGCTCGTGCCTGGGTATTTGCCTGTACCATCCGAAAAGCCGGACGGGCGGACTGGCCCACGCCGTGCTTCCGCAATCCAACGGCCAACCCGTTCAAAGCCCAGGGAAATTTGTCGACTCGGCGATCCGGTACCTGATGGAAATATTTCGCAATTCCCTGGGCATACCACCCAATGAAGTCCAAGCAAAACTCACCGGGGGAGCTTGCATGTTTCCCACAACAGGTCCACTCCAGATTGGGGATGCCAATATCCAAGAAGCCTTGCGAAAACTGCAAGAGCTAGAGATTCCAGTGATCTCCCAAGATGTCGGAGGAACCAAGGGCCGGCGGATCACCTTTGACCTAGCTTCGGGGCAGGTGGTGGTCCAACAAGTGGGCGAAGTGCCCCGGATTCTATAGATTGAGCCGGATTTTATAGATCGAACTCGTAAAATCCATCTGGCAAACCAGGTCACACTTTTCAACTCGAAACTCCAAGCCTTTAGTCCAGCCAGAACTTAGTCAAGCGGGGAGTCTCGTTCTCGCGGAGTTAGGCCGGAAAATAGCCATAGCCAAGGAAACATTTGGGACAGATTTCCCACTCATCATAAAGCCCTCTCAGCAAAGCACATTCGGCCAAATGAGGACGGTTCCTATCCCTGCCGACTCAGGTTTGAGATTCGTGCCCGGACCCGGAACTCCACACGGAAGCAAGGCCTGGCCAAAATTGGTCGGGCAAATTCCCAACCGCTGGAACCACCAAACTTCGAAGCCTCGCGTTTCCGGTAAATTTGGCAATTGTCGGATCGATTTCGTTCGCGAGAAAGATCAGGCCGTCTCGGAAAACGGTGTTTTCCCCAGCCGTCGTGCAAGATTTTCTTCCGCCCGCTGAGAAAAACACATTTTTCCGATGAGCAAAACAATGTTTCCCGATGAGCAAAAAGACCGTTTTCCGATAAGCCAAAGCCGGTTTTCAGTTCCAGCCTAGATTGAGCCTCCTGCCGTCAGATTTCGGGGACCTCCGGCATGGGCCGCGACTCTCCTTCCGGCGAAAACTTGCTGCCATCGGAGCCCGCTTTCCGCCCGGCCGCTCGCTCCTCCTCTTTGCGATCTCTGGGCCCATACCGCCCCCGGTATTCCTCCGCCGGATATTTTAATTCGTTTTTCCGCATCTTTTGCTCCAAGGCAGAGGCCAGATCAATCCCCGTATGATGGGAAAGGGCAAGGAGATAGGCCAACACATCCGCCAGCTCGTCACAAAGAGCCTGCCGTAGCTCCGGATCATCCCCCACCTGCCATGATTCTTCTGGCGTCAGCCATTGGAAAATTTCCATCACCTCGGCTGCCTCGATGGCAAGAGACATCGCCAAGTTTTTGGGGGTGTGGAATTGTGTCCAGTCCCTGGCCACTACAAATTCTTGCACAAGCTGTCGAAGTACAGCGAGGGGAGTGGTTTTATCGTCCACGGAAGTACCTCTCTGGTGTCCCCCGGCTACGTGGGAAAGTTTCCTCAGCGAATCGGCAATAAACTGCTCCGCTAACTCCCACCGCCAATTCTTCACGACCAAATTGGGTACAACCTCTCCCAAAGTCCTTTGTCTACGGGAGGTATCCCAGCGGGCCGGATCAACCCTTGGAACAACCTTTCACCTACCCATCGACTTTTACCGATAATTCCCTAAATTCTCCTTATCTGCAATTGGGGCATTGTTGGCGGAAATGGCCACCCCCGGCAATAAACAGCAGCTCTGCGGGAGAAATTGATACTTGAGGAGAATGTTATTACGCAATCCCCCAGCTAACGCCATAAAATTGCTTACGTCCGTCCGAATGTTCATTACCGGCTGAATCAAAACCCGATGGGATCCTCATGAAGCCCCTGGTGATCTTCTTCCGTTTTTGATTTCTCCTTTATTGGGTTAACTCCCGTAGAGGATCGTAAGTCTGATTTCTTTGGTCCAAGCCGAAATTGTAGTCCAAAGTATGCTCCGCTTCTGTGAAGCGATACCTGCCCCAAAAGTACTTTGAAGGCCCCACAAGGTCCTCCGCCGCATAGAAGTATTTCCGCATCTCAGCCAAATCGGAGGGTCGGATAGGTTCGCCAGCCGGCCGATGGGCTGAGCGGGAAATTAAAAGCACATGGTAAGTCCCGGGGACTACTACGAGCATAAACTCGCCCCCGGCTCCCGTTCGCTCTACAGCACCTCCGAACTTGTTGACCGCTAAATATCCTGGGGAATCCATCCGCAAAGTTTCGTGAACCCGAAGCCCGGCCACCGGGATTGTCTCCGTGGGAGTTCGATCGGCTGGCAGCAAGATGACCACAGCACCGGCGTCGGGTCGCCCCGAGAGGGGATCCGGCCGATAGGTTAACCTTCCCTGCACCAGCACTCCCCCGGGCACTCTCCCCCCGTGTGCTACTCGGACCGATCCGTCCCCAGTATCCCTCCCCGTGTACTTACCAACCCAAAAACCGCTCAAGAAACCGAGGAATAATGCCACGGTGACACCCAGTGCCACCCCAACGGCCCAATTTCCCCGGCGATCACGTGAAAGGCTCCCCAAAGTTCCTTTAGGAATCGGCGCGACCGTAACCGGGGCAACTGCTACCTCACCACCATCCGTGGCCGAACTGCTTTCGCGATGGGCCCCACCTTCCGCCCCATCAGGCAAAAACGTTGAAACCCCCTCGTTCGAAGCACTTTTGACGGCGACCACCGGGGAAAAATCCTCACCGCCTTGGAGGCCCCCAACCACCGGCATCGACACGGCGGTACCCTCGCGACGGGGGGAAATGGAGAAATCTTCATCTGCCCCTCGGGCAATTTCCGGAAGAGCACTCTCTTGGAAGGGGAGCGGACCCTCGCCCGGAACCACACTTCCCACTAAAACCTCACTTCGCTCTAAAAAGACCACCCCCGAGCTCTGCCCACCCCCGGTCGGAAGTTCCTGAGCTTGGTTCCCGAGGGTAAACTGCCGATAACCACAGAACGGACAAATCACCGTCTGCACCTGCGAAGTATTCACCGGCATCCGGAACGGTTGCAGACAGTAGGGACATTCGACTTCGAATCGGGAACCTTTGTCCGCCATGCAGGTTAAGCCCCAAGAAGATGTATCATCAAAACGGATTCAAGCCAACCGCAATTCTAGAAACGCCCTCTTTGCCCAGGAGATCGTCGATTTTCTTCGAAGACATCGCTTCGGCCAGCTCCGGAAAGACCCATTTTGCAGAGCCATCACTCCGGCCGACGGAACCCTTGTCTGCCAAATGGGGATCACCCCGAAATATCGGAGGAACCCAGACGGATATGGCATCGGCAACGGCGGCTACTTCCCCAATAAAACCCCCAGGCCCCCAATAGTTCCCGTTCAAATCTGTGGAGACCAACTTCCCCGACAATCCACAGGGGCCAACCACCGTTTCCCGCTCCCAACTGTTACTGGCAATCTACAGTCAGAAAAATGTTTCCCACCCCCTGCTCTGCCAAAAAATTCGTCCTCGTTTGCCGAAGCTGCTTTCCGCGGGGTCCTTCCAATTTCTATTCTCCCTTTGATCGCCACACATTCCAAATAATTATCCCCACATTCTCCCCCTTGGGAGGATGGCAGAAGTCTCCAAAGTCTGAAGCCTCGCTAACCCGAAGACAACCGGGAGGAGAATCCTACTGCTGGCAAATAACCCCGGAACTTTAGGCTGCCAGCGGGAAGAGTGCGCAAGGGTAGAGGAGCTCCCACCAACCCCCGGAATGATCCCACGACGTGTAAGAGCATTCTGGCCCCAATGTCCCGGGAGGGATAAAACAGCAGGGATTCCTTTCCCTTTCGAGCTTCCCTTGGTACGATCTTATGGGCCCCGCGATCGTCGTAGTTTGACCCCAAAAACCCCTTTTTGAAGGAGCTGATCATGAAAAGGCTGCTTCCCCGCCGGGAATTTTTGCGAGCCGGCAGCTTTACAGTGGGTGTGGTGGCCTTAAGCCAAGGCCGATTCGTTAAGGCCGCCCCCCGGGCCACCGTCCAAGAGATCAAAGTGATTAGCTACGAACCCACTCTCTACCACGGTTGGCCCACGCTGACTCGCACAGCCAACGGGCACCTCCTTTTGGTTTACTCTGGAGGTCGCGAAGCCCACGTGTGTCCCTTTGGGCGGGTAGAACTTATGCGGTCCTATGACCAGGGACAATCGTGGACATATCCCCAGGTGCTATGCGACAGTCCGATCGACGATCGCGACGCTGGAGTTGTGGAAACTCCCAAGGGCACTCTGCTGGCGACCACGTTCACTTCGCTCGCGTATGTACCCATCTTAGAACGGGCTTTAAAGATCTCCCCGGACGCCCCCGGAGCTTGGCCGCAACAACGACTCCAACGATGGGTTGGAGCACACAACCGGGCCGATGAAGCAGGCCGACAGGCTGTGCTGGATTGCTGGATGATCCGGTCAGTGGATGGCGGCTTGACTTGGTCCGGACGATATCGGTGCCCACTCAACAGCCCTCATGGTCCCTTTGTACTTCGGAATGGCAGGCTACTTTACGCCGGCAAGTCCTTGTGGGCGAAGGAACCACGGGTGGGTGTGTGCGAATCTACCGACGACGGCCAATCGTGGGTTTGGATTGCCGACATCCCCGAGCGACCGGGGGATTCGCGGCAACATTATCATGAGCTCCACGGGGTGGAGGCCGCCGACGGAACTCTTATTGTCCACATCCGCAATCATAACCCCCAGAACGACAGGGAAACCCTTCAAACCGAGTCGACCGACGGCGGAAAAACCTGGTCAGTTCCCCACCCAATTGGGGTATGGGGGCTCCCATCTCACTTGCTCCGCTTAAGCGATGGGAGATTGCTGATGACCTACGGCTACCGGCGTCCGCCGTATGGAAACCAGGCCAGGCTAAGCGAGGATCACGGACGGAGTTGGTCCGAACCGATCACTCTTTCCAGCGATGGGGTGGGGACCGATCTCGGCTATCCTTCCACGGTCCAGCTGTCGGACGGTTCCCTTCTTACCGTTTGGTATGAAGTAATGGGAAATTCACCCTACGCCGTCCTAAGACAAGCCCGATGGACCTTGGCCTAATAGGCTAAAAGGATAGTAACGCGGTCCATTCATACCCCCGAACCGTCCTCACCAAAAAATACTACACCGGACCTTCCCCAAGAAACGCCTCACCCGATGGGAAGTGGTATCCGTGGATAGGAGGCGTTATGTCTTTTTCGGGGCCTCCCACATACCCGCCGATTAACGAAGCGACCATCGAAGGGTGCCCCCTGGGATGAAAGAAAAGTCGGCAGCTTCGTCTCCGGAGTGTAGTTGGGTTTGCCCGGCAGTTCTCTAACGGGTAATGTCTTTGCCCTCTCCTTCCTGAGGCGACTTGGCACTGAACCTGATGCAGCTTGACCCTGAACCTGATGCAGCTTGGCACTGAAAGAGTGTGCTTCCTTATCCAGGTTGCGGCAGTTGGGTTATTGAACGATGGATTTTCGCATGGAAACTCTGCTTGCCCATGGAGGAAGCCAATCTGCTTTGCTACGGGACCACTGGAAACTTAGACACGGCCCAACTACCCTTGTGAGCGAAAAAAGGGTGAAACTGGGTTGATTGTGGGAAGTGACCGCACCACAACCTCCCCTCCAATGACCGCGGGTGAGATCGCCTCCTGTTCCAATCCGACAGATGGTCCCCAAAACTTCCCGCTCAAACATCTTCCCAGCCGAAGCCCACAGGACATAGAAAATGCACTCCAGAGTCGAGCGGCGTGCAGCTTCCACGGAGGTAACCACTGGAAACTTCTTTGTCGTCGGGCCTAACGATTGCTCATGGTAGCACGCATTGCGGAAGTATTCTGGGTGTTTATTCAACTGGGGCTGACGACCTTCGGCGGCCCAGCGGCGTCGATAGCCCTTTTCCAAAATCTAATCGTCCAAAAATGCCGGTGGGTGGACGCCAGGGAATTCATGGATTACGTGTCGGTAAGCCATCTTATTCCAGGACCCATTGCCGTCCAGCTCTCGCTTCATCTGGGTTACCGGAGGGCCGGACTGCTGGGAGCTTTAGCCGCCGTCTTTGGATTTGTTGTGCCGGCGGCTTTCATCACCTGGATCTGTGCCGTCCTTTATATCAGCGGTCAGAACCTCTTGTGGCTGCAGGCATGTTTGAAAGGAATTCGCCCAGCGATTGTGGCAGTGGTTCTGACCTCGGTGATCCAGCTGGGTAAACGCTATTTGGTCGCCCCCAAAAATTGGCTGGTGTTTGCCCTGGTTGCGGCAGGGTTGATATGGGGTGGCAATCCGATATTACTCCTTTTGGCAGGAGCGTTGGCAATCGGCCTTTGGCCGGTTAAGAGCAGGACTCGGGGACCAGAGACTGGGCCCCCAGGGCCAGCAGAAAACAGCCAGCAGACTCCCTCGCAGCAGCCACCGCCGAAGCAGTCTTCAGACGCATGGATGTTGGTGTCAGGAACACCATTTTTCGCGGCACTCGTGCAGAAAGCTGCCTGCAGCACACTCAGCCCGATCTTCCTCTTCCTGCAATTTGCGAAGATAGGATTGTTCCTATATGGCGGGGGGAACGTGCTAGCGGCCTATCTAAGTAGCGATTTTGTCGAAACGGGCCTCATCAGCCATCAAGTACTTCTTGATGCCTTGGCTGTTGGTCAGAGTACCCCAGGCCCGATTTTGACGGTGGCCACCTTCTTGGGATATCTCCTTGCTGGAACGCCAGGGGCAGTTGCGGCCACAGTGGGAATCCTCACCCCTTGTCTCCTTTTAGCTTCGATTTTGCATCCCCTTGCCGAACGGACCAGGTCAAGCCGCTTTTTTGCAAAGATATTCGAGGGGATATCGGTCTCGATCATCGGCCTTATTGTCGGTGTCAGCTTCCGCCTTGGGTGGGAAATCTTCGTTAGCCCGGTGCCCCTCCTTCTAGGAACGATCTATTTGTTACTCCTAACACTATTTCGGGTTTCTGCTGTGCAAGTGATCGCGGCCGCGGCACTTTTGGGGCTTTTAATCTACTATTAGTCTGGGCCGGACCGAGCTGGCCTCTGCCGGATCGATTACCCAAGCGGGTCGTAAGTAGCTTGCAGTTTGGACGGGGCTGATCACCCTTCTTTCCTAAGCAGCTGAACGCAAGTCTTTGTGCTTTCCGGGGATCCGTAAGAATCTGACGAATCAAGTTGTTACTTGGGAGGGCACCAAACGAACGGCCTTCCAGGCAGCATAACGGAAGGGGATTTGGCGGAATATTACACCTGGAAGAGTTGGCCCGCCAAAGCAGGGAAACAGAAGGCTGCCCCAGGCGGGGCAAAACCGGCGGCATTCCGGAGAAGAAGAGCTAGGAGCTTGCACCCCTCCAGGCTGAACCAACTACTCGTGCATCCGGGGGGATAGCCCCTGGGGGACTGTGGCACGGACTTTCCAGGCAGTTTGGTGCCTGTTCGATTGTACCACCAAAAAAACAGGAATAGGGCCTTTGCAGCCCGGCTTTGTAAATGGGTTACCACACAGATTTTGGCCAGGAAATTTTCCGGCTCTATGGTGCCCTTGTTACCCAACAGCTTTCCAAATGGCATGCTTGCCCCTCTCCAAACGAGATCCTGGACCTCCCGCCGGCCACAGCCGAAGGTAACTTTCCAGGTCCTTTTTGGAGAAAACAGTTTCCCCAAAGTCGCCAACAAATGCAAATGGCCCAGCGAAACCCCGATGCCACAAACGAGATCCCCCAAAAAGGGCAAATAAAGGACGGTTCGACCGTTTCTCAGGGCCAACCTTCCCGGCTAGGCGGCCGTCGTTGTGTTTCCTAGCCGATTATCCCGGAAGCAGCCTGCGAAGTTAGAAATCTCGGGGAGTCGTCCGACCGGGAAGTATTTTTGCCTATTCCAACCAACAAAATTCGGCGTAAAATAATTCCGATAGGCCTACAATATTAGTGGGAAGGGCTCTAAAGTAAGAATTTGGCCGAAAATGAGATCCCTTCCCAGCGAGGTCTCCGTGGTCCGTAAAGTTCGTTACACGGAGGCAGGGCAAACTCTCGATGTTTTTCCGGCGGAGGGCATTTGGATTCCAGTGGGGCCGGTAAAGGGGGGTGTTATGGGGTTATATAAAGGGGGCCATTGTTTTATTGCAGCCAACAACCTTAGCACTTGGGCCTTACGGTTCCTTGACAAGTCAAAAAGTTCCCCCCACCTCAGGACCCCGAGGTGAAAAGAGTCCCACATAATTTTGAAAGGTAGGGTTAGCTCACTGAGCCCCCAGGGTGGGATACAGGCGCGCGGCAATTTTGAGAGTATTGGACTCCGTCAATAAATTGGCTTGC
>Ga0308410_1000838_pt1 | contig 17320 bp, 11 predicted proteins | sample HotsprOSTMatCore_FD_203467 | JGI IMG/M metagenome (GOLD analysis project Ga0308410, IMG submission 203467) | Hot spring phototrophic mat microbial communities from Octopus Spring, Yellowstone National Park, Wyoming, United States -... | ecosystem: Environmental > Aquatic > Thermal springs > Hot...
TCCTGCAGAAGGACGACAGCCGCATCCTGAACATCGGCGCGACCGTCCGCAGCGGCAAGTACTGGAACTTCTCGACCTGGATCACGCCGGTCGAAGAGTTCTACGTGCGCAACCACTACCCGACGCCCACGGCGGACCAGAAGCCCGAGCTCGATCCCCGCAACTGGAAGGTGAAGGTGCACGGCAACGGCCTCGAGCGCGAGCTCGAGCTCGGTTACGACGATTTGTTGAAGATGCGCTCGCGCACCATCTTCGCCACCATGGAATGCCACGGCAACGGCCGCACGCTGTTCTGGGAGCAGCTCGACATGAAGGATGTCACCGGCGGCAACTGGGTGCTGGGCGCGGTCGGGCTCGCCGAGTGGGAGTACGTGCCCCTGTCGGAGATCTTCGCGCGCACAGGGCTGAAGCCTGACGCCAAGGCGCTGCTGTTCTGGTCCGGCGTCGACGGCGCCGGCGATATCGGCCGACCGATGCCGATGCGCGAGGTCCTCAGCCGGCCCGACGATATCGGCCTCGCATTCCGGATGAACGGCAACCCGCTGCTGCCCGATCATGGCGCCCCGGTGCGCGCCCTGGTCACCGGCTGGGGCGGTGCGGCGTCCATCAAATGGCTCACCGAGATCAAGGTCGCGACCCACGATTTCTGGGTGCGCCTCAACACTAAGGCCGAGGTATTCGCGGGCCCGGCCTATCCGAAACCGACCCCGGCCGCTGGCGACGAGTTCCGCAATGTCACGCCCGACGACATCCACGGCCCGATGGTGGAATGGATGCCGGTGAAGTCGTTCATCACCGTGCCGCTGGTGATCGAAAAGTCGCCCTCGCTGCCGGTGAACTACCCGTTGAAGCGGGGCGAACTGCCCACCCTGGCCTCCGGCCGCCAGACCATCCGCGGCTATGCCTGGGGGCCGCAGCACGGGCTGCGCAAGGTGGAGTACCGCATCGACGGCGGGCCCTGGCGCGAGGCGCATATCCGCCCGCCCAATCTCGGCCGCTACACCTGGTCGCGCTTCGACTTCGAGTGGGACGCGCCGGCCGGCGAGCACGTGATCGAGACGCGCGCGACCGACAATGCAGGGATCACCCAGCCGCCGACGGTGCCCTTCAACCAGTACGGCATGGCGAACAACGCCGTCCCGAGGTTCCGCATCCGCGTCGTCTGAGGCCTGCAGGCAGGAGGGGCCGCCGCGCGGCGGCCCCCCGTTCACCGAGGGGAAGGGAGATGAAGCGTGTTCTGGTGCCGGCCGGCGCGGTGCTGGCCGGTGCGATGACGATGATCGCGGCGCGGGACGTGCCGACGGCGCTGGCGTCGGGGTCGCAACTCGAGCGCGGCCGCGCGGTCTACGCCGAGGCCTGCGCGGTCTGCCACGGCGAGGACGGCCGGGGCGGCGCCGGCTTCGCCAACCCGATCTGGGGCGAAGGGGCGCAGATCCGCAAGTTCCGACACGCCGCCGGCCTGCTCGAATACAACCTGATGCTGATGCCGTTCGACGACCCGACCCGCGTCTCGGATGACGACAAGCTCGCGGTGACCGCCTACATCCTCGCGCGGCACGGCGCGCTCGCGCAGGGAGCGAGCCTGTCGGAGAGCAACGCCGCCGCGATCGCCATCCGCTGACGCCCCGGTCTTGACGCGGCCGGCCCGGTCGGGCGGGACTGCGGCCATGGCGCTCAAGGTCGGCAAGGGGGCCGAGGCCCCGCCCTTCATCGTGATGGACGTGATCGCGGCGGCGAATGCGCGCGCCGCTGCCGCCGGCCCCGGCGACCCGCGCGTGATCCGCATGGAGGTCGGCCAGCCCGCGACCGGCGCGCCGGCCGCCGCCGTCCAGGCCGCGATCGCGGCCATGCACGCGGGCGAGACCCTTGGTTACACCGAGGCCTTCGGCATCCGCCCGCTGCGCGAGCGCATCGCACGCCACTATGCGGAGCGGTACGGCGTCGAGGTGCCGGTGGCGCGCATCGCCGTGACCGTCGGCGCCTCCGGCGCATTCCCGCTCGCCTTCCTCGCCGCGTTCGACCGCGGCGACCGGGTGGCGCTCGCCTCGCCCTTCTACCCGCCCTACGTGAACATCCTGACGGCGCTCGGGCTGCAACCGGTGCTGCTGGAAGCAGGGCCGGCCAGCCGCTATCAGCCGACCGTGGCGATGCTGGCCGCGCTGGATCCGCCGCCCGATGGCCTGATCCTCGCCTCGCCGTGCAACCCGGCCGGCACCATGCTTCATGCCGGCGACCTCGCCGCCCTCGCCGCGTGGTGCGACCGTTACGGCGTACGGCTGATCTCGGACGAGATCTATCACGGCCTGACCTACGGCGCGGCGGCGACGACCGCGGCCTCGCTCTCGGGCAACGCCATCGTCATCAACAGCTTCTCGAAATACTGGTCGATGACCGGCTGGCGCGTCGGCTGGATGGTGCTGCCCGAGGATCTCATCCGCCCCGTCGAGCGCATCGCGCAGAACCTTTTCATTTCCGCGCCGGGCGTGTCGCAGGTAGCGGCACTCGCGGCCTTCGCGGCGGAGGAGGAGCTCCAGGGTCACCTCGCGCGCTACGCCGCAAACCGGAAGCTGCTCTTGGAAGCGCTGCCGCGCGCCGGGATCACACACCTCGCCCCGGCCGAGGGCGCGTTCTACTTGTATGCCGACATAGGCCATCTGACGAACGACAGCACCGCCTTCTGCCGCCGCATGCTGGACGAGGTCGCGGTCGCCGCCACGCCGGGGGTGGACTTCGACCGCAGGCGCGGCCACCGCACGGTGCGCTTCAGCTTCTGCGGCGCGACCGAGGACATGGCGGAGGCGGCCGAGCGGCTGTGCCTCTGGCTGGGCAGGGACGGCACGGCGGCGGGATTACGCCGCTCGCCCGCCTGAACGGGCGCTGGTTGCGGCCAAGTCGCCGCAGGGGCTAAATCATGGCCGGTGCGGCGACCCGAGGCCCTCGCCTCGCTGGGCGCGGCGGGCAGCCTCGGTCCGCTCAGCGGCGCCACCAGCCGCGCTTCTTCGGCACCTCGGCGATCACCTCGTCGACCACGATCGGCTTGATCTCGATCGAGGCGTGCGGGCCTTCGGGCACCGCCGCCGCCTCGGCGGCCGCCGCGATGGGCTGGGCCGATGCCTCGGCCGCCGGCGGCACGCCGGGCGCGGACGGTGCGGGCGCCGCCGCGGCGGCCTCGCCCGACAGGCTCGCGACGGCGCTCGCCGCGGCCGGCTGAGGCTCGCCCGCCTCGATCGCCTCGAACACGTCGAACGGCGCATCGCCGAAGGGATTCGCGGGTGTGGCCCCCTGGAAGCGCGGCGCCAGGGCGGCACTGGGGGTGGGCGCCGCCGCGCCCTCCTCGCGGCGGCGATGGCGCTCCCCTCGGCGGCCGGCCCGGCCGCGGCGCTCCTGGCCCTTCTCCGCCGCGGCCGGCACTGGCGGTTCGGTGGCGATCCCATCGCCCGTCTCGGCGTCCGTCGTTGCCGTCGCAGGCTGCTCACCGATGCCCGGAGGCAGCGCGCCCTGCGCCGCCGCACCCTCCTCGCGCCGCCCGCCGCGCCGCCGCCGCCGCCGCCGCCGCCGGCGCGCCTCGCGCTCGCCCTCCGTCTCGCCCGGGACGGCCCGCGCCGGCCCGGTCTCCTCTTCCGTCTCTTCGGCCTCGTCCTCGGCCAGCTCCATCTCCGCCTCCGCCGTCCCCGCCGGCGCGGCGACGGCGACCGGGGCGGGGGGCGGCGCGGTCAGCGGCTTGGTGCGCTCGATCCTGAGCGCCGGCGGCAGCAGCGTCTCGTCGGCGGCGAACAGTACCTTCAGCCCGAACGCCGCTTCGAGTTCCGCGAGCCGCGTCCGCTTATGGTTCAGCAGATAGAACGCGACCGCCCCGGCGCAGCGCACCACGATCTCGGCCGACCGGCGCTTCGCCGCCTCCTCCTCGATGGCGCGCAGCACATGCACGGCGCTCGATTCCACCGAGCGCACCAGACCCGTGCCGTTGCAATGCGAGCAGGTCACGAAGGCGGTCTCGGTCAGCGAGGGCCGGAGCCGCTGGCGGCTCATCTCGAGGAGGCCGAAATGGCTGATGCGGCCGACCTGGATACGCGCCCGGTCCTGCTTCAGCGCCTCTTTCAGCCGGCGCTCCACGGCCGCGTTGTTGCGGCTCGTTTCCATGTCGATGAAGTCGATCACGATCAGCCCGGCGAGGTCACGCAGCCGCAGCTGGCGAGCGATCTCGTCGGCCGCCTCAAGGTTGGTCCTGAGGGCGGTTTCCTCGATGTTGCGTTCGCGCGTCGCGCGGCCCGAGTTCACGTCGATCGCGACCAGCGCCTCGGTCTGATCAATGACGATCGACCCGCCCGAGCGCAGTTCCACGCGCTTGTTGTGCATCGCGTCGAGCTGGCTCTCGACGCCGGCGCGCGCGAAGAGGGGAATGCCCCCGTCCTTGTAGAGCTGCACCTTCCTCGCATGCGACGGAATCAGCATGCGCATGAAGTCCTTCGCCGCGCGGTAGGCATCCTCGCCATCAACGATGATCTCGTCGATGTCGCGCGAATAGACGTCGCGGATGGCGCGCTTGATGAGGTTCGCTTCCTCGTAGATCAGCGCCGGCGCGACCGACTTGAGCGTCGTTTCGCGGATCGAATCCCACAGCCGCAGCAGGTACTCGCAGTCGCGCTTGATCTCGGCCTTGGGGCGGTTGGCGCCGGCGGTGCGGACGATGATGCCCATGCCCTCGGGGATGGCGAGTTCCTGCATCACCTCGCGCAGGCGCTTGCGGTCGGCGGCCGAGGTGATCTTGCGGCTGATCCCACCGCCGCGCGGCGTGTTGGGCATCAGCACCGAGTAGCGTCCAGCGAGCGAGAGATAGGTGGTGAGCGCCGCGCCCTTCGTGCCGCGCTCCTCCTTCACCACCTGCACCAGCAGGATCTGCCGGCGCTTGATCACCTCCTGGATCTTGTAGTGGCGCAGGAAGCGAGGCGCGATCCGGCGCGGCCGGTCCTCCTCGCCGTTCTCGCCGCCGCCGAACGTTTCCGGAGCGGCCGGCTCGGCGGCGACGGTGTCGATCTCGGGCTCGACGCGGTCGGGGCCTTCCTCGTCGAGGGCCTCGTCCGGCGCCACGGCCGGCAAGGGCGCCGCCTCGGCGGGAATCGCATCCGGGGCGGCCCCGACGCTCTCGCCATCGATGCGCGCCGGCTGGGCGGCGGGCGGGCGCGCCGCCGGCGGCTCCTCCGCCTGCAGGGGCAGCACCGCCATCGCCGCTGCGCCGGGTTCTGCGGCGGGGGGCGCATCCCCGGCCGCTGCGGCGGGGTCCGCATCTGCGGCCTGCGCTGGCATCCCGCGCTCCGTCTCCGCCGGCTCGGCCTCGCGCTCGGGCGCCGCCCCCACGGCGGCGGCGACGCGCTCGGCTGCCGCGTCGCCCTCCTCCTGCTCGCGTGCGGCGTCCTCCTCGGCCTCGGCCGCTGCCTGTTCGAGCAACCGCTGCCGGTCGGCGACCGGGATCTGGTAGTAGTCCGGGTGGATCTCGCTGAAGGCGAGGAAGCCGTGGCGGTTGCCGCCGTAATCGACGAACGCGGCCTGCAGCGAGGGTTCGACCCTTACCACCTTGGCGAGATAGATGTTGCCTTTGAGCGTCCGCTTAGTGGACGTCTCGACGTCGAATTCCTCAAGCCGATTTCCATCGAGCACGACCACCCGGGTCTCCTCCGGATGCGTCGCGTCGATCAGCATGCGCTTTGTCATGGAAGGCATGTCTCCACGCCGCGTCGGCCCTTCCGGTCGCGCAGCGGATGAAGGATTGCGGGGCGCCACCGGGGAACGCGGCGTCTCGGGTCTCGCGATGGGCGCTTCCGCGTCCGGTCATGTCGTTCCGTCCCGACGGGCGCGATGGCGCCCGGTGGCTTCTCGCTCGGCGGGGCATGGCCTTGCAGGAACCCGCGCGGACACCGGCGGCTTGGAGGGCAGCGCGGCAGGCGCGAGCCCTGCGGAGGGCGGCGCGCCGCCTCGGATCTCCCTCGATACCACGAGGACGGAGGGCGAGGCGGGACACGCAACGGTCTATCCGCACGGGCGCTCGCACAATGGCGCAAGCAGGCCATCGCCACAAGGCCGGATTTGCTCCACCGGTCTCTCAGGATCGTCTGGCAACTGACGGGCGGATCATGCATTATGCCGGCGACCGGCTTGCTTGGAAGGACCGCCATGCCGCTCCGGCCACCCGTCCTCGGGAGAGCGCCGTCGAGTCGGGGGCCCTGTCGCCGTGCCGTCGTCGCCGCCGCGGCGGCGCTGTTCGTCCCCGCCCTCGCCCGCCCGCTCACCGCCCGCGCGATCGGCGCCGCCGCCATCGACCAGGACGGTGAGCTCACTCGCCTGACCCTGATGCTGGCGGAGCCCGCCGCGTTCCGCGTGTTCGCACTCGACAGCCCGCTGCGCCTGGTGATCGACATCGAGGGCGCGGCATGGCGGGCGGGTGCGCCGCCCCCCGGGGTCGGTCCCGTGCTGCGGCTGCGCGCGGCCCTGAACCGGCCCGGTGTGACCCGCGTGGTGCTCGACCTTGCCGAACCCGTCGCGCTGCGGCGTGCGGCGCTCGAGCCGCGAACGGGGGCGCTCGTCATCGAGTTCGCGCCGGGCCCGCGTTCGGCGTTCGTGCGCGCGGAGGCGGGCGCCGACCCGCCGCCCGGCCGCCCTGACCCGCGGGCACGGCCGCTGGTCGTGCTCGATCCAGGCCATGGCGGGCGCGACCCCGGGGCGATCGGCGCCGCCGGGACGCAGGAGAAGCGCGTCGCGCTCGCCGCGGCGCTGGAGCTGCGCCGCATTCTCGAGGAGACCGGGCGCTGCCACGTGGCGATGACCCGCACGCGCGACGTGTTCGTCCCGCTCGCCGAGCGTGTACGCTTCGCCCAAAGCCGCAACGCCGCGTTGTTCCTCTCGATCCATGCCGACGCGCTGGACGACGCCTCGGTGCGCGGGGCCTCGGTCTACACGCTTGCCGAGCAAGCCTCCGATCCGATCGCCGAACGCGTCGCGCGCAACGAGAACCGCGCCGACCGGTTCGCCGGCCCGTCCTTCCAGGGCGTTACCCCCGACGTCGCGCGCATCCTGATCTCGCTCGTCAGACGCGAGACCCTGAACGGCAGCGCCCGCATGGCGCGGCACGCCGTGGTGTCGCTGCGGCGCGAGGTGGCGATGCTGCCGAACAGCCACCGCTTCGCCGGCTTCGTGGTGCTGAAAGCGCCCGATGTCCCCTCCGTGCTGATCGAGATGGGCTTCATGTCCAGCCGGGCTGACGAGGCGCTGTTGCGCCGCGCCGATCACCGCCGCAAGCTCGCGGCGGCGATGGCGGAGGCGGTGCAGCGGTATCTCGACGAGGCCGTGCCGGTCCACGCCGCCGGCTGAGCGACGACGACCAAGGGAGGGCGAGGCTGCGGCCGCGCCATGCGTCGCCTTCGCCGTGACCTCGCCTCGCCGCCGTGATAATCGAGCGCTGCCATGAAGGCCGACGAACCGCTGGCGCTGCGGCCCCGCCGCACCCGCAAGCCTGAGCCGGAGCCGACCTCCGCGCCTGGGGCACCGCCGTCCGTGCCGGCGGCGGCGGCAAGGCTGACGCCGCCGCCGCGCGCGAAACGGCGGCGATCGCGGCTGCGGCGGGTGCTGGTGGTCCTCGCCGGGTTCGGTCTTGTCGGCACGCTCGGTATCGCCGCGGCCGGGGTCTATGCTTGGCACCACTTCAGCGTGGGCCTTCCCGATCACGCCGCCCTGATCGACTACCAGCCGCCGGTGATGAGCAGGGTCTACGCCGGAGATTCGCGGCTGCTCGCCGAGCTCGCGACCGAACGGCGCATCTTCGTCCCGATCGACTCGATCCCGAAGCTCGTGCAGGACGCCTTCGTCTCGGCGGAGGACCAGAACTTCTGGACCCATCCGGGCGTGGACGTGCTCGCGATCGCCCGCGCCGCGCTCACCAATCTCCAGCAGATGGGCCAGGGCCGCCGGCCGGTCGGCGCGTCCACCATCACCCAGCAGGTCGCGAAGAACATGCTGCTGGGCAACGAGGTCTCGATCGAGCGCAAGTTGCGCGAGGCCATCCTCGCGATCCGCATCGAACAGGCGATGCCGAAGGAGCGCGTGCTCGAGCTCTACCTGAACGAAATCTTCCTCGGCGCGGGCGCTTACGGCGTCGGCGCCGCCGCCATGACCTATTTCGGCAAGGCACTGGAGGAGCTCACCCCCGCGGAAGCGGCCTTCCTGGCAGCGTTGCCCAAGGCGCCCAACAACTACAACCCGTTCCGGTTCCCCGAAGCCGCTAAAGGCCGGCGCGACTGGGTGCTGGAGCGCATGGCCCAGGACGGGGTGATCGATCGCGCCGTCGCCGAGGTGGCCAAGGCGACGCCGATCGAGGTCCGCCCCGGCCGCTTCGCCGAGCGCGTGTCGGCCGAATGGTTTGCCGAGGAGGTGCGCCGCCAGCTCATCGCACATTTCGGCGAGGAGGCGACCACCCAGGGCGGGCTGACGGTGCGCACCAGCCTCGACCCGCGCCTGCAGGAGAGTGCCGACCGCGCCTTGCGCGAGGGACTGATCGCCTATGACCGCCGCCGCGGCGGCTGGCGCGGCGCGGTCGCGCGCATCGACCTCCCGCCCGAACGGCTGGCCACGCGCTGGACCGAGGCCCTTGCCGCCGTGCCGCGCACGCCCGGCCTCCTGCCCGAGTGGCGCCAGGCGTTGGTGCTGGAGGTGAACGCCCAGGCGGCGCGCGTCGGCTGGCTGGAGCGCCCCGAGGGGCCCAACCTGCCGCCGCGCCCGCGCACGCTCGCGATGCCGCTCGCCGAGATGGCCTGGGCGCGGCCGGCGCTGCCCGACAACCGGCTCGGCCCTCCGCCCCGCGCCGCCTCGGACGTGGTCTCGGTCGGCGACGTGGTCCTGATCGAGCCGCTGCCGGCCGAACCCGCCGTCGCCGCCGCGCGCGGCCGCCCCGCCCGCCCCGCGCTGCCCGAGCGCGCGGCCCTGCGCCAGACGCCGCTGGTGGAGGGCGCGCTCGTCGCCCTCGATCCCTCCACCGGCCGGGTGCTCGCCCTCTCCGGCGGCTGGTCGTTCGAGCGCTCCTGGTTCAATCGCGCGACCCAGGCGCAGCGCCAGCCCGGCTCGGCCTTCAAGTCCTTCGTCTATCTCGCGGCGCTGGAGCAGGGGTTCTCGCCCGTGCAGAAGGTGCTGGACGCGCCCTTCGTGGTCGATCTCGGCCCGGGCCAGGGGCGCTGGCGGCCGACCAACTACACCGAGACCGAATTCGGCGGGCCGACGCCGATGCGCGTCGGGCTCGAGAAGTCGAAGAACCTGATGACCATCCGCCTCGCCGAGCGGGTCGGCCTCGAGAACGTCGCCGATGTCGCGCGCCGCTTCGGCGTGATCGACACCATGGAGCGCAACTACTCGATGGCGCTCGGCGCCGGCGAGACGACCGTGCTGCGCATGGCCGCGGGCTACGCGGCCTTCGCCAATGGCGGCAGGCGCGTCGATCCGACGCTGATCGACTCGGTGCAGGATCGGACCGGGCGCGTCATCTTCCGCGCGGATGCGCGCCCCTGCGAGGCCTGCCGCGAACCGTCGCCCGGCCCCCAGCCGCCCGACCCGCCCGACATCCGCGCGCGCGCGACCGACCCGGCCTCGGCCTACCAGATGGTGTCGATGCTGCAGGGGGTCATCCAGCGCGGCACCGGCGGGCGGGCGAATATCGGCCGTCCCGCTGCCGGCAAGACCGGCACCACCAATGACTGGCTCGATGCCTGGTTCGTCGGCTTCACGCCCGAACTCGTCGTCGCAGTATGGGTGGGCTTCGACGAGCCGCGCCCGCTCGGGCTGTCGCGCGACAACGAAACCGGCGGGCTGGTCGCAGCGCCGATCTTCGCCCAGTTCATGCGCGAGGCGCTGGCTGACCGCCCGGCTCTGCCGTTCCGCGTGCCGGGCGGCCTGCGCATGGCGTGGGTGAGTGCGCAGACCGGCGAGCCCGCCCAGCCGGGCGCACCGGGCGCGATCATGGAGGCGTTCAAGCCTGGCACCGAGCCGGGCGCGAGCGGCACCGAGGGTGTGATCGGCGGTACCGACGGCAGGCCCGCGGCGGCGGCGCTGGACGCCGGGCTGGGCGGGCTGTACTGACGCGCGCCTTTGCCGACGCCAGGATGGGAGTGTGCGGCCGATGAAGGCCGAGATCATCGCGTTGAAAGAGCAGATCGCCGCATCGGCGGGTCTGCTGAGGAGGCATCTTTGACTGGGATGCCGCGATCCGTCGCCTCGAGGAGCTGAACGCGCGCGCCGAGGACCCGGCGCTGTGGTCGGACGGCGAGGCGGCGCAGAAGCTGATGCGCGAGCGCAACCGCCTCGCCGCCGGTATCGAAGCGGTGCGGCGGCTCGAGCGCGAGGCCGAGGACGCCTACGCGCTCGCCGAACTCGCCGAAGCCGAGGGCGACGCCGAGACCCTCGCCGCCGCCGAGGCCGACCTCAAGCGTCTGGTCGCCGAGGCCGGGAAGCGCGAACGCGAGAGCCTGCTCTCGGGCGAGGCGGACGCGAACGACGCGATCGTCGAGATCAATGCCGGCGCGGGCGGCGTCGATGCCCAGGACTGGGCCGAGATGCTGCTGCGCATGTACACGCGCTGGGCCGAGCGGCACGGCTACAAGGTCGAACTGATCGATCGCAGCGACGGCGAACAGGCCGGGATCAAGAGCGCGACGCTGAAGGTGATCGGCGCCAACGCCTATGGCTGGCTGAAGACCGAGAGCGGCGTGCATCGGCTGGTGCGCATCTCGCCGTTCGATGCGAACGCGCGCCGCCAGACCAGCTTCGCCTCGGTCGGCGTCTCGCCGGTGGTGGACGACTCGATCGAGATCGAGATCAACCCGGCCGATCTGAAGGTGGATACGTTCCGCGCCTCGGGCGCCGGCGGCCAGCACGTGAACAAGACCGAATCAGGGGTGCGGTTCACGCACATCCCGACCGGGATCGTCGCGGCGAGCACGCAGGACCGAAGCCAGCACCGCAACCGCGCGATCGCGATGGAGCTCCTGAAGGCGCGGCTCTACGAGCTCGAACTGCAGAAGCGCGAGGCGGCGGCTGCGGCGGCGCAGGCCGCGAAGACGGAGATCGGCTGGGGCCACCAGATCCGCTCCTACGTGCTGCAGCCCTACCAGATGGTGAAGGACCTGCGCACCGGCGTCGAGAAGGGCAACCCGCAGGCGGTGCTGGACGGCGATCTCGACGACTTCATGGCCGCCGCACTGGCGCAACGCGTCAAGGGGGTGCGGTCCGAGGCGAGCGCGCAGGCGGGATAGCCGGGCCGGCGCGCAGGGCGGCGGCGTCCGCGCCGCCCCTGCCCACCTTGACACCCCCGCCCCGGCACGCCCAAAACCGCGCCCCGGCCCCAACGGGAGAGGGCCCGTGCCGCAACTGACCGCGCTGACACCGCTCGGGAACCTCACCCTGTCGGAACAGGACGGGGCCATCGTCGCGCTCGACTGGGGCCGCGGCCGCGACCAGTCGCCCACCCCGCTTCTCCGGCGCGCCGCCGCCGCCCTCCACGCCTATTTCGACGGTGCGTCCGACCCCTTCGCCGACCTTCCCCTGGACCCCGCCGGCTCGGCCTTCCGGCGCCGCGTCTGGGCTGCCCTGCGGGCCATCCCGCGCGGCCGCACTCAAAGCTACGGCGAGCTCGCCCGTGCCCTCGGCTCCTCCGCCCGCGCGGTCGGCACCGCCTGCAGCGCCAACCCCATCCCGATCATCATCCCTTGCCACCGCGTCACCGGCGTCTCCGGCCTCGGCGGCTACTCCGGCGGCGACGGGGCCGCTACCAAGCGCTACCTCCTCGGCCTCGAACAGGCCTGACACCCACCGTCACCACCATCGAAGGACGCGCCTGATGAACCACGCGATCCGCATCCATGAGCACGGCGGCCCGGACGTGATGAAATGGGAGGAGGTGCCGACCCCAGCCCCCGGTCCGGGGGAGGCTCTGATCCGCCATGCCGCGGTCGGCCTGAACTACATCGACGTCTATTTCCGCACCGGGCTCTACAAGCCCCCGTCGCTGCCCTGCGTCATCGGCATGGAGGGCGCGGGCACGGTCGAGGCGGTCGGCGACGGCGTCACGGTGGTGGCGCCCGGCGACCGCGTCGCCTACGCCACCGCTCCGATCGGCGCCTATGCCGAGGCCCGCACCATCAAGGCCGACCGCCTTGTGAAGCTGCCCGACGACATCTCCTTCGAGCAGGCCGCGGCGATGATGCTGCAGGGCATGACCGTCGAGTACCTGCTCCGCCGCACCTTCCCGGTGAAGCCCGGGCAGACCATCCTCGTCCACGCTGCCGCCGGCGGGGTAGGGCTGATCATGTGCCAGTGGGCGAAGCATCTCGGCGCCACTGTGATCGGCACCGTCGGCTCCGACGCCAAGGCCGAGCTCGCCCGCGCCCATGGCTGCGACCACCCGATCGTCTACACGCGCGAGGACTTCCAGGCGCGCGTCAAGGAGATCACCGGCGGCCGGATGCTGCCCGTGGTATACGACAGCGTCGGCCGCGACACCTTCATGAAGTCGCTCGACTGTCTCGCCCCTCTCGGCATGCTGGTGGTGTTCGGCAACGCCTCCGGCCCCGTGCCGCCCTTCGATGTCGGCATCCTGGCCGCGAAGGGCTCGCTGTTCCTGACCCGCCCCACGCTCGCCACCTATACCGCGAGGCGCGAGGATCTCGTCGCCTCGGCCGAGGCGCTGTTCGATGTCGTGCGCAGGGGGGCGGTGAAGATCGAGGTGAACCAGCGCTTCGCGCTGAAGGACGCGCCGCAGGCTCACCGCGTGCTCGAGGCGCGGCAGACCACCGGCTCGACGGTGCTGCTGCCGTGAGCCGCGCGATCCCGTTCGCCGCGATCACGCGGCGCGCCGCCGCGCTCGGCGCGGAACCGTTGCGAGACCCTATCTATAACTGCAACGGCCGCGGCGTCGCTGACGCCTTCGGCCCCTCTTCGGTGTCCCTGGAGCGGGTTGCACAGGGATGGAACCTGCTTTGGGCGGCCCGTGCGCGCATCTTCACGCACACGGCTGGTTCCAGCCGTGTGCGATCCGCTCCGGCAGCACCGGCGATACCCAAACCCTCCGCGCAGGTCTGGAGGCGGAGGTGATCGCCCGGCTCGTCGGCCCCCGCGCTCCCGACGGCGGCGCCGTAAGCTGCCCGGCGCCCGACCCGAAGATCGAACCGGGGCCTGATGACGCATCGCGCCGCGTCGCGCGCACGGACTGCACTCTGGACTAACCGCGGAGGATTCCATGGCCGGGCCCTACACCGTCGCCGCGATCTGCGGCTCGCTGCGACGCGACTCCTGGAACCGCAAGCTGATGCGCGCCGCGATCGCCCGCGCGCCCGCGGCGCTCGCGATCGCCGAGGTGCCGATCGGCGACCTGCCGCTGTTCAACGAGGACCTCGAACGCGACCCGTGGCCGGACGCCGTGCTCGCCGCCGGGGCTGCCGTGCGCGCGGCCGACGCCGTGCTTGTCGTCTCGCCAGAATACAACGCCTCCATCCCGGGGCCGCTGAAGAACGCGCTCGACTGGCTCTCGCGCGAGACCTCCGCCGGGCCGGCGCCCATGAGCGGCAAGCCCGTCGCGATCATCGGCGCGACGCCGGGACTGCTGGGCACGGCGCGGGCGCAGTCGCAGCTGCGCCAGGCGCTGCAGAACCTCTCGCTGCCGGTGCTTCCGGGACCGAACGTGTTCGTGACCCAGGCTGACACGCGCTTCGACGATCGAGGCACGCTGACCGACGCGATGACAGTGAAGATGCTCGAGACGCTTCTGGAGCGCTTCGTGACCTGGATCGAAAGGAACACGGTGGGGGGATGACGCTCATCCCCCCACCCCCCGCTCAACCGCGCACCCGGTAGGCGTAGCGGTACGACTCGCGGAAGCCCAGCCGGCGGTAGAGGGACAGCGCAGCGTCGTTGTCCGCCTTGACCGCCAGCCAGGCGACGCGCGCGCCCTCCGACCGGGCCCAGCCGAAAGCCGCGAGACACGCCCGCCGTGCAAGGCCGCGCCCGCGCATCGCCGGCGAGGTCGCGACCCCCGACAGCACCGCGATCGTGCCGTCCACCGCGACCTGCGCGACCGACGCCACCCGCGCTACCAGCCGCACCGACACCCACGCCGCCGGCACCAGCAGCAGCCACGGCGAGAGCCTCAGCTCCGCCATGCGCTCGCCACTGCGCACGGCGCCACCCGCCGACGCCTCGAACCACGCCTCGTCCGGCGCCTCCGCCATCTCCACCGGCCCGTCCGGCAGGGGCAGCCCATCGAGCGCGCCGACCATCACGATCGTCTCGCCCATCCGCGCATAACCGCGCGCCATAAGCAGCGGCTCGAGCGCGGGCGGCGCGAGCGGCGTCAGGCGGAACCGCGGCCGCAGCGCGAGCCGCTCGTACCACCCCTCGATCCGCCGCACGCGCGCCGGCAGATCCCCGCCATCCGCCGGATCGAGCCATGTGGCGCTGTTGATCCTGCCGGCGCCGCCATGCCCTGCGCGCACCACTGCCGCGCCGCACCAAGCCTGGCGCGGCGCCGGGGCGGCGTTGAGCGCAGCGCGCTCCAGCATCTCGATGCGGGGCATGTCCATGACGGCGCGAACACACCATGTCGCAGCGCAAAACGGAAACGATCGCCGCGCGGCGCGCGCGTGAATTGACCGTCAGCGCCGCGCGCCATAGCCTGCCGACCGCCAAGCAACAAGGGGAGGTATCACCGTGATCGCACTCACCGTGAACGGGACTGCGCGCCAGCTCGATGCCGATCCCGCCATGCCGCTGCTCTGGGCGCTGCGCGATCTGCTCGACCTCACCGGCACCAAGTACGGCTGCGGCATCGCGGTCTGCGGCGCCTGCACCGTCCACGTCGATGGCGTGCCGACGCGCGCCTGCGTGACACCGCTTTCCGCCGTCGGCGGCCGCTCGGTCGTGACGATCGAGGGGCTCGATCCGAACGGGCAACATCCTGTGCAGCGCGCCTGGGTCGAGCTCCAGGTGCCGCAATGCGGCTACTGCCAGAGCGGCCAAATCATGCAGGCCGCCGCGCTGCTGAAGGAGAGGCCGAAACCGACCGACGCCGATATCGACGCGGCGATGGCGGGCAACCTCTGCCGCTGCGGCACCTACGAGCGCATCCGCGCTGCCATCCATCGCGCCGCCGAGCTCGCCTGAGGGAGGCCGACATGAACGCCATCACCATGGACCGGCGCGGCCTGCTGCGCGCCTCCGCCGCCGCCGCCGTCGCGCTCAGCGTTCCCGTCGCCCTGCCGGGCCGCGGGCTCGCGCGCAACAGCGACGCGCTCACCGCCTATCTGCGCATCGCGCAGGACGGCTCGATCACCCTGATCACGCCCGTCACCGAGATGGGCCAGGGCACGCACACCGCGCACGTGATGCTGATCGCCGACGAGCTCGGCGTGCCGATGTCGGCGGTGAAGACCGTGCGCGTCGGCCAGCCGTCGGAGCCGATGCGCCGTCCGCCCGGGGAACAGTCCACTGGCGGATCGACCGGGACCCGCGCCTGGGTGGTGCGGCTGCGCACCGCCGCCGCGCAGGCCCGCGAGGTGCTGACCGAGGCCGCTGCGCGCCGCATGAACGTGCCGGTCGCGGAACTGAAGGCCGAGAACGGGGCGATCGTGCACGCCGCCTCGAATCGATCGATCCCGATCGGCTCGCTGGTGCGCGAGGCCGCGGCCTTGCCGCTGCCAGAGAGGCCGGCGCTCCGCCCGGCCTCGGAGCTGCGGATCGTCGGGCGGCCGCAGCCGCGCATCGACATCCCCGCGAAGGTGACCGGCCGGGCGGTGTTCGGGATGGACTTCAAGGTTCCGGGCATGCTGTACGCCTGCGCGCGGCTCGCGCCGGTGTATCGCGCCGAGCTCGACGGCTTCGATCGCGCCTCGCTCAACGGCATCAAGGGCATCGTCGATGTCGTGCCGCTGCCGCGCGGCGTGGCTGTCGTCGCGGAGAACGCCTGGGCCGCGATCCGGGGCGCCGAGACGATCGCGATCCGCTTCAAGCCGACGCCGCACGACACGCTCGACAGTGCGGCGTTCTCCGCGCGCATGATCGCCGCGCTCGATCAGGAGACGCGCGCGGTCGCGAGGAACGAGGGCAATGTCGATGCGGTGCTGCGCAACGCAGCGAGGACCGTCGAGGCGGTCTACGAGGTTCCCTATCTCGCGCATGCCTGCATGGAGACCGACAACGCAACCGCGCAGGTGACCAATGACGGCGTGACCGTCTGGGTGCCGACGCAGCACCAGGACTGGGCTCTCGCCGAGGCGGCGCGCGCGGCCGGCGTCGATCCCTCCAAGGTGACGATCCACACCACGCTGCTCGGCGGCGGGTTCGGGCGCCGTTACGCCTACGAGGTGGTCGGCCAGGCGGTCACGGTCGCGCGCGCGGTGAACCGTCCGGTGAAGCTGTTCTGGCGGCGCGAGGACGAGATGGCGCAGGGCTACTATCGTCCGGCGCAGGTCGCGCGCATGCGGGCGGCGCTCGACGCCGAGGGCAGGCTGACGGGCTTCTGGTTCCGGGCCGCCGGCCCCTCCACCCTGGCCGAGTTCCGTCCCGGTGCGATGCAGCCGAACGGGCTCGACCCGCAGCATGTCGCCTCGGTGGCGGATAGCCGGTACCGGTTCGGGGCATTCCGCGCCGACTGGGTGCGGGTCGACGGGCCGCCGCGCAACTGGATCTGGCGGTCGGTGGGCGCGAGCCAGAACGGCTTCTTCCTCGAGGGGTTCCTCGACGAGGTGGCGCATGCGGCGGGCAAGGATCCGTACCACTTCCGCCGCGAGTTGCTGGCGCACGACGCGCGCGCGCTGAAGGTGCTCGACCTCGCGGCGGAGAAGGCCGGCTGGGGCGCGCCGCTGCCGGAGGGTCGCGCGCGCGGCATCGCCTACATGGAGAGCTACGGCTCGCTCTGCGCCGAGGTCGCCGAGGTTTCCGTCGGCCGGGAAGGCGTGCGGGTGCATCGCGTCGTGGTGGCGCTGGATTGCGGCGACATCGTCAATCCAGACAGCGTCGAGGCGCAGCTGATGGGCGGCGTCGTTCAGGGCCTCTCCGCGATGCTGGGCGAGGCGATCACGCTGAAGAACGGCGCGGCGCAGCAGCGCAACTTCGACACCTACCCGATCCTGCGGATCGATCGCGCGCCCAAGGTCGAGGCGCATGTGATCCGGTCCGGCCAGGGCTGGGGCGGCGTCGGCGAACCTGGCGTGCCCCCGCTCGCGCCGGCGGTGGCGAATGCGATCTTCGCCGCCACGGGCCGCCGCATCCGTCGTCTGCCGCTGACGGCCGAAGGCCT
>Ga0308410_1000843_pt1 | contig 17236 bp, 13 predicted proteins | sample HotsprOSTMatCore_FD_203467 | JGI IMG/M metagenome (GOLD analysis project Ga0308410, IMG submission 203467) | Hot spring phototrophic mat microbial communities from Octopus Spring, Yellowstone National Park, Wyoming, United States -... | ecosystem: Environmental > Aquatic > Thermal springs > Hot...
CCGCAGCGCCATAATCGCGATTAGCGAGGAACATTGTGCGGGCGCGGATCAGACAGTCGCGGGCGCGGGCAAAGTCGCCAAGGTGGAACAGCGCATTCCCCTGACTCGCCAGCAGGCGTCCATACCAGAGCGGGTCGCACTCCTGATCGCGACTCGATAGCGCCTCGTCATACAAACGTACCGCTTCGATCAGATGATCGGCAGGAGATGAGGCTGATGAAATGCGCAGGGCGTTGGCAAGGGTGACCTGCGCATTGAGCCATTGCTCATAGTGTGTATCGCAGGTGTAGACCCTGAGCGCCTCACGCAACGACGTGATCGCCCGTTCGCGCACAACCTGATCGCCATTGCCTGCGGGTGCGAGCGCCAAAATCGTCAGCGCCAGCCGGTAGTGCGCCAGCGCGTAGAGGTCGGGCGTGCGCTCGATCGAGCAGCAGCGCAACGCTTCCTGGAACCACTCGCTCGCTTCGAGCAGCAACGCGCGCTGGCCATTGGCCTGATCCTGACACAACACGCCCAGCCGCAGCGCCAGATACGCGCGCAGATCGATGCGGCGACCCCCCCCGATCAATTTCACCGCATCGCGCAGCGCCTGAAGCGCTGCCGCCGACTGGCTGACGTCGGTGTAGAGCGTCGCCAATTGATCAAGGAGTTGCGCGGCGAACAGCGGCGAAATGAACCGGGCTTCTTCGACCGCCCGCTGCAACGCAGCAATGGCGACATCATACCGCTGGCAGGCAAGCGCGTTCGCCGCATGCGCCGGGAGGATGCATGCCGCGATTTCGCCGCTCAATGTGTCGGCGGCGGGCGGCTCATCTCTCAAGCCCCCGATATACGCCACAAGATCGAGCAGTGCAGCCAGGTCGCCGCGCAGCCGCTGGCGCAGGTGCGGATAGATATCCGGGTCACTGCGCAGCACGAAACGATTGTAGTGCGCTTCCGGGGAGGAATCGTGCGCAAGTGCATACCAGGCGCCCTGGCGGTCATTCGCCAGCGCCAGGGTATAGAAACGAAGCGCATCGGGCACACGTTCCGGCGTTTGCCCTGCAAGCAGAGTGCTGCATACTTCCTCGGCGCCGGCGACAGGCGGGATCACCAGATACCCCGTCGGTGCGGGAAAGATGCCAAGCGGTTGTGGGCGAAGCGATAGATGCGCCATAGCGCCTCCTTCGGGGATCACCCCGTATTGGTCGAGCAATCGGCTCTATCGCTACGGTCGCCATTGCCTTTCGCGATACGCGAGCGCCGGATGATCACGACGCTGTGGCTTCCGGCGCGTTCTCCTCATATTCCAGCGCCGCCAGTTCGATCTCCTGACCTGTCACGATCCGTCGACATGACGCACCGCACTGCGGGCAGCGAAAACGCCGCGGATCGGGCAGCGTCACGACCGCATCGCAGTTGGCGCAGTACGCTTGCAAGGGCACGTCTTCGATCTCCAGACGCGCTCCTTCCAGCCGTGTGCCGACAGTTGCGACATCGAAGCCGAAGAGCAGCGCATCGCGAACCACTCCCGACAGAACACCCAGACGAAGATGAACGACCGTAACCCGCGTGACGCCTGCCTTTGCCGCCGCCTCTTCGGCAATCTCTACCAGACTGTGAGCAATCGACAATTCATGCATACGATAGCGCCGGTCGCAAGGCGCACGAATCCTGACAGACGCACGTCCGTCAACACTGACGTCGCTGCTTTCATTCTCTGGCGCGGATCGGTGCGGCAGAACTCATTTTGCAGACTACGGAGATTTGCTTGAGGATATTATAGTGAGCATCTGAAGGGAGCGCCGGTTAATGAATCACAACTAAGCGAGAGCATATGACAACCGAACGGTCCTGTTGCCTGCTCATGTCGTGCGATGATGGAAAGAACCTGAACAGAACGTGTGCGTTTTCAGTCGAAGAGTAACAATTGCTCGCCGTGCATATCGCTCGACCAATGGATCGGCATGCGGCGTGGCAACGCGACGATGCTGACGTACTGCGCACTGGCGAGCGCCAGCACGCCGCGCACTATTTGCTCGGCAATCTGCCGCGTATTGGCTTCCTGCGAGAGATGCGCCAGCCAGGCGCTGCGTCGTCGCCCATCGGCGGCCAGACGGGCAAGCAGGCGTCCGGCGGCGATATTGTCCAGATGCCCGGTCGGTCCGTAGATGCGCTGTTTGACCACTTCCACGTAAGGAGCGCGCCACAACTTCTCCTGATCGTGGTTCGCTTCGATGACGACCAGATCAGCTGGCGCCAGGCCTTCCACAATCGTGTCATTCCAGTGCCCCAGGTCGGTCGCAATACCGACGCACCATCCACCGGCGCCGATTGTGTATCCCACCGGCTCAGCGGCATCGTGCGGCACCGGGAAGCTGCGCACGCTGAAACCGGCAATCGTGGCGGCAGCGCCGGTCGCCAGTTCCTGCACGGGGATGCCTGTCAGATCATGCTCCACTGCCATCAGCGTCGGGCGGTTGGCGACCAGTGGAATACCGTAGCGCCGCGCCAGTGGACCGGCTGACAGAGCGTGGTCGCCGTGTTCGTGGGTGAGGAGAATGGCGCTCAACTGCGCGGGATGCATATCGACGCGCGCCAGCGCCGGCTCCAGCGTGCGCAGCGGCAGCCCGCAATCGACCAGCAGCGCTGCGTCGCCGGATCGCACAAGCAGGACATTGCCGCTGCTCCCGGAGGCGAGTGAGGTTACGGTGAGTGTCGCAGTCATCGTGGAAACAGCACACTGATACTTTCGCGATAGTGAATGCGTCGAATCGCCTCGCCAAACAGCGGCGCCACCGACACCACTTCGATCTGCGGCGTCAGGGTGACCGGTTGCGTCTCGACCGTGTCGGTGATGAACAACCGCCGGATCGGGCTGTCCGCCAGTCGCTCCATCGCTCCCCTGGCGAAGACGCCATGGGTCACGGCAGCGTAGACCTCTTTAGCGCCGCGCACCAGCAGTTGCCCGGCAACTTCAACCAGCGTGCCCGCCGAAATGGTGAAATCATCGACGATCAGCGCAGTCTTGCCCTCGACATCGCCGATGATCTCGACGATATGCGCGTGCTCATCGTGTGCGACGCGCTCTTTGTCGCCGACTGCCATTGAGACGCCGAGATACCGCGCATACTTGCGCGCTTTCTTGGCAAAACCGCTGTCCGGTGCAACAACAATCAGGTTGTCCAGATTCATCTGCCTGACACGGTCACAGAGCACCGGCAGGGAGTACAGATCGTCTACCGGTATCTTGAAAAACCCCTGGATTTGTGGCGCGTGCAGGTCCATCACAACCATTCGGTCGGCGCCTGCCGCCTCGATAGCATCGGCGCAGACCCGCGCGCGGATCGAAACGCGCGGTTCGTCCTTTTTATCCCCTTTAGCGTAACTGAAGAAGGGAACCACTGCCGTCACCGACGCGGCGCTTGCGCGCTTGAAAGCGTCGATCCAGAAGAGCAACTCCATGAAATTGTCGTTGGCGGGGTAAGCGGTCGATTGCACAATATAGACGTGCCGCCCGCGTACATTTTCCAGGATGCGCACAAACAGATTGCCCTCGGAAAAGCGCAGCACTTCACACTCTCCCGGCGTCACACCCAGGTAATTGCAGATGTTTTTCGTCAACTTCGGACTCCCTGAGCCGGGGAAGATCAACATATCATCGGCGCTCATAGGTTTTGCTCTCCACTACTTTCCGGTAGATGCGCCGGCAAATGCTTCGTGCACGCTGTCGGATCAACTGCTCTGCAATGTTGATGGCAAACGCGCTGCGTGCACTCCACCAGTCCTATCCGCGTTCCATCATAGGTATGAGTATACCACGCACTCTTTGACAACAGCGCGCCCGAAAGCGCCTTGACCATTTCGCTGTTCAGCAGCATCATGAGAAGACATGCGGTTGCCCATTGAATGGGGAACGTGCAAACGTCGCACATTGCAGGCGACCACGTGCAGACAGCGCATGACAACGTCGCCTTGCGACATCCCCCTTCCATTGCGAGGCGGGTTGCAGGCGGCTTGGTTCTCAGTTCCCGGTTCTCGGTTCTCGGTTCTCAGTTCTTGGTTCCCGGTTCTTGGTTCCTGTTCTTGGTTCTTGGTTCCTGGTTCCTGGTTCTCGGTTCTTGGTTCTCGGTTCCTGGTTCTTGGTTCCTGGTTCTCGGTTCTTGGTTCCTGGTTCTTGGTTCTTGGTTCCTGGTTCTTGGTTCTTGGTTCCCGGTTCCCGGTTCCCAGTTCTCAGTTCTCAGCCAACAAGGAGGACGACGATGTCTCCACGACTGGCAATCGACGGCGGCGAGCGTGCGGTCAAGACGCCACTGCCACCAATGTTCCCCGGCGGTATGCGCATCGGTATCGAAGAGGAACGGGCGGTGCTCAACGTTCTGCGCAGCAAACGCCTCTTCCGTTACTATGGTCCGGCGCCGGGTCCCTCGCAGACCGACCTGTTCGAGCAGGAATTTGCCGCTCATATGGGCGCAGCGTATGCGCTGGCGGTATCCTCTGGCACAGCGGCATTGATGTGCGCGATGGCGAGTCTCGGTATCGGACCCGGCGATGAGGTAATCGTTCCGGCATACACCTGGATTGCAACCGCTTCGGCAGCTGTGGCGCTTGGCGCAGTTCCAGTGATTGCCGAGATCGATGAGTCGTTGACGCTCGACCCGGCGGATGTGGAATGCCACATAAATTCCCATACGCGCGCTATTGTAGCAGTGCATATGCGCGGTTCGCCGTGCCAGATGGATGCGCTGACCGAGATCGCGCACCGGCGCGGGGTGGCATTGATCGAAGATGTGGCGCAGGCGGCAGGCGCGAGTTTTCACGACAAGCGCCTCGGCACATGGGGTAATGTCGGCGCATTCAGCCTGCAATTCAACAAGATCATGACATCGGGTGAAGGCGGAGTGCTGCTGACCAACAACCACGCATTGTACAAGCGCGCCATTATGTATCACGACGTGGTCGGCGGGTATCGCCATCATATCCCGCCAGACGAGATTCTGCCAGGGGTCAACTTCCGTATGAGCGAACTTCAGGCAGCGGTTGCGCTGGCGCAACTTGGGAAACTGGAAGGGGTGCTGGCGGATATGCGCTGCAATCATGCTGCGATCGTCGAACGCATTGCCGATCGCGTACAAGCGTCTGGCGCCATGCTCCGCCGCCTCCACGATCCGGCAGGCGACGCAGGATTGGCGCTGGTGCTGCTGCTCCCCACCGCCGAACGCGCGCGCTGGGCAGTTGATGCATTGCGCGCCGAGGGTGTCGGCGCAATGGCGTTGTATCGCCCCGATATCGAGGATTACCACGTCTACTGCTACTGGGCGCCGATCATGAATCGAAAGACCTGGTCGGAACAGGGCGATCCCTGGCGCTGGGCGCCGCGCGTTGTTGAGTATGCGCATGATATGTGCCCGCGCTCGCTCGATCTGTTGAGTCGTTCGGTGCATATCGACATCAGTCCCGACCTGAGCGAATCGCAGATCGAGGAGGTTGCCGATGCGCTGAAGAAAGTGCTGGAGGCGTTGTGACCGGCTACGATGTCGTGATCTGTGGTGCAGGCATTGCCGGCATTGCTGCTGCCGATGCGTTGACGGCGTGCGGCGCATCGGTGCTGCTGGTCGATGAGCGTCCGCCCCTCGCGCTCACCAGCGACAAGTCGAGCGAGTGTTACCGCAACTGGTGGCCCGGTCCCGATAACGCGATGGTCGCGCTGATGAACCGTAGCATCGATCTGCTCGACGCACTGGCGCACGACACGCAGAACGCCATTGCGCTCAACCGGCGCGGCTATCTCTATGTCACGACCGATCCGGCGCAGACGGCGCAACTCCAACATGCGGGCGAGACGGCGGCGGCGCTGGGTGCAGGACCGCTGCGCACGCACATTCGCCCTGACACATATACACCCTCCATTGCACATGGGTTTGATGGTCAGCCTGATGGCGCGGACCTGATCCTTGACCGGGCGACGCTCCGCCGGTTCTTTCCATGCCTTACAGATGCCACCGTTGCTGCGCTGCACGTGCGACGCTGCGGATGGTTGAGCGCACAACAACTTGGCATGATCCTGTTGGAACGGGCATGCAGCCGCAGCGCCCGACTCCTGCGTGCGCGCGTCGAGGCGGTTGAGGTGACAGACGGGCGGGTCTCCGCTGTGTGGATCGACAGTCAACGTATTGCCACCGGCGCGTTCGTCAACGCCGCAGGACCATTCCTGCGCCGGGTGGGACGAATGGTTGGCGTTGCGTTGCCGGTCTTCTCGGAGCGCCATCTCAAGGTTGCGTTCGAGGATCGCCTGGGCGTCATTCCACGTGATGCGCCACTCCTCATTTGCGCCGATCCCCAAACCATTGCCTGGACCGACGATGAACGCGCGATGCTTGTCGATGAACCGGAAGCGCAGACGCTCCTGGGCACGCTTCCGGCTGGGGCGCACTGTCGTCCAGAAGGAGGAACGGGGAGCGCGTGGGTTATTGCGCTGTGGGCATACGATGCCGCGCCGGTCGAAGAAGTCTTTCCGTTGCCGTCCGCACCTTATTTCTTCGACGTGACGCTGCGGGGTCTCACGCGCATCATTCCGGCGCTCGAAGCATACGTCCACCGTCCCCCACGCCCAACGATCGACGGCGGTTACTACACCAAAACGCGCGAAAACCGTCCGCTCATTGGACCGGCGGGACCACGCGGATCGTTTGTCGTCGGCGCCTTTTCCGGGTACGGCATCATGGCGGCGTGCGGCGCGGCAGAAGTGCTGGCGGCGCACATCAGCGGCGCAGCGCCGCCTGATTATGCTGCGGCATTTCACCCTGCGCGCTACGACGATCCCGCCTACCGTGCACGCCTCGACGCCTGGACTGATACCGGGCAATTATGATCGCAAAAAACCACAAGGCGATGTTGCTTTGCAACACCGCCTTGTGGTTCACATAAAGCCGTTGCGCTGCAACGGCTCTGCGTCGCTCTCCGCAAGATGGTGGGCCTCCAGGGACTCGAACCCTGAACCAATTGATTAAGAGTCAACTGCTCTACCGATTGAGCTAGAGGCCCACGCGGAATGATACCACAACACGGCGTATTTCGCAAGTCAATGCGACTTTGCGCCTCACAACGCTCTCATTGGATTATCACGGCAACCGGTGGTGAAGTATGCTATACTTCTCAGGGTATCGATAAGCGGAACGAGGAGCAACCGATGGTGGAGCGCATTTGTTCGCAATGCGGTCACGGCAATCCGCTCGATCATCATTTCTGCGGGAAATGTGGCGCAGCGCTGGAACGATTGCTTCCTGCGCCATTGTCGCGGCAGCCTCTGGCGCGTCTGAGCGCCTCCATTCCCGCACGCTGGCGCGATGTCGGGCGTGCGGTGGCGATCAGCGCCGTCGCTCTGGCGGCGGAGGCAGGCATCGCCTGGCTGGCGCGGCGAGTCGAACAGCGGACTATGCCGGTGAACCTTCCTTCCGCACCGGTGCACGCGGTGAAACCTGCTGCACAACCGCTAGCGACGCGCACGGCGACGAGTGTCGTAACGATCATCAGCGAACGGGTGATCGAGTTTATCGACGATGGCAATGGAACGCGACGCATCAGTGAACGCTCGTTCTGGCGCCGCGTCGAGGAATAGGCGACGGACTGATGTCAGCGCCCTCGGTAACAATCAATCAACTTCAGCAGCGGTTGCGCCCGATGGCGCTGCGTTTGCGTCTGCGCGATACGCTCTGGTTTGCCAGCAGGACCCTCTGGATCGCCGCAGCCCTGGCGCTGGTGATCCAGATTACGGGTCGTCTGTATCCCATTCCCGGGGTGCTCTGGATATCGCTGGCGCCGCTGGCGCTGTGGGCGCTGACGGTCGTCGGTTATCTGGCGGTGCGCCCATTGCCGCCGATCCGCGTCGCGCAACGCATCGACACATTGCTCGATGCGCGCGAACGCCTGGCGACGGCCCTCGAACTCGGTCAGCGCGCCGAACAGACGCCGCTGGTCGAACTGCAACAGCGCGACGCATATACCTTTGCAACAACTCTCAAGCCGCGTCTGGTGCCGCTCGAGATTCATGGCCGACCGCTGATTGGCGCACTGGCGCTGATGGCTGCTGTGGTCGCGCTGATGGTGGCGCCCAACCCGCAGAATCAGGTGTTGGAAGAGCGTGCAGCAATTCGTGAGGCGACGCAGCAGGCGGCTGCGCAGATCGAACAACTGCGCCAGGAAATCGCGCAGAACCAGAATCTCAGCCCCGAGGAGCGCGCTGCGCTGGATCGCGAACTGGCGGAACTACAACAGCGTCTGGAACAGAATCCGGGCAATCGTGAAGAGGCGCTCGCCGATCTTTCGACCGCCGAGGCGCGCCTGCAACAGCGCCTGACGCCAGATGCGGAGGCGCAACGCGCGGCGCTTGAAGAACTTGCCCGCAATCTGCAGGCGATCGAAAATCAACAGCAGAGCAGCCGCCCGACGCTGGAACAGGCTGAAGAGGCGTTGCGACAACTGGCGCAGCAGATCGCAAGCATGACCCCTGAAGAACGCGCACAACTGGCGGATCAATTGCGCCAGGAAGCCCAGCAACTGCAACAGAGTGCGCCGCAGACGGCGCAGGCGTTGCAGCAGGCAGCTGATGCGTTGCAGCAAAATGACGTTCAGCAGGCGCAACAGGCGCTCAATCAGGCGGCGCAGAGCGTCCAGCAGGCGCAGCAACAGCAGGCACAGCAACAGCAGGCGCAACAGGCGATCGCCCAACTCCAGGAAGAGCGCCAGTCTATCGCTCAGTCAGGACAGCAACAGCAGGCGCAACAGCAGCAGGGGCAGCAGCAAGGGCAACAGCAGCAGGGACAGCAGCAAGGGCAACAGCAGCAAGGGCAACAGCAGCAGGGGCAGCAGCAAGGGCAACAGCAGCAGGGGCAGCAGCAAGGGCAACAGCAGCAGGGGCAGCAGCAGCAGGGACAGCAGCAAGGGCAACAGCAGCAAGGGCAACAGCAGCAGGGACAGCAGCAAGGGCAACAGCAGCAAGGGCAACAGCAACAGGGACAGCAGCAAGGGCAACAGCAGGGGCAGCAGCAGGGACAGCAACAGGGACAGCAGCAAGGGCAACAGCAGGGGCAGCCGGGCGCACAACTGGAAGGAAACCAGCAAAGCCCGGCAACTGGAAACGAGGCGGGCAGCGGCAGCAGCGACCTTGTCTACCAGCCCTTTACGCCCAATGGACAACCGCGTGATATCGAGCGCATTCAGGGTCAGGAAGGTGCAGGAGGGCAGACGCAGATCCAGCAGGGACAGATGAATGCACCAGGTAGCGTGAGTCCGCTCCAGACCCCCTATCAACAGGTGTTACAGGATTACCAGCGTGCAGCCGGAGAAGCGCTCGATCAGAGCGCCATCCCGCCGCATCTGAAGGATTATGTGCGCGACTATTTCTCACGGCTGGAGCCGTGAGCACGATTTCCCTGGCTCCATGTTCGAGTTAGGAGGTGTCAGATTCTTATGATGTGGCTATTTCCTGGCGTGCTTGCGCTGATCGTCGTGCTCGGCAGCGCAGCGATCATCGTCGGCGGACGCCTGATGAAGCCTTCTGCCAGCGTCGTAGCCTTCGTGTTTGCCATAACAGCAGTATCGTGGGTGGCGCTGATTGTCGTGTCGATCAGCCTGATGATGCGGAGTTTCGCAACCATAAGCCTCTAGGAAAGAATGTGGTATGACAGCAGCCGAAGAGATGGTACAGGACGTTCTGTCGCCTGAAGAGTTCCGCCAGCGCGCGCTGGCGATCGAAACCGAAATTGCGCAGGTGATCGTCGGTCAGCGAGAACTGATCCGGCAGACGGTCATTACATTGCTGGCCGGTGGAAATGCGCTCCTCGAAGGGGTGCCGGGCCTGGCGAAAACGACGCTGGTGCGCACGCTTGCCGATGTGATCGATTGCTCCTTCAGTCGCATCCAGTTTACGCCCGACCTCATGCCTGCCGATATTGTCGGTACGACGCTGATCAGCGAGGATGAGTCGGGACGCAAGTCGTTTCGCTTCGAGCCAGGTCCGATCTTTGCCAATCTCATCCTGGCGGACGAGATTAATCGCGCAACGCCGAAAACGCAGAGTGCGTTGCTCGAGGCGATGCAGGAACATACGGTGACGGTCGCCAAAACCATTCATCGCCTGGAAAGCCCATTCTTCGTGCTGGCGACGCAGAACCCTCTCGAAATGGAGGGCACCTATCCGCTGCCCGAAGCGCAACTTGACCGCTTCTTCTTCAAGATCCTCATTCCCTTCCCGACCGCCGCCGACCTCGTGGAAATCGCCAATCGCACAACTGGCGCGCGGATGCCGCAGGTGCGCAAGGTGGCGAATGCTTCGACCATCCTGGCGATGCAGCGGCTGGCGCGTGCTGTCCCGATCGCCAGTCATGTCCTCGCCTATGCGGCGCGCCTGATTACCGCCACCCATCCCGAAGATAAAGATGCGCCGTCGGTGACGAAGCAGTATGTGCGGTATGGCGCCAGTCCGCGCGGCATGCAGGCGATCATTCTGGCGGGCAAGATTATGGCGATCCTCGATGGGCGCTATAACGTGGCGTTCGCCGATCTGCGCCAGGCGGCGCTGCCTGCGCTGCGTCATCGGGTTATTTTGAACTTTGAGGCGCAGGCGGAAGGGGTCTCTCCCGACGACATCGTCAAACAGGTGGTTGAATCGGTGCGCGCGGAGTGATCGCAGCAGGCGCTGGCGCGTCGGTGTTCCGCCTGACCGATGATGCTGGCGGCGCGTCGCCGTAAACCTGTCGCTATCTGTTTGCTCCGGTCTGTGCACTCGTCGCTTCGGAAGGTGAAGCGGTGACGACTACATCATCACAACCGTTGTTCGACTCCGCCTTTCTGCGGAAACTGGATCGCCTGGCACTGCTGACGCGGCGCGCGATGGTTGGCGACATCCAGGGTGAGCGACGCAGTCCGCGGCGTGGGGCATCCGTCGAGTTCGCCGATTTTCGTCCCTACGTTCGCGGCGATGATATTCGCCAGATCGATTGGAATCTCTACGCGCGGATGGAGCGCTTCTTCCTCAAACTCTTCGTCGCTGAGGAAGAGTTGACCGTCCATCTGCTCGTGGATAACAGCGCCTCGATGGATTGGGGCGACCCGCATAAACTGACCTATGCCCGGCGCCTGGCGGCGGCATTCGGGTATGTGGCGCTCTCGACGCTCGATCGGGTGACGGTGACGGCGTTTGCAGCCGGAGCCGGCGCGCAACTCCGCGGGGTGCGCGGCAAAGCGGGCGCACTGCCGCTCTTCGCGTTCCTCCAGCGCCTCCAACCCGGCGGCGCCGGCAATCTGGTCGATGCCTGCAAACGCTATGCGCGCACTGCGATTAATCCCGGTCCGCTGATTCTCTGCTCCGATCTGCTCGATCCGCACTGGGAAGACGCTCTCCGCGCACTCGGATCGCGCCCGTTCGAGATTACCCTGCTCCACATCCTGGCGCCTCAGGAACTTCGCCCGCAACTCGACGGTGATTTCCGCCTGCTGGACGCCGAGACCGGCGAGGCGGTCGAGATTACCGCCGATCTGGAAACATTGCAACGTTATCAAGACCATCTGCATGCATGGCAGGAGGCGATTGAACGCTTTTGCCATGGTCGCAGCATCACATATGTGCAAATCGACACAGCGCAACCGGTCGAAGAGTTCATTCTGACAATGCTACGACGACGTGGAGTATTTCGGTAAGCACAGGTGGGGTATGTCGTTTCTGACGCCGCTCGCGTTTCTCAGTGCGCTGATCGTGGGTCCGCTGATTGTGGCGATGTATCTGCTGAAACTTCGCCGCGAAGAACGGCGCGTCTCCTCGACTTTCCTCTGGCAGCGCATGGTGCGCGATGTTGAGGCAAATGCGCCCTGGCAACGCCTGCGACGCAACTGGCTCCTCTTCCTGCAACTGCTGCTGCTGCTGCTGCTGGCGATCGCGCTGGCGCGACCGTTCTTCCTCACAGCCGGCATCAGCGGGCGAAACCTGATCATTATCATTGATCGCTCGGCGAGCATGGCGGCGACCGACGTTCCTCCCTCGCGGCTCGAAGCGGCGCGTCGTCAGGCGCAGACGCTGGTCGAACAGTTGCCTGAAGGCGGGCGTGCAACCATTATCGCAATCGGCGGGCAGATGGAGGTGGTCGCTGCATCCACCACTGATCGCCGCCAGATGAACGACGCTATTCGCTCGATCAACATTCGCGTCGGTGGTCGTAGCGATCTGTCGCAGGCGCTGGCGCTCGCCGCAGCCCTCTCGGCGCGCGAACCGGATAGCGAGGTGGCCATCATCTCCGATGGCAATGTCACAATTCCAACCGACATCCGTGTTCCGGCGACGGTGCGCTACTTTCCTGTCGGTCAGCGCGCGGAGAATGTCGCTATCAGTGCGATGGCGCTGCAACCGACGCCTGCCGGACACATGCTGTTTGTTCAGGCGACCAGTTATGGTCCCGCGCCGGTCTCGCGGCGGCTCGACCTCTATCTCGATGGCGCGCTTTTCAACGCATATGAACTGAACTTTGGACCCGACGGCGCCACAGACGCCGTCCAGACTGTGATCGTCGATATCCCTGCTCAGGTGCGTGTGGCTGAGGCGCGTCTCAGTTCGGCGTCCAACCAGGATTTCCTGTCCTCCGATGATCGCGCATGGGCGGTAAGTTCGGCGGGCGCCGGCGTCGAGGTGCGCATCGTTGGTCCCGGCAATCGCTTTCTCGAAACGGCGCTCTCGCTGTTGCCCGGCATCACTGCTACAAAAACGACTACCGCTACGGTTTCTGGCGATGCTGTGCCACAGATCGTGATCTTTGATCGTATCGTGCCGGAAACGCTGCCGACCGGCAATCTGCTGTTCATTGCTCCGATGCGCTCGACCGACCTCTTCTCCGTGACTGGAGTCGTCGATTTTCCGCTCCTGCGCCCGGCGCCGGTCGTTATCGAAGGGCAGGCGCCGCCACTGCTGCGGAATGTCACTGTGAGCGAGGTGAATGTGCTGCGTGCGATGCGCATCGAGACGGGAGTGTGGGCGCGCGCACTGGTCGAGGGGGATGGCAGCCCGATGCTCCTGGCGGGAGAACGGGAGGGGCGTCGCATGGTCATTCTGGCATTTGCGCTGCAAGACTCCGACCTGCCGCTCCAGGTCGCGTTTCCACTGCTGATCTCGAATATCATCGGGTATCTTGCGCCGGGAAGCGGTCTGGAGGCGGCGCAGATCGCCCCCGGACAACCGTTGATAGTGGCGGTCGATCCTGCCGCCACTGCGGTGCGCGTCGCTCGACCGGATGGGCGCGTCGAAGCGGCGCAGATTCAAGGCGGGCAGGCGATCTATGCCGATACCAACGCGCTCGGACCGTACCTCATCGAGCAGGTGCGCAACAATCAGGTGATTGAGCAGCGTCGTTTCGCTATCAATCTGTTTACGCCGGAGGAGTCGCGGATCGCGCCAGCGAGCGAGTTGCGGGTTCCGCAGGTCAGCGGGTTGCAACAGGCAGTGACCCGCGAACAGGTGGGACGACAGGAACTCTGGCGCTGGCTGGCAGCTGCGGCAATCCTGGTGGTGATCATTGAATGGCTTGTGTATCAGCGGAGCGGTCTGGCATATCTGCGGCAGCGCTTCCGCCTCGCGCTTGCGGCGCGTCGCCGTCCGGCGTAGTATGGGCGTGTCATTCATCTATCCCGATGCCCTCTGGCTTGTTTTCATCCTGCCACTCTTCTGGATGATCGCGCTGATTTCTCCAGTGCGCATCGATCCCTGGCGACGGCGACTCAGCCTCGCCCTCCGCACCCTCATTGTGTTGGCGTTGATCGGCGCGCTTGCGGGGATGCAGATCGTTCAGCCGCCCAACGCTGCAACGACGATTTTTCTGCTCGACGGTTCTGACTCGGTTGCTGCATCGCAGCGCGCCCGTGCGGAGGCATTCATTGCCCGGTCGCTCGCGGCAATGCCGTCAGACGATCAGGCAGGCGTCATTGTGTTCGGACGTGAGGCGCTCGTTGAGCGCATTCCCGCGCCAGAACGCACCTTTGGCGCACCTGCGGCGCGACCCTTCGGCGGCGCAACCAACATCGCCAACGCCCTGCAACTCGGTCTGGCAATGCTTCCTGCTGAAGGGCATCGGCGCCTGGTGCTCCTCTCCGACGGCGGCGAAAATCAGGGAACGGCACGCACCATTGCGCAACATGCCGCAGCGCAGGGTGTCCCCATCGACGTTGTTCCGCTCAGCGGCGGCGCCGACGGATTGGACGCGCAGATCGTCAGTGCGACGTTGCCAGCGGCAGCGCACGAAGGTCAACGCCTGCCATTGCGCGTCGATCTGGACAGCAATACGCCCGTCGCAGGGCGGCTGACGGTGACAGGACCCGATGGAAGCGTCGTTGCGACGGCGTCGGTCGAGATCGGTTCTGATCGGCAAACGATCCCGATCCTGCTCCCCGAAGCGCCTGTCGGCTTCAATCGCTACACGGTGCGTCTCGAAGTTCCAGATGATGCGCGCCTCCAAAACAACGCTGTCGAGACCTTCAGTTATGTCAGAGGCAAACCGCATGTGTTGCTGGTCGCGCAATCGTCCGATGATGCCATTGGACTGGAACGCTCGTTACGCGCCGCTCAGATAGACGTCACCGTCGTGAATCCGGCGTCCATGCCCGCCACGTTTGGTGAAATGATCCGGTACGATGCGATTGCGCTGATCAATGTCCCACGCAATCTGTTTTCTGACCAGACGCAGCAACGGATTGCGACGTATGTCCGCGACTTCGGCGGCGGTCTCCTGATGGTCGGCGGTCCACAGTCGTTCGGTCTGGGAGGCTGGCGCAACACGCCGGTCGAGGCGGCGCTGCCGGTTACAATGGAGATTCCTGATCGTCAGCGTCGGCCACCGGTCAGCATTGTGGTGGTCATCGACATTTCAGGGAGCATGGCGGCGACCGAAGATGGCGTCCCTAAACTGTTGCTGGCGCTCGAGGGGGCGCGGCGGATTGCCACGCTGCTGCGCGATGAAGATGAGTTGACCGTCATCCCCTTCAATGACCGTCCCGGCGTGATTATCGGTCCGCTTCCGGGGTCACAGCGTGATGCCATGATCGAACAACTCAGTCAGGTGCGATCTGGCGGCAGCGGCATCAACATCCACGATGCGCTCCAGGTGGCGGTGCGGTATGTCCGCGCCAGCAACCGTCCAGTGCGCCATATTATCACCCTCACCGATGGCAATGATACGACCCAGCAGGAAGGCGCGCTCGATATTGTGCGCGCACTGCACGACGATGGCGTGACACTAACCTCAATCGCTATCGGGCAGGGGGATCACGTGCCGTTCATCCGTGATATGGCTGCCGTTGGCGGCGGACGCACCTTTCTGACGGAGCGCGCTGCCGATGTTCCCGATCTGTTGACCGGTGAGACGCAGACGATCATCATACCCTATATTGCCGAGGGCGCGTTCACGCCGCAACAAGGGACGCCACATCCTGCGCTCCGTGGGATCGACGCTTTGCCTGAACTCTACGGCTACGTTCTGACAACTCCGCGCGATACGGCGCAGATAGCGCTGGTTGCGCCCGATGGTGATGCGCTGCTGGCAGCGTGGCAGTACGGTCTGGGGCGTTCGATCGCCTGGACGAGCGATCTCAGCGGACGTTGGGCGAAGGAGTGGGTCGCGTGGAATGCCTTCCCACAGTTCAGCGCGCAACTCTTCACCTGGCTCCTGCCGCAGCAAACTGACAATACACTGACCATTGCAACATACCCTGTTGGGGACGCCCTGATCATCGAGGCCATTGCACGCGCGCCTGGGGATGCGCCACAGACCGGGTTGCTTGTTGATGCCCGGCTGATTGCCGCCAATGGCGTAATTGTTGAAGCCACGCTCCGCGAAGTCAGCCCTGGTCAGTATCGCACATCGCTCGACGATCTCCTGGCAGGCGCATATATGGTGCAGATCGTCGCGCGCGATGGGCAGGGGGCGCCGGTCGCGCTGGCAACCGGCGGCGCTGCGATGCCGCTTAGCGCCGAATACCGAAGCCAGGCGGGGGATCGCCGTGTGCTTGAGGAGATAGCGCACATCACTGATGGGCGGATCGACCCGCAGCCTCATCAGGTCTTCGAGCCGAGTCGTACTGCGCGCGGCGCCGTGCGCGACGTCGGGTTGCCATTGCTCTGGCTAGCGCTTGTGCTGTTGCCGCTGGACATTGCGCTCAGGCGCATCTTTATTCCGCGTAAACAGGTCGTTATCGGGCTGCGGCGCATCGGTCTGCGCGCGCACGCCAGGCGTCTCGAACCACAAGAAGAGTCGGAAACGACGGTTGCCTCATCTCAACCGTCTCCCTCCATCGCTGCACCTCACCAGATACCCGTCAACCGTCCGCCTGCCGATCCACCCGCTGCACCATCCGCCAGCGATCTGGAGCGCCTCCGCGCTGCGCAGGAAACGGCACGACGACGATTGCGCGGCGAGGACCAGGGTTAGGAGAACCGGGAACCAAGAACTGAGAACCGAGAACCAAGAACTGAGAACCAAGAACTGAGAACCAAGAACTGAGAACTGGGAACCGAGAACTAAAGGCGTCGTTGATTTCCTCTCGCCATTCACTTCTCACCTGATTAAAGCGACTGGCGCCGGCGGGGGTGCCGACGCCAGCATCACGTGGCTTTGGGGGGCGGCCACCGTGGGTCTGGGCTCAGCCGGGCGGCGCTTGTGCGCTCCAGCAAATGCGGCTCTCCGCCAACCGCCTTTGCCCAACCCGACAGTCCGTCGACCGCTATAAGTATATCACGTTCATGCCGCACTGCGGCATTGTGAAATGACAACTCTAAGTTAAGCATTATAACGCGCTGCGTAATGGAACGTTCACTGCCGGTTGCCAGACTGCGCCAACACGGTAACGGCGCTGTGGTATGCTCAAGACGAGCACAACGATGTGCGAGTGCCATGAGGTGCGTGCCATGAGAGTTCTGATCGTCTATGCATCCTGGTTTGGGCACAACCGTGAAGTCGCCAGAATCATCGCCGACCGATTGTCGCCATATGCCTCACACGTTATCTGTGCACCGGTAACCTCTGTAACTGCCAGCGATACCATAGGGTGTGACTTGTTGGTGTTGGGCAGCTACACCCACGCTCACCACGCCAGCTGGCGCCTGCGGCATCTGGTAGAAACCATTCCAGAGCGCCGCCTCAAGCGTATGGAAATAGCAGTCTTCGGCACACAAACTGTCGACGAACAACCGGGCAGCATCGATGATCTGGTCAGCACACTGGCT
>Ga0308410_1000846_pt1 | contig 17220 bp, 10 predicted proteins | sample HotsprOSTMatCore_FD_203467 | JGI IMG/M metagenome (GOLD analysis project Ga0308410, IMG submission 203467) | Hot spring phototrophic mat microbial communities from Octopus Spring, Yellowstone National Park, Wyoming, United States -... | ecosystem: Environmental > Aquatic > Thermal springs > Hot...
AAAGATGGGTTTCGCTCCACAGGCGGAAAGTTCGATGCTGTGCACGCGTCCGCGGGAGCGTGGAAGAATTGATCGATAACTCAGCATCGTATTTGTCGCTCGGTGATTGTGAACAAATGATCCGCTACTGGGCAGACCTTTGGGGGCAAATGGGGACTCCTTTGGCCGAATGGGGCAAGTTGGGCGTGACGTGGCTGTCCAGAATCTGACCGGTCTTTGACCCAAGGGGGGAGTCTCAGCGGCTCGATGGGTTTCGTACCTCGGCGCTTGAGGCCGAAACGTTTGCTTTCGGATGCTTCCAGGACCGCGGCACGCCGAATTTTTCGATCCGGTGAATAGTCTGCTGGAAACTCCTAAGAGGGCGTGAATAATTCTTTAACACCTAGAAAGAATGTGCCAACACCACCATATGCAGGCATATAGACGGCAAAGTAATCAACATATTGGGCTTTAGCCTTTCGGAGTTCCAGTCATCGAGCGGTTTTTCCTGCTTCGGCAACAATTCGGTTGGCTTTGCTCCTGGGAAGGAAGGACACCGCGAGGGAACTGTCCCCGGGGAAGAAGCCTCTTGACCCCTTGCTTTCATCCGGTCGAGCGAATTCCGAGCGGGTGAGCTCTCCGGCAGGAAAAGGTCCCTGCAGGATTCCTGCCCACCGGGAACAACGGATTGCCCGGCCGTTGGTAAGTGCCTTGCAAGGAACTGGGTTTTTGCACCTTGTTTGCAACAGCTGTTTTATTCGAGGGAGAAAGCGTTATGCACATATGGGTCTTTGTTCAGGTAGTATCTTGGGCTTTAGCTTCGGTAGTTACTTGGGGCCTTGCCATTTCGGCTACTGCGGCCGAGCCTGCTCCAAAGGAGCTCAAGGAGGTGGGACTGTGGGAGCTTGACCTAACAAATATGAGCCAGATGTGGGGACCGCCGAGAATTGATCCTAAGGTTCTTGCTCATCCCCGGATATGGGGGCAGCCGCAGGCGAATCGAAATGTTGAGAGACAACCCTTAAAAATAGGCAGACGAACGTTCACCTACGGGATAGGGACTTACGCCCCTTCGGCTCTTTACATCAAGCTCGACGGACAAGGTGAGCGTCTGACAGGATATGTTGGTGTCGACGATGCCGCCCAAGAAAGGGGAAGTGTTCAATTTCGTGTTTACGCTGACGGGAAGCTCGTCTTCGATAGCGGCCTGATGCGCGGGGGTCAGCCTGCCCAACCAGTGGATGTTCCCTTGGCAGGTGTCCGGTTGTTACTTTTGCAGGCTTCTTCGGGCGGCGACGGTTGGGAGAACGATTATGCGAACTGGGTCGATACCCGGATTACTTATCGTGGTGCATCGCCGCAATCGGTCACAGGCCCCGAAGAGCCACGTGTCCGGTTAACGCCTTATCCCAGCCAAGAACCTGTCTTAAATCATCCTGCAGTGTATGGCTGCCGACCCGGCCGCCCGGTGATCTTTCGTATCCCTTGCACCGGTAGGCGCCCGATTCGCTTCGGAGCGGAAAATCTACCCGAGTCCTTGGAGCTAGACGCGGAAAACGGGATTATTCGTGGCCGAGCCCCGCAAAAGCCGGGCTTGTATCCAGTCAAACTGACGGCGGAAAACGGCTTTGGGAAAACAACTGGGCAATGGACCCTTGTGGTGGGAGACACATTGGCTCTTACACCTCCTATGGGCTGGAATAACTGGTATATCCACTACAACCGTGTTACGGATGCCGATATTCGGGAAGCAGCCGATGCTTTGGTGGATTCAGGCATGGCCGATTTTGGATACAGCTACGTCATCATCGACGACTGTTGGATGGTCAAGCCCGATTCCGATGATCCCATCCTCGGTGGGCCTGCTCGCGATGAGCAGGGTGCAATCAGGCCCAACAAAAATTTCCCCGATCTTAAGGGACTTACCGACTACATTCATGCCAAGGGGTTAAAGGCGGGAATTTACACCTCGCCAGGACCTCGGACTTGCGCGGGATATGTGGGCAGCTATCAACATGAAGAGATCGACGCTCGAAAATTCGCCGATTGGGGATTCGATTTCTTGAAATACGACTGGTGCACCTATCGAGAAGTTGTGGAAGCAAAAACTCGGGAAGATTTTGTTCGCCCGTACAAATTGATGGGCGAGATTTTGAAGAGGTTAGATCGGGATATTGTGTACAACCTGTGTCAGTATGGGATGGATTCGGTCTGGGAGTGGGGGCCGTCGGTCGGTGGGAACTCCTGGCGGACGACAAATGACCTGGGTTGGGTGGGTGGTACGCTCCAGCGCGGCCTGTACCAGGTGGGCCTCTTCAACGCACAATTGTGGGAATATGCCCGCCCAGGGCACTGGAATGATCCAGATTATTTACTAATCGGATGGGTGGGTGACGCGAAAGTGCAGGGCCTGGGACGTCCCACCCCGCTGACGCCGAATGAACAGTACACCCACATGTCGATGTGGTGCCTGATGGCAGCTCCGCTTATCTTCTCCGGAGATCTGACTAAGTTGGACGACTTTACTCTTGGCATCCTGTGTAATCGGGAGGTAATTGCAGTCAATCAAGATCCTCTCGGTCAGCAAGCGAGAATTGTGCGGCAAAACCCGGAAGAGCTTGTGTTGGCCAAACCGTTGGCCGACGGAACAGTGGCCGTGGGACTCTTTAATCTGGACGAATTTCCACGTACTATCTCGATTTCGTGGGAGGAGGTCGGACGCACCGGGGCTCAGGCTGTTCGAGACCTGTGGCGTCAAAAGGACTTAGGTGTGTTTGCCCGTGCCTATTCCGCGGAGGTCGGCCGGCACGGCGTCGTCATGGTCCGCTTGTCTTCGGCCCAAGTGGTCCAGTGATTTGGAAAGTCCTGATCGGGGCCCTTTCCTTCGCAGGCAGTGTGGGTTTCACTTTTCCGGGAAACGTGCAGTTGCACTCACTTCTTTTTTTGCCGCACAGGAGTAATACCCTCGCCCGTTGAAAGTTGCTACGGGGTGGAAGACACTACGAAGAGGTGGTCCTAAGGATCGGTCGCCGTAGCTCCGATCGCTTTGCAACCCGGTTTGTGTCGTAAAAATGTCGTTTCCTTAAAAGTTTTGGCGGTCGCGGGGGCGGGGCCTCGATGTGCATTCGGTGAAACACGTAATTCCGGGGCAGCTCGAACGGTAAGGAAATCCTCCTTGTGGTTTGAGAGCCCGGTCATGGAGCGGGTCGCGATATTGTGGGATGGGGACGATCCTCCGGGCGGGGCGAGAACCGCGGGTCGCGGCATGTGCCGAACGGCGACGGGGTTGAGCTCCGGATTAATTGGCAGTACCTTTGGGCGATTTTATTTTGGCTTGCAATTGCCTTGGGGTACCTTTGGAACCTCTATATAATCGGGGTCTCAAAAAGTTGGGGGGAACTTGTTGCTTATTTTCCTTCCTGTCTGCCCGGACATCGTGGACTTGGCATATTCCTCGCAGTCCCGGGGAATTATTCAGAGGGTCCTTTTCTCTAAGCGGAACAATCGTTAGTATGTCTAAACTCATGGTTATTCTGGGGGTTTGATCATCGGGGTGCGATTTGCCGCGAGAACGTTCGACTTCGTTTTGAAGTCATTTTTTCCTTACCTTATAAAATGATGTCCTTTTGTTGTTGGGGGCCCTCTGTTATTTAGGTGTTCTTCGGGTTTTAGGGAACCGGAGCGGTGATTGCTTGCCGGAGGGTGGGAAAGGTTCCCGAAGCTTGAGAGTGGTAGTAGCTCCTTGTGTTTGTGGGTAAGCATCGGGCGTGTTAGTTGCAATGGGTCGGTTTCCGAAAGGTTGAGTGCATTATCGGTCATCTGAGGGCTGCAAGGTGGCCGTCCGAAATGCCGTGTAGTCAGCCAAGCCTAAAAAGCGTTGGGTCCTCCGCGAGTGGAGGTTCTCTTCGGTAGGAGTAAGATTAAGGGGATCCGGTGAGGTTTTAGCGAGTTGAGCGGAGAGATGTAACGCCGGTTGTTAGCTGACTGGGAGGTTAGCGGTGCACCTAGATCCACGCGTTGTCCCCGATTGGCAAATCGCGGCGGCAGCGGAACGGCACATGAAGACGTGTTTTCAGCTGGCCGAGGAGCTCGGGCTCCAGAAAGAGGAGTTGATTCCCTTTGGCCACTATATTGCCAAGGTGGACTATCGTCGGGTGCTGGAACGGCTAGCCGATCGTCCGGACGGGAAATTCATCGAAATCACGGCGATTACTCCCACCCCGCTGGGGGAGGGGAAATCCACCACGACCATTGGGCTCCTCCAAGGATTGGGCAAACGAGGCAAACAAGTGGTGGCCTGTATCCGCCAGCCATCTGGGGGCCCGACGATGAACATCAAAGGCTCGGCAGGCGGCGGCGGGCGGTCGCAGATCATTCCTTTGGCGGACTTCTCCCTGGGGCTGACCGGCGACATTAATGCCGTGATAAATGCTCACAACTTGGCCATGGTGGCCTTGACGGCTCGACTTCAGCACGAGCGAAACTATGGCGATGCTTTTCTCCAAAAGGTGGGTCTGCGACGGCTAGATGTCGATCCCACAAATGTCCAGTTAGGTTGGGTAATCGATTTCTGCGCGCAAGCCTTGCGAAATATCATCATCGGCTTGGGTGGGAAGATGGACGGGTACTTGATGCAAAGCAAGTTTCACATTGCTCCCGCCTCGGAGGTGATGGCCATCCTGTCCATCTTTCGAGATCTTCGCGACCTTCGGGAACGGATCGGACAAATCATCGTAGCTTACGACAAACGGGGTAACCCGGTGACCACCGAGGACCTGGAAGTTGCCGGAGCGATGACGGCTTGGCTGCGGCATGCGATCTTTCCGAATATGTTGCAGTCGGTGGAAGGCCAGCCTTGTTTTGTTCATGCAGGACCATTTGCCAATATTGCATTGGGGCAATCCTCGATTGTGGCGGACTTGATGTGCCTAAAGCTTGCCGACTACCACATCACCGAATCCGGATTTGGTGCCGATATTGGTTTCGAGAAGTTCTGGAATGTGAAGTGTCGGCTCATGAACAAAGTCCCGCAGGTCTCGGTGATTACATGTACAATAAGAGGGCTAAAACACCACGGAGTGCAAGCGGGGGCCCCCTTATGCTTGCCCGGCAGACCGATCCCCAAAGAATACTATGAGGAGAATCTGGCTTGGCTTGAGACTGGGTTGGAGAACTTGATTCACCATATTGGGATTGTGAAAAAATCCGGGGTTCCCCCTGTTGTGTGTATCAATCGTTTCCACACGGATACCGATCGCGAGATAGCGATGGTCCGTCGGGCGGCGGAGGCGGCCGGGGCCCGATGTGCTGTCTCCGAACATTGGCTGAAAGGGGGTGAGGGGGCTCTGGAACTGGCGGATGCCGTGTTAGATGCCTGCCAGGAGCCGGTCCGGTTCCGCTATCTTTATGAGGATCACATGCCATTGCGAGAACGGATCGAGCGAATTGCTCGGGAAGTCTATGGGGCCGATGGAGTTTCCTATTCTCCAGAGGCAGAGGAAAAGCTCCGGCAGATTGAGGCGGATCCTCGATTCCGCGATTTTGCCACCGTTATGGTCAAGACCCAGCATAGCCTTAGTCATGATCCCTCCCGGAAGGGGGTACCTAAGGACTGGGTTTTACCGATTCAAGACTTTCTCATCTACGGCGGCGCGCGGTTCATCTGCCCTCTGGCTGGCAGCCTGTCTTTGATGCCGGGAACAGGATCTGATCCTGCGTTTCGGCGAATCGACGTGGACGTGGAAACCGGCGAGGTTCGCGGGTTGTTTTGAGGGTTCTGAGTGGGCAACTTTCGCCTCGAGAGGTGTTCAGTCTGCTCAGACTTTCCGTGAACTTTCAGGGGCCTCCGAATCGTTTCCCATGAACGCAGAATTTTTCTTAGAGCGGACCCGGCCGTGGTGCTCGACGGTCAAGGCGGGGAAGAAATGGATTAAAGGGTTTGAGACCTTAAACGGCGGAGATGCGTCTGCCTTACAGGCTTGGTTGGAGGTTTGAACTCGATGCCTGCAGAGATCATCGACGGGAAAAAGATTTCCGAAGATATTCGCAACGAATTGCGGCAGGAGATTGCCCGACTGAAGGAGGAACGCGGAATTGTCCCCGGGCTTTGCACGGTTTTGGTGGGGGATAACCCGGCCTCGGTTTCTTACGTGACCGCGAAGAATCGGGCGTGCGAAGAGCTAGGCATGCGGTCTTTCCATCATCATTTGGGAAGGGACATCAGCCAGGAGTATTTGCTGGGTCTTTTGGCGGAGCTGAACCGAACGCCGGAAGTTCATGGAATTTTGGTCCAGCTTCCCTTACCTGACCACATCGATGAGAAGAGAGTTCTTATGTCCATTGACCCCAATAAGGATGTGGATGGTTTTCATCCGCTTAATGTGGGGCGGTTGATGATCGGAGAAGAGATTTTTCCTCCATGCACGCCTGCAGGTATTCGTGAATTAATCCTCCGGTCGGGCACACCGATCGAAGGAGCGGAAGTGGTGGTCGTCGGGCGGAGCAATATCGTGGGAAAACCGATAGCCGTGATGCTCGTGCAAAAACGGCGGGATGGTAATGCCACGGTTACTATCTGCCATACCAAGACCCGGGACTTGTCATATCACACGCGGCGGGCAGATATCCTGATCGTTGCTGCAGGACATCCTCAGGCTGTGACGGGGGAAATGATCAAGCCTGGTGCCACGGTTATCGACGTCGGAGTCAACAGGGTTGGCACCACGGCGGGGGGGAAACCCAAACTGGCGGGAGACGTGGATTTCGAATCGGCTCGACAAGTGGCAGGGAAGATCACTCCCGTCCCTGGCGGGGTAGGGCCCATGACGATCGCCATGCTCATGGCCAACACTGTAAAAGCGGCCAAATTGGCCATAGAATTGCACTGAGGGGTCCATCCAGGAATTTTTTTCTGGAAACCCTTCGGGGGTAGCTCCCTACCAGATAGGTGGGTGTTGATGGGATTCCTTGGGGGACCCGGACGGACAGGTGATTGGAAGCGATCGCGAAAGTTGAGGATTATTGGGGTTGTTCCAAATGAGCGATCCGCCAGATACAAGAGGTCCCGCAAGCCTGGCAGCTGCAATTGCGGCCTCTTGTGGTGAAAATGTTTTCCTATGTTATCAGTGTGCCCGATGCTCTGCAGGCTGTCCTGCCGCCGGGGCGATGGATCTTCTACCTCATCAGGTCATCCAACTTGTCAAATTGGGGTGTGTAGAAGAACTATTCCGGATCCGCGGTCCCTGGCTATGTGCGGGCTGCCAAACTTGCAGCTCCCGATGCCCAAACGGGATCGATGTAGCCGGGGTGATGGATGCCGTTCGCCAGGTATGGCCCCGCGAGCGGCTTGAAGGGCCTCCGAAGAGGATAGCCCTCTTCCACCGAATGTTCGTTTCTCAAGTAGCACGGTGGGGAAGGGTCTTTGAATTAGGTTTAGTGGCCTGGTACCAACTTGTCCGAAGGCCAAGCTTGCCCGAGGTGTCCCTCGGTTTACAAATGATTCGGAAGGGAAAATTTCGCTGGTTCCCTCGGAGGGTATCTCGGATTAAGCCCGATGGCAACATTCTGCGAAAGCGCCCCGGAGAATTGGGCAATTGGGAGTGGAAACCCGGTTTGGCCCAGGTATTGGAAGAATTAGTGGAAAGCTCGGGGGGTGGAGGTGTAGACGGGGGTCGGCAGGAAACTGCTCCTTGATCTTGCGGGGAAGGCAGTGGGACAGTCCCGAAATGTAGTTCTTCATCGAATCGATGCTCCATAAATTCTGGACTCTAGAGTTTGCTTACTATCCCGGATGCTCGTTGGAGGGGATGGCCCGCGAGTACGACGAGAGTCTCCGGGCTGTGTGTGCTGCCTTGGGCATTCATCTTGTGGAACTTGCCGATTGGAATTGTTGCGGGGGATCGTCGGCTCATTTCTTGAACCGGAAGTTTTCCGAGCAATTGGCGTGGAGAAACCTCCAATTGGCAGAAGAGGTAGGTAGGGATCTTTTGGTTCCGTGTGCTGCTTGTTTCCATCGCTTGAGGGCAACCCAGGCAAGTGAGCAAGCAACCGTGAAAGGGCGGGGGGAAGAAAGGTTGCGGGAGTTGTTGGGGCTGGTTCCCCTTCCTTCTTCTGATGCTGGGGTTCCATCCCGAGGGGTTTTGAACCAAGACGGTCGCCCGGAGGCACAGCTCTCGAAAGGCCGTAGTAAGGGGGGCGAAGGGCGGGCGACGGAGCAGTACCCGACCAGACGATGGCCGGTTCGGATACTTCATGTGAACGACTTCTTCACGCAGCCTGAGGTTTTTAAGCGGATTAGAGGAGCGTTAGGAAGACCGCTTGCTGGGCTGCAGCCGGTAGCTTATTACGGCTGTCTTACCCAGCGACCTCTTTATCTTGTTGAAGGCGGCAACCCGGAAAATCCGACAACCATGGATCGGATTTTGGAAATCTTGGGAACTTCGGTGCGACCTTGGGCTTACAAGACGGAGTGTTGCGGAGGGAGCCTGGGAATTACCCAGCCGGAAGTGACGGTCCGGCTTGTTGCCACGCTCGTGAAAGCAGCAATCGAAGCCGAAGCTAATTGCATCGTGACAGATTGCCCCATGTGCCAGGCAAATCTCGAACTTCGGCAGGTGGAGGCAGTTTCCGGTTCCGGGGAGTTGACCCCTCTACCCGTTTTTTACATCACAGAGCTATTGGCCTTGGCGATCGGGGTAGGACGGAGTGAAGATTGGTGGGCGCGGCATCTAGTGGACCCGCGGCCGCTTTTACGGTCGCTGGGACTTTGCTCTGCCAAGTCCGGGCCTTAAGCCGCAATAAGGTAGTCAGGCAACAGAGATCAATGGGGCACGGAGATCAAAATAGAGGAGGCAAATTTGGAGGGGTGAAGCGGGTAGGAAGTACCGGTATAGTGAAGAGGGCTGGAAATCGGCTCATCTTCGCTAAACCCCAAGACGTTCAGGGGGTACAACCGCGGATTGTGAGGTTTCTGGAATTGGCGAAGATCGATAGGCCAGAGTGTAAGGCCTCGGGCCTGAGGACATCGCTTTGCCATCAGTTACTTTGCCTAATCTTATTTCGGGTTTAGGCCGCGTTTTGAGTTTCGATAACTGCAGGGTGCCCATTCCCACGGGCAAATTGCCCATCTCGGGACAAATTTCCTGAATTACGAGGGGCCCCCGCCGAAAGAAATTTGAAAGCTGAGATCTTTACTGTGACGTGGGCTCTTTGGTCAGGTCAGGCAGAAACAAGGGTCGCCACAGACCGTGACTGAACATTTACTCCCGGAGCGACAACCCGCCGGCAATTTCTCGTCAGTCGAAACTGCCCCTCCGCCAAGCATCGCTAGGGTGGCGGTTGTCGGTGGTGGTATTGCTGGGATGCAGGCAGCTCTGGACCTTGCCCGGGCTGGCTTTCAGGTGGTCCTTATCGAGGAAGGACCGGCACTCGGGGGGCGAATGGTTCAGCTGGACAAAACCTTCCCCACCAACGACTGCTCGATGTGCACGATTTCTCCTCGGTTGGTGGAGCTGGAACGGCATCCGAATATCGAAATTCACCCCGATTCGGAAGTTTTGGGTTTGGAGGGGGAGCCAGGAGCTTTTCGCCTCCGGTGGCGGCGGAAACCACGTTTTGTAGATTTGAATCGATGCAATGGCTGTGGCGACTGTCTCGATGCTTGTCCAGTAATCCTTCCTAGTGAATTCGAAGGATCGGTGGGTGTTCGTAAGGCTATTTGGAAGCCTTACCCACAGGCGGTTCCCAGGGCCATGGTGATTTCCAAAAGGGGCGAAGCTCCTTGTGCTCAGGCATGTCCTGCTGGTGTACAGGTGCAAGGATATGTGGCCCTTGCAGCCGTGGGCCGGTGGGCCGAGGCCTATGCTCTTGTTCGAAAGCGGAATCCATTTGTGTCCACGTGCGGACGAATTTGTCACCATCCGTGTGAGCTTGCCTGCAATCGGGCTCAGATAGATGATCCGGTGGCTATCCGAGCGATCAAACGCTCGGCGGCAGATTGGTGTGGGGATCGTCTTTCTGGGGGAGTTCATCCGGCTTCGCCCCCCGAAGCTGTGCCAGACCCGAAGAAGCCAAAGATTGCAATCGTCGGCGGTGGACCCGCAGGTTTGACAGCCGCCCGGGACTTGGCTCTCATGGGTTATCCCGTCACGGTGTTCGAAGCGAGCGATCGATTGGGCGGAGTTCTTGCCCAGGCGATTCCCGAATTCCGGTTACCGCGGATAAGGCTAGAACAGGATCTGTCCGACATTCTTGCTGCCGGGTTCGAGGTTCGACTGGGTAGGGAATGGGGGAGGGATTTTACCCTGGACGATCTCCGCCGCGAGGGCTTCTATTCTGTATTTTTGGCCACAGGATGTCCTGATCCCGTTCGGCTCACGACAGATCCGGAAGGAGGGCCGGTTCCGGGTCTGCATTTGGGAGGAATCACCTTCGGGCTCACTTTTCTCCGGGAGGTGAAAGCAGGGCGTTTGAGGAAAATCCCGAGCAAGGTGGTGGTCATCGGAGGGGGGAACGTTGCCATCGATGCTGCCCGGACTGCCCTCCGGTTAGGGGCTCGGGAGGTGGAGCTGGTTTGCTTAGAGGCCCGGGAGGAGATGCCTGCTTACCCGTGGGAAATAGAAGCCGCGGTTGAAGAAGGTATTCGGCTTTCGTGTGGGTGGGGACCAGCTAATTTTTGGGGTCGAGACGGGGTTGTGGAAGTTGCGGAATTTCGCCGCTGTGTCCGCGTGTGGGACGATGGAGGACGATTCTCCCCAAGCTTTGCCGGAGAAGGTTACCGGACCGCGGCAGAGTATGTGATTGTGGCCATTGGTCAAAGATCTCGGCAGGGCATTTTTGCGGCTGAGCCGGTCTTCGCAAACGGGGGTGAATCCCTCAGCGTGGATCCGGAAACTCTCCAAACCCAGGTCCCATGGATCTTTGCCGGTGGAGATTTGGTGACTGGTCCGCGTTCGGTGGTCGAAGCGGTAGCCCAGGGACACCAGGCTGCGGAGTCGATCGACCGATTTTGCCGCGGTGCTGATCTCCGCGAGGGACGAACAAACGCCAAGAAGCCTGCGGCAGGATTGCCGGATCGACCCGTGGTGCGGAAGAGGCGGGTTCCGATTTCCGTGCGGAAATATTGCGGAACGGGGGATTTTGGCGAAGCCGAACAGACGTTGCCAGCTCCGCTGGCTGAGGCGGAGGCCAGCCGCTGCCTGGCTTGCGGTGATTGTAGTGGTTGCCTGGCCTGTGTCGAGGCATGCCAGGCCCAGGCGGTCATCCACGAGATGACCCCGGAGGAGGTTGAGGTAGAAGTAGGAGCTGTGATTCTGGCCCCCGGGGTGGAGGCTGTTGATCCGACAAGTCGGCCTGAATTTGGCTTTGGCCAGTTTGCCAACGTTCTTACCAGCATCCAAGTCGAAAGGATGCTTAGTGCCTCGGGGCCGACGGGAGGACATCTGCGTCGGCCAAGCGATGGGGCTTCACCTCGGCGGGTGGCTTGGATCCAATGTGTGGGGTCGCGGGATCTGGCAAATGGCGAGCCTTACTGCAGCTCCGTTTGCTGCATGTATGCGGTGAAGCAGGCGTTGGTGGCTGTCGAGCACGATCCGACCCTCCAGGCGACCATCTTTTTCAATGATCTTCGAGCTGTGGGTAAAGGCTTCGAGGCATTTGTGCGCCGGGCTCAAGCAACTGGCCGGATTACCTTCCGATTAGCACCCGTAGCTGCTGTGAAAGAGAAGCCTCGGACAAGAGAGCTTGTCCTTCGGGTATTGAGGGAGGATGGCAGGCCCGAAGAGGAGGTTTTTGATTTGGTGGTGCTTAGTTTGGGGCTTCGGGCTTCGGCAAGGGGAGTGCGGTTAGCAGAGAGGTTGGGCCTCCGGATGAAGCCGACGGGTTTTCTTTGGACAAGTCCCGAAGACCCGGTGGCAACTTCGCGGGTGGGGGTTTTCGTGGCTGGTGCCTTCCGAGAGGTGGTAGATATTTCGGAAGCGGTGACGAGTGCCTCGGCCGCTACTGCCAGGGTGATGGCCCTATTGCGGGATGCGGAGAGACGGCCGGTTTTATCTGCCTCGCCGGTGCCGCAGATCTCGGCGGGGCTGGAGAGCCCTCGGATCGGAGTGTTCGTCTGCCGGTGTGGGGCCAATATTGCCCGAGTTGTCTCGGTAGACGAATTGGTGAAACATGCAGCCGGCCTTCCTGCGGTCGTTTATGTGGAGGATAATCTGTACACTTGCTCCAGCGAAACTCAGGAGCGCATAAAGAAAATCATTGCAGATTACGGTCTTAACCGGATTGTGGTGGCAAGTTGTAGCCCGCGGACACATGAACCGCTTTTCCGCCAAACACTTCGGGAAGCAGGGCTAAATCCGTATCTTTTTGAGATGGCCAATATTCGCGACCAATGTTCTTGGGTTCACTATGATTGCCCGAAGGCAGCCACCGAGAAGGCAAAGTCGTTGGTGCGGGCGGCTGTGCTGAAGGCAGCCCGGCTTCGGCCGGTCCGCGAATGGGTTGTGCCCCTAACGAAGTCGGTTCTCGTCGTCGGCGGTGGAATTGCCGGGTTGGTCGCGGCCGATGCCTTGGCTGGGCAAGGATTCCAGGTAGTACTGGTGGAAAAAACCGAGAAGCTTGGCGGTCTCCTCCGCAAAAAACGGTTCTTGCCCGGCGGGGTAGATGTTCAAGTGTTATTGGGCAAGTTCATGGACCGGGTGGGTGCCACCGATAAGGTGGAGGTTCTGGCAGGCTGCGTCGTGGAGGGCGTCTCCGGGCATGTGGGCAAGTTCCGTGTGCTCCTCAATTGTGGCGGCAGACGGTTGGAGCGAGTAGTGGGGGCTATTGTGGTGGCCACAGGGGCCCAGCCCTATGTTCCCACCGAATATGGTTATGGAGCCATTCCTCGGGTAATCACCCAGCACGAGCTGGAGGCCATGCTGGATAACGGCGATTTGCCTCCAGAGTTGAAAAAGGTGGTGATGATTCAGTGTGTGGGCTCTCGAAACGAAAGCCGGCCTTATTGCTCGCGGGTCTGCTGTGTTCAGGCGGTCACAAATGCCATCTTGTTGAAAGAGCGATGGCCTGATGTGGAGGTCATCGTTCTATACCGCCACATCCGAACCTACGGGAGCCATGAGCTGGCTTACGCTCGAGCACGGCAGCTTGGGGTAGTTTTTCTGCGGCTGGAAGATGGAGCGGAGCCGGAAGTGATCCCGGGAGTACCCCTTCGTGTGCGGTTCCGCGAAGTGAACATCCGTAAATCAGTGGAAATTCATGCCGATTTGGTGGTGCTGTCGGTAGGTGTTGAAGGCAATCCCGCCGGTGCGGCTCTTGCCCAAATTCTGAAGGTCCCGCTTGACGGGGAAGGCTTTTTCTTAGAAGCCCATATGAAACTTCGACCTGTGGATTTTGCTTCCGAAGGAATTTTCGTGGCCGGTTTGGCCCACGGTCCGAAGCTTGTCGAGGAAACCCTCATTCAGGCTTTGGCTGCAGCCGGCCGAGTAGGGGCCCTGTTGGGTCAAGAGGTGCTTGTTCGGCCGGGCACCGTCGCAGTGGTCGAGAAGTCTCGATGTGCCGCCTGTCTGACCTGTGTGCGGGTCTGTCCATTTGGGGCGGTAGGACCTTCGGTGGAAGGTGTGGTTCAGGTCGAACCGCTCAGTTGTCAGGGGTGTGGTGCTTGTGTGGCGAAGTGCCCTCGAAGGGCCCTTTCCCTAGAGCCCTTTACCGAGGAAGAACTGTTTGCCAAGGTCAGGGCCTTGGTCCAACCGGAGTGGGTGAGTTTCGTCGGCGGAGGATGAGGCCGGGCCGGCTTGCACTTTCTGTTGGGCACCATGGGGAGTCGGGACCGGACTAAAAACTTGGGAAAGCAATGGCAAGCCTGAAACTTCTCGGGTTAAAAGTAGGAAGTTCTGGGACTAGGAGGGCTTCCTCCTAAGGTCGGCCTTTTGGCTACACTTGCCTGGAGTCCGCCAGACGGCTTTCCAGGGGCAGACTTAAGCCGATTTCGGGGTACATTCTGGAGGCATTTCTTCCGGGTTTCAACTTCGAAATCCGACCCCGAAACATTTTTTTGGATCATTTGAGGGGCCTTTGGTTTGGTATCAAAGGTGTCAACCGTGCAAGAGAGTGCTCACTCGGATTTGCTACGAGCAGGCTCGGTTGAAGGCGGGGAGTCGTCAAATCGGGCCGAGAATCTCCCGGTCCTCCCGGAGCGAAAGCAGGAGGATTGTGGGGGGGAAACGCCGTTGGTGGTTGTGGGGTTTGCTTGTACATACTGTGCCTATACCGCGGCCGATCTGGCGGGGGCCCTGAGGCTCCGCTATCCGCCGGAGGTGAGAATTGTTCAGGTACCCTGCACCGGCAGAGTGGATGCAGGGTTGCTGCTGCGAACATTTGCCGAGGGAGCAGATGCTGTATTTGTGGCGGGGTGTAACCTCGGGGACTGTCACTTTGTGGACGGGAATCGCCGGGGGAAAGAGGAGGTGGCCCGCTGCCGAAACTTACTGGCCGAGGTGGGACTAGAGCCTGACCGCTTAGAGTTCTTCCATATTCCCGCTTCGGCGGGAATGCTCTTTGCCCGGCGGGCTCACGAAATGGTGGAGCGAGTCAGGATCTTGGGGCCCAATCCTTTACGAAAAACCGCTCTCCAAAGCTACGGGGAGAAGATTTCCCTTCCCGAATTTGCGGGAGATGCTGTGCAACCTCGGCAATTCGGCCGACTCGTTACCCAACAGGAGCGAATTGTGCTAACCGAAACATCGGGGACCGAAAGACAGCATGGGGCTTAGCGGGATCCCGTCTCACGGGTACAGGGCCAAGTGGAGGCACGGGGAGTTTCCACGGATAAAGCAAAGTGTCCGTTGGCCTGGGGTGGGCATGTTTCACCCATGGGCGGTTAGGAGGTCGCTCCGTACCCCTGACTGCACTGTCGGCTGAGAGACCACGAAATTGCGTTCGCGACGCCGCCAAGGATTGTAAAACTGCGGGGAAAGAAGGAGCTTGCGGGGATTCGATAGCAAACTCGCACAGGTTGGAATCTGTCATGATTGTGGCTCGTCGGAAACCGCTCGAAGAAATCGAGGCCAATCTCCAGGGTTTTTCCCGAGTTCTTGTGGTCGGATGTGGTACCTGTATGGCGGTTTGCCAGGCGGGTGGGGAAAAGGAAGTAGAGATTTTGGCCACCCAACTGCGAATGCGAGCCCGCTTGGTGGGTTGCCAACAGAGAATCGATGAAATCACTCTTCTTCGGCAGTGTGAGCGTGAATTCTTCGAACCGTTAAGCCCCGTCATACGGGCTTATGATGCTCTTCTTTCGGCGGCGTGTGGTGCAGGCGTTCAGTTTTTGGCGGAACGATTCCAGGAAATACCGGTCTTTCCGGCTTTGGATACGTTGTTTTTAGGGGTTACCGAAACGCCCGGAGTGTGGGCGGAGCGATGTTCGGCCTGTGGTAAATGTTTGCTGGATCAAACGGGGGGCATTTGTCCGCTCACGATGTGTGCTAAGGGATTACTCAACGGTCCTTGCGGAGGAACGAATCGGGGAAAATGTGAGGTGGATCCTGGTAAGGATTGTGCTTGGACACTCATCTATCGCCGGCTGGAAAGATTGGGAAGATTAGATTTGATCGAGCGGATTGCTCCCCCGCGCGACCATGATGTAATCCTGCGGCCTGGGAGATACAGTTTGCAATCGGTTGCTGAAGAGTCATCCTCTGACTAATAATCCTCCGACTTTGCCGAAGGCTCCATGGCGGAGAGGAAGGTTCGATGGCCCTTAACTTTCGGGAGGCTTTTAGCAACAAGTCTTTCGTGGTAACCGCGGAGCTCGGTCCGCCAAAGGGAACAAATGTCACCCAGTTTGCGGACTTGGTGGGTAAACTACGCGAGGCCGTCGATGCCATTAATGTTACCGACAACCAAAGTGCTGTGATGAAGCTGAGTCCCTTAGCGGCATGTCGCTTGATCCTGGAAGTTGGAGGGGAACCTATCCTCCAGCTCACGTGCCGAGATCGAAACCGCTTGGCTCTGCAGTCGGATCTTTTGGCCGCCTGGGTCTTGGGGATTCGCAATGTGCTTTGTTTGACTGGTGATCATGTAAGGATCGGGGATCATCCCTCAGCAAAACCGGTTTTCGATTTGGATAGTGTGCAGCTTTTGCAACTGGTGGAAAAGTTAAATGCCGGTCAGGACCTAGTAGGAAATGCGTTGGACGGAGCGACTAATTTTTTTGCGGGGGCGGCGGTAACCCCCGGGGCCGATCCCCTTGAGCCCCAACTGCTGAAATTTCGTAAGAAAATTGCCGCCGGAGCAAAATTTTTTCAAACTCAGGCAGTCTTCGATATTGAGGAGTTAAAGCGGTTTCTCGATCGGGCTCAGCCGAACGGGGTGACAGTTCTGGCGGGAATTGTTCTTTTGGTCTCACCCCGAATGGCTCAATTCCTGAATGAGAATATCCCGGGGGTATTTGTGCCCGAGAGATTAATCGATCGCTTGGCTTCTGTGCCGAAGGAGAAACGACTCGATGAGGGGGTACGAATTGCCGCAGAACTGATTCGGGCCATTCGGGACCACCGCCTTTGCCAAGGAGTCCACATCATGGCAATCGGCCGGGAGGAAAAGGTTTTGGAGATCTTGCGCGCTGCCCAGTAGCGGGTCCCTCTTCCTCCAGGAAGGAGCAGGAAATTCGCCGGTATTCGGTTTGGACCCCTGGGATCTCGCTTGTAGCTGAGAGCTGGAAGGCATTACTGGTAGGACTGGAGCTCTAAGGCCCGATTGGGATGGAAGTCAGCTGAAACTGGTCGGCCTTGGAAGGTGCAAAGTTTGTGCACTAAGGGATTCGGGTAAGGTACTACGGTAAGCCAACCAGGAGGGAACTTGGTTAATATTCCCGAGACGTCGACTCAGGAAACGCTCGTTGCCGAGTTAACCCCTCCAGGAAGGGGGGCCATCGCAACTGTAGGGATTTGGGGACCTCGGGCAGAGGTGATTGCCCAGCAGGTGCTTTTCGGAAAGGGGGAAACCCCGGTCGGCTTGCTTCCTGTCGGCCGAGTTCGGCTATGCCAATTCCGTTGCCCTGGTCACCCGCCAGAGACGGTGGTAGTATGCCGGGTTGAACCAACCCGGATCCACATCCACTGCCATGGAGGACGGGCAGCAGTCCGACGGGTGATGGAAACGGTGTCCCGGCAAGGAGCTCGGATTGTCAGTGGGGAAGAATGGGTCGATCGCACCACCCCCAGCAAATGGGAGGCTCAGTGTCTTCGA
>Ga0308410_1000847_pt1 | contig 17219 bp, 11 predicted proteins | sample HotsprOSTMatCore_FD_203467 | JGI IMG/M metagenome (GOLD analysis project Ga0308410, IMG submission 203467) | Hot spring phototrophic mat microbial communities from Octopus Spring, Yellowstone National Park, Wyoming, United States -... | ecosystem: Environmental > Aquatic > Thermal springs > Hot...
CGAAGGCTTTGTCACGGCCGCCCTGGACTGTCGAGGCCAAGGCGGCCTTTCCGAAGACAAAGGCACCATCCATGGTCCGACCCTCCGCGGCCACATCATCCGCGGGCTGGACGATGCCCCCGAAAAACTCGTCTTTCGCAACATCTTCCTCGATACCGCAGAACTGGCCTCGCTCGTCATGGCGATGCCCGAAGTGGACCCAGACCGCGTCGGCTGCACCGGGGCCAGCCAGGGAGGCGGCCTGACCCTCGCCTGCGCCGCCCTCGAGCCGCGCATCCGGCGCGCGGCGCCGATCTATCCGTTCCTGACCGACTACAAACGGACGTGGGAGATGGATCTGGCCAAGGATGCCTACCAGGAGCTTCGGGACTATTTCCGCCTCTTCGATCCCCGCCACGAGCGGGAGGACGAGATCTTCACGCGCCTGGGCTATATTGACGTCCAGTTCCTCGCCCCCCGCATCCGGGGGGAGGTCCTGTTGGCCGTCGGGCTCATGGATACCATCTGCCCTCCTTCCACCCAGTTCGCGGCCTACAACAAGATCACCGCACCAAAATCGGTCGTGATCTACCCCGATTTTGGGCATGAAGGGCTGCCCGGCCATTCGGAGATCGTCTTTCAATTTCTCCGCCAATTGAAATAAGCGCGGGTCGCGGCTTCGATAGCGCTGGCGCCTGTTCGCTTGACCCGGACACCGGTTCGCCTACAATAGGCGTTTCAAGGAGTCCGGAATGACGCAGCAGGGCATGTCATTATCGCAGGAACAGCGCCTTCAGATGGTGCTGGCGCCCCAGTTGCGTCAATCGCTCGAACTTCTTCAGGCACCCCTTTTGGAACTTCGCGCTCTGATCCGGGCCGAACTGGAAAAAAACCCGACGCTCGAAGAACTTCCCGAAGCCTACACCTCGCTTGACGAGGAAGGCCGATCCGGTGCCGACGGGGAAACGCCCTCAGAGCCGGCGGAGGCCAGGGAACTCGATTTCTCCAAGGAGTTCGAAACCCTCGCCCGTCTCGATGAGGAGTGGCAAACCTACTTCTTCCAGGAGGAGCGGTCCCAACCCTACGCTGCCGAGGAGGCCGAGCGTCGCCAGCATTTCTTCGACTCCCTCACCCAGCCGGAGACGCTTCAAAGCCATCTCCTCCACCAGCTTCAACTCGCCGGCCTTGACGACGAATCCCGACGCATCGGGGAATATCTCATCGGGAGCCTCGACAACGACGGTTACCTCACGGCTTCGCCGGAAGAATTGGCCCAGGCCGTCAACGGCGATCCCGCGCGGTTTCGCGCCGTGCTGGAAGTCATTCAGGACTTCGATCCCGTCGGCGTCGGCGCGCGGGATCTCAAGGAGTGCCTTCTCATCCAGTTGGACCGACTCGGCAAAGGCAACAGTCTGGCCGCCGCGATTGTCCGCGATTATCTGGAAGATCTGGCGGCCCATCGTTATGCGGAGATGTCTCGGGGCCTCAACGTTCCGGAAAGCGAGATCCGGACGGCGGCCGAGTTCATCGCCACCCTCAATCCCCGCCCTGGACGCGCCTTTTCCGGCGACGAACCCGCCTACATCGCGCCCGATGTGTTTGTCCGAAAAGTTGATGACGAATACCAGGTCTTTCTGAATGACGAGCGGGTTCCCCATCTCCGCATCAGCCGTCAGTATCGCGAACTGATGCAGGATCCCCAGACGCCTCCCGAAACCAAAGCCTATATCCAGGAGAAGGTTCGGGCCGGAGCGTTCCTGATCAAAAGCATTCAGCAGCGCAAACAGACCCTGCTCAACATTGCCCGGGAGATCGTCCGGGTGCAGCGCGATTTCTTCGCACACGGTGTTTCCCTCCTTAAACCCCTCACGATGGCTCAGGTGGCCGAGGTCGTGGGCGTTCATGAAACCACCGTCAGCCGGGCCGTCTCTGGCAAATACATGAGCACGCCCGCTGGCCTGTTCGAAATGAAGTATTTCTTTACCCACGCCATTAAAACCGCCGATGGCGGAGCCGTCTCAAACCGGGCGGTGATGGACATGATCGCCGAGATGGTGGCCCACGAATCGCCCGAGGCGCCTCTCTCCGATCAAGAGATCGTTGATCGGCTCAAAGCGAAGGGGATTGACGTAGCCCGTCGGACGGTCGCGAAGTACCGGACGATTCTCAAAATCCCCCCCTCCCATCAGCGCAAAAAAGCGCCATGACGCATTTCCCGCCGCCCCCCGGGGCCGTTCTGTGGGAGGGTGCCGCCGATGGCGAGCGACGGCGCGCCTTTCTGAATGCCGTTCTCGGCCGGCCCAGTTGTTTCCTCGACACATCGCCGCATCCCCGGACCGCCTGGGCGTTTCTGGCCCTGGCGATTTGTAGGGAACTGGGCTGCCCCGTCGTTGTCATCACCCCGCATCCCAGCGATCTGGATCTGTGGCCTCTGGATCTGCACACGCTCTCCCCTCACGACCTCTCCGGCATGCTCCTGTTCCCACCGCCCGATCCCCCTCCGGAAAAGGGCGCGCCGCCCGGTGAGTACGCCGGGGAACGCATTCGGACCATTGCCGCGCTCGCTGGCCCTATTGATGCTCCCTTTGTGTTGGTCACCTGCCCTGCGGCGCTACTCCATCCCGTCCCGGACCCTCAAGCACTGACCTCCGCCCGCCTTGTTCTGAGCCCCGACGCCCCCGAGCCGTCGTTCGATCAAACCATCGCCTATCTGGAACGATCGGGCTATCGCTTCGAGTCCGAAGTCCATGAACCGGGGGAAGCAACCCGGCGGGGAGGCTTGCTGGATGTCTGGCCTACCACCGAAGCGGAGCCCGTCCGGATCGAGTTCTTCGGCTCGCGGGTAGACGCCATCCGGTCCTTCGATCCTGAGACCCAGCGGAGTCGCCATCCGCTCGACCAAGTGGTGCTTTGGCCGGTTACGGAAGAGGCGCATCCCCTCCGCGATCGCCACTCCCAGCATCATCTCTTCGAATGTCTCCCCCCGGAGACCCTCCTGCTCTGGTGCGAGTATCCTGAGCTCGAACCCGAGGGGCCGATTCCCCATGCCGTGCCGTTCCCGATGGCCTGGGCGACGACCCTGGCCGATCAACGGGGCTTTCGGCAGATTCGGGGGCGCTTGGCCGTCGCCGACGATCCCTTCGATTTCACCTTTCTTTCCTCGGTCTCGTTCGCTGGACCGGAAGGGTTTTCGCCCGACACCCTGGCCCGGCAGCGGGCGGAGCTGCTGGAGCGCCTTCTCCGCCAAGCCATGGCCGGACATCGTGTGGTTCTTTTTCTGGAAACGGAAGGCTCGCTTCAACGGTTTCTCGAAACCGCGCCGGCGGATTTCAAAGCCCGCGTGCTCATTCGGCTGGGCCGGATTTCGGAAGGATTCGAAAGCGAACGGTTTCGGCTCACCGTAGCCGGCGAACCCGATCTCTATGGCCGGAAAGCAGGGCGACGTCCCGGCCGGCGGATCCGAGCCCTCCGATTTCAGGGACCGATCTCCGACCTTTCGGAAATCGAGCCCGGCGATCTGGTGGTGCACGCCGATCATGGGATCGGCCGCTACCGAGGCCTCTCGACCATCCGTACGGCCGGACGCCCCCAGGAGGTGCTAGTCATCGAGTATGCCGACGGGGCCCGTCTTCATGTGCCCGTGGATCACGCCCATCTCGTCAGCCGCTACGTCGGCGTCGGCCGCCGCGCCGTTCGACTCCACCCCCTGGGCGGAGGGCGGTGGCAAAAGGACCGGCAACGGGTCGAAGCGGCCATCGAGGATTTGGCGGCTTCGATGCTCGAAATTCAGGCCGCCCGCGCCATTCGGCCGGGACATGCCTTTTCACCGGATACCCCCTGGCAACTGGAGTTCGAACGCGCGTTTCCCTACCGGGAAACGGAGGATCAGATTCAGGCGATCGAAGCGGTTAAGCGGGACATGGAATCACCCCGCCCCATGGACCGCCTGATCTGCGGCGATGCGGGTTATGGCAAGACGGAAGTGGCGATGCGCGCCGCCTTCAAGGCCGTCATGGACGGCAAACAGGTGGCCGTTTTGGCCCCCACGACCGTCCTCGTTCAGCAACACTATTTCACGTTCGCCGAGCGGATGGCCGCCTTCCCCGTTCGGATCGAGATGTACTCCCGACTCACGCCGCCGGACCGGCGTGGCGCGGTCCGGACAGCCATCGCCTCCGGCGCCTGCGATATCGTGATCGGAACGCATGGGCTGCTGGAGCCGGAGATCACGTTCAAGGACCTCGGCTTGGTGATTGTGGACGAGGAACAACGGTTCGGCGTCGCTCACAAAGAGCGTCTCAAGCAACTCCGGCAGGAGGTGGACGTTCTGACGCTCTCGGCCACGCCGATTCCCAGGACGCTCTATCTCAGCCTGGTGGGACTGCGGGATCTTTCGCTCATTCGCACACCTCCGGCGGAACGGCAACCGATCGAGACCCTGGTGGCCGAGGATCGGGATGAGGTGATCGAAAACGCGATCCGCCGCGAACTGGCCCGGGGCGGCCAGGTGTTTTTCCTTCACAACCGGATCCACTCGATCGGCCTGATCGAGGCGCGCCTTCGGCGCCTGGTTCCAGAAGCCCGTCTCGCCGTGGCGCACGGCCGCATGGCACCGTCCGTCCTTTCCCGGATGATGCGGGAGTTCGTCGCCGGCCGTTACGATGTCCTGCTCTGCACGACCCTCGTGGAATCCGGAATGGACATTCCGAATGCGAACACGATTCTCATCGAGCGCGCAGACCGTTTCGGCATGGCCGAGCTCTACCAGTTACGGGGACGCGTCGGACGTGGCCTTCATCGGGGAACGTGCATTCTGCTCCTGCCCCGCCATGGTCTGGTGGATCCCCTGGCGCGATCGCGGATTGCCGCGCTGCGGCGCCATGCGACGGCGGGCGCCGGGTTTCGGATCGCCATGCGCGATCTCGAGCTGCGGGGTGCGGGCAATCTGTTGGGCCGTGAGCAGAGCGGCCACATCGCGGCCGTCGGCTTTTCCCTCTATTGCCAATTGTTGCGGCGGACCGTCGAACGACTCCGCGGCGGCGCCTCGCTCCCCCTGCCTCCGGCCGCGGAATGCCGGCTGGACCTGGATTTCCTCAGATATATCCCGGATGCGGACGACCCCGGGGCGGTCGGCCTGCCCGCGGCGTGGATCGAGGAAGAGAGCCTCAAGCTCGCCGAATACCGGCGGGTCGCCTCGGTCCTGACGGAAGAGGAGATCGCCGCCATCCGCCGGGAGTGGCGCGATCGCTTTGGTCCCCTTCCCCCACCGGCCGAACGGCTTCTCCGCATGGCGGCGATCCGTATCCGAGCGGCCCGCCTGGGCTTCGTCCGCCTCGAAACCCGGGCGGAAAAAATTCACCTTATTCGGCCGTCCGGCGATCGTCACCTGATCCGGGGACGCCTTCCACGCTTCCGCAGTTCGGATCCCACGGATCGTCTTCAGGAACTGCTGGATCTCCTGCCGTCGCGGGCGTGACGCCCGGCCAATGAAGCCCCGCGGTTACCGCTGGAGCGTCTTCCGGCATTCTTCGACAAGTCGGGCAAATCGGCGGCCATACTCCACATACGTGCGGAATCGGGTCTCGGCTTCCGTCTCCACGGTCGGATCGTGAAAGACGGCCCCGAGGTGGGGCTCGATCGAGAATCCCCCGTCATACCCCCGGCCCAACAGGTCGGTCACGATCCGCCGCACGTCGCCATCGCCCTCGCCGGCGAAGGTGTAACGGATTCGTCCCGTCGCCGGGTCCCATGTTCCGTCCTTGATATGGACATAAACAACGTGATCCCGCACGTGCTGATAAAACTCCCAGCTCGATTGCTTGGGATAGGGCGGCGGCTTCGTCCGATCATCGGAAAAGACGGGATTTCCGGTGTCGAAAACGAGTTTCAAGCCCGGACACCGTTCCAAAAGGCGAAGGGTATAGGTCCACCCCATGCCCCCGTAATTCATGCAGTTTTCATGGACGGGTTGCAGACCTTCGTCGAAAAACATCCGGGTGAGCAACCCGACCCGGCGGAAGCGTTCCTCCTCCATCTGATCGTCGGGAGGGCGGTCCTTAAGCACGGCAAAGCTCATGATGCGAATCAGCCGCGTGCCCAGCCGTTTCATTCGGGGGATCGCCCGGCGGGCCTCCGCCAGCGACGAATCGAAGGGGTCGGTAATGGCCTTTCCCCAATTGGCGATGGTCGAGCCGAAACAGTTGACGGAGATTCCGGCCTGGCTGAGTTTTTCGCAGACCGCGTCGAAGGCGGCATCGTCGAGGTCGTGAATGTTGCGATCTCCGACCTGGCGCGCCTCGATGAACCGCCAGCCCAGTTCTTTCGTCGCCCGGATCTGCGTGTCGATCTCTTTGCCCGCTTCGTCGGCGAATCCCGTAAAGTACATGGTCGCTCCTTTGATGCCTCAGGTTCCCAATCTCGTTTCGATCGTAGCCCCGAGTTGCCTTTCCTGCAAGAGCCTCGTCAACAGTAGTCACGAACCCCCACGCGGCGGGCCCACGCGTCGAACTGGGTGCGCAAGGCCGAAACCCGCGCCGGTTGATCGGCGGCCAGGTTGCGCTGTTCGCAGCGGTCCGACTCCATATCGTATAACTCCCAGGGGCCGTGTTTCTCCATGACCAGCTTCCACCGGCCGACGCGGATGGCATGATTTCCCTCGTGCGCCCAGTAGAGCAACGGGGGCGGCTCCCGCCCGCGGCCTTCGAAGAGAGGCACCAGGCTGCGCCCCTCGACCGGCTGGATCGCGCGTCCACGGTACTCGGTCGGATAGGTGGCGCCGGCCAGTTCACAGAAGGTAGGCATGAGATCCATGACGTGTCCCACGTCATGGACGAGGCCGCCCGCGGCGATGCGGGCCGGCCAGTGCGCAATCAACGGCGTCGCGATTCCCCCTTCGTGCACCCAGTGTTTATGACGCCGGAACGGTGTGTTGCTCGCATTCGACCAACTCAGGCCGTAGCTTTGGAAGGAATCCACGCCGCCCAGTTCAGCTCCGGCGCCATGGTCACGATCGAACCCCAGAGGGCCACCTTCATGGCATGCCCCATTGTCGGAAAGGAACAGAATCAGGGTCTGGTCAAGGAAACCCCGCGCCTTGAGTGCCGCCACGACCCTCCCGATCCCTTGATCCATCCGGTCCACCTGAGCGGCGTAGACCGCCATTTTGCGCGCCATGAGCGCCTTCGTCTTGACGTCCAGCGCTTTCCAGTCGGCCGCCTGCTCATCCGGCGGCGACAGACCCCACTCGGGTTGGATAAGACCCAAGGCCAACAGCCGTTCATACCGTTCCCGGCGCAAGACGGCCCAGCCTTCCCGATAGCGGCCATCATAGCGGGCGATGTCTTCGGGCCACGCCTGCAGCGGCCAATGAGGCGCGTTGTACGCCAGGTAGAGGAAGAACGGCTTCGGTCCCTTGTGCTGCCGAATGCAATCCACGGCGTAATCCGTGAAGGCGTCCGTGCTGTAGAAACCGTCCGGCGGAGGAGTGTAATCCTGGTTCTCCTTCGAAAAGCGGCGCCGGACGCCCGGGGCTTTGTCTTTGCGAATATCGAAGTAATTCATGGCGCCGCTGATCAGGCCAAAATGCCGCTGAAAACCGCGATCCATCGGCCAGTGCGGATGTTCTTCGCCAACATGCCACTTGCCCGACATGTAGGTGGCATAGCCGGCCTCCGCCAGCACTTCGGCGAGGGTGACGCAGCGATCATTAAGCCAGCCCTGGTAGGGGCTATTCGGCCGTCCATCGCCGTTCACCATGCCCCCCATTCCGACCTGGTGCGGATAGAGTCCGGTCAGAAGCGAGGCGCGGGTCGGACAGCAGCGGGCCGCGCTGTAGAAATGCGTGAACCGCACCCCGCCGGCGGCTAGGGTGTCCAGATTCGGCGTGCGGATCTCACTGCCTGTGCACCCCAGATCGGAAAACCCCAGATCATCCGCCAGAATCAGCACGATATGGGGTCGCGCCTCTGTCATGAACGTGTTCAATACCATCACATGGATTTGTTGTCAAAACTGAACGAACCCGGCCCGCCCCTCACGGACCGATGGCGTCCAGGGAACGATCTCAGCGGTTCCGTTCCGGTTATGCCCGCGGGCGCCCGGCCTCGAAGCGGCGGCGATACGCAGCAACGGCTTCGGAAAGCTCCGTGGCCTTGAACGATTCCGTCAACAGCGGATCGCCGACGCGGTCCAGCCAGCGGTCAAGGCGGGCGCGCATCTCTTGGAAGATGCCGGCATGGTCCGGATGATCCGCCACGTTGCGCCGTTCCAGGGGGTCACGCATTAGATCATACAATTCATAAGGCGGCGCGCAGCGGCCGGACGCGTCGGGCACCGGGAAGCCATTACGGATCAGTTTAAAGCGGTCGGTGCGCACCATCACGTTCAGGCCGTCCACCCAGACGGCGTGGATCTCCTCACGCGGCGCGGACATCGGCCCGGTCGCAGGACAGGGACCAAGGACGGTGGCATAACTTCGACCCTCGAGTGCGTGCGGCGGCTCCAGATTCAGAATATCCAACAGTGTCGGCAGAAAATCCACCGTGCTGAGGAGCCATGGGCATCGTCGTCCGCCGCATAAACCGCCCGCCGGCCAGCGAAGAATGAACGCCACGGCCAGCCCCGGATCGTACAAGGTCCACTTGGCGCCGGGCAGTTCTACCCCGTGGTCGGTAGTGAACAGCACCAGCGTGTTGTCCTCGCTGCCCGACTCACGCAGAACCTGCATCAGCCGTCCCACCGCTTCGTCCACACGGCGGAGGGAGCCCTGCAGGGCCGCCAGATGGCGCCGGGCAAACCCCGGATCGCTCACGAAGCGATTCAAATCCCTGGCCCATGAGGGGATGCCCTTCCGATCGGCATAGGGTGGCGTCCATACCCCCAATGACTCGTCCGGTTCGCATCCGGCATACGCATAGGGAGTATGCGTCTCGAAAAAGCCGAGCTGGGCAAAGAAGGGGCGCGACTCACGTCGGGATTGCTGGAGAAAACGGGCCGTTCGTTCCGCGACCTCGAGAGCGGTGCATCCGCGGCCACCCACTGGCCAACCACGAAGAAGCGAAGGTCCCCGGCGGCCGTCGTCTACGCCATACCCGGTCAGATCCTCGAAGCCCAACCGTTCGATGAATTCGGTCTCGTGCTGCAAACCGATCCTCACGGTGCGATAGCCCGCCTCCCGCAGGACCCATGAAAGATGCCGGCGATAGTCGTTCATTTCCCACTTCCAGCAGCCGCCAGCGATGCCGAGCAAACCGTTGGTTTGAGGATACTGACCCGTCAACAGGCTGCCGCGGGCGGGACTGCAAATCGGCGCGGTGGCATACATATTCTCAAAAAGGATACCGTCGGAGGCCAACGCATCAATGTTCGGGGTGCGCACGCTCGGCACCCCGTAGCAACCGAAGTGCCGGCCGCTGTCGTGCGTGATGACGATCAGAATATTTGGTCGCGCGTTACCGGCCATGCCGTCACCCTGGTGTGAAGATTGTGACCCGCCGCGATGACGGCCAGGCCCCGGGACGCGCAACAAGTGCCGTTAGGCCTTCTTGCCGTCTTTGACCGTTGTCCTGTAGATTCGCCACGCCTGGCCCGGCTGATCCGCTTGAGGTCCATTCAGAACCTGATATAGCGGATTTGCTATCAGAGGTCCAGATCGACCGAAACCCCACGAACCATAGAGGGTTTTCGCGAAGGCCATGCGTTCCGTGGCAATAGCGGGAAAAGGCCCTTCAACGCCGGGAGGCCGCGTGAGCCAGCTGGAGGTGTTCGGACAGCCGGCGCCACTGTTCCGGGGACAGAGCCTCGGGACGCGCGTCAAGCGGGACACCGATTAATTCCATCGCGCCACGAACAATCTCTTCTGACCATGATGGAAGCGTCTGGATCCGCGCCAGCCATCCCACCAGTTGCTTGCGGCGATGTTGAAACGCCTCACGGGTCAAAACATAGAAGGCTGAGTTCGGGCGAGAGTCCCCCGACCGGCGCGTCAGACGGACCGTCGTCGAAGAGACCTCGGGACGGGGATAGAAACAGGAGGGCCGAATACGCCGGAGGGATTCCACGTGATACCGGAGGGCGATCCAGACCGTCAGGAGCCCGTAGGCCGCCGTACCGGGAGCCGCCAATAATCGGTCCGCCACCTCGCTTTGAACGGTGACGACAAGGCAGGGCGGTGGATGGTCGAGCCGGGCGAATTCGACCAGCATTCGTGAGCCAGTCCGGTACGGCAGATTTCCCACCACTTTGCCGATTCGCCGAACGGTCAGGACCTCCCCCAGATCGAGATCGAAAAAGTCGGCCGCCAGGATTTCCACATGAGGACGGCCTTCATACCGCTGCTGGAGATGGGCCGCCAGCCGGGGATCCTTTTCCACGGCCGTGAGGTGTCCGGCGTGTTCGGCCAGTTCATCGGTCAGCACACCCAGGCCGGGGCCAATTTCAAGAATCGCATCGGCGGGAGAGGGTTCAATGGCGTCCACGATCGCGCGGGCAACGTTGCCGTCCACAAGGAAATTCTGACCAAGCCCACGCTGGGGTATTAGGCCCATTTCGGCGAGTAAGGCGCGAACGACGCGCGGGCTGAAAAGCGGACCCTTCATCGCCGGACGGCATTTCGCCACGGGTTGGGGCGACCGGCCAGATCGAACGCCAGGCGGATGGCCGCCTCCATGCTGCCAGGCTCCGCGCCGCCTTTCCAGGCGCGGTCGAACGCCGTTCCGTGGTCGGGAGAGGTCCGGACGATGGGAAGCCCCAACGTGACATTCACGCCGGTGGTGAACGCCACCATCTTGAACGGGCCCAAGCCCTGATCATGATAGAGCGCCACGACGGCCGCAAATTCCCCCCGGATCGCCCGATAAAAGACGACATCCGCCGGCACCGGCCCCTCGACGGGCGCCCCGCGCCGGCGCAACGCTTGGATGGCGGGCCGCACGATCCGCGCTTCCTCGTCGCCGAGAAGACCGCCATCGCCGGCGTGAGGATTTAGGGCACAGACCGCGATCGTACCGCCGGGAACCCCCAACCAGGGCAAGGCCTCCCAAACCAACCGCGTCGTTTCCACGATAGATTCTCGACTCAACGCGCCCGGAACACGGGCCAGCGGCAGATGGCGTGTGGCCAGCGCGACCCGGAGACCGCCGCCCACCAAAAGCATGGCGAATGTCCGAGCACCCGTGATTTCCGCTAGCCGTTCCGTGTGACCTGGATGCGGGCCCCCCGCTCTTTGCCATCCTTCTTTGCAAATCGGGCCGGTCACCACCGCATCAAACCAGCCTCCCATGGCCGCCTCGACGGCCGCATCCAGCCAGGCCAGGGAGGCGCGAGCCGCATCGGCGCGAATCCGTCCGGGAGCCGGCCGGTAGGACGGCCCTTCGGGATCCCAGAGCGAAACGGGAGCGGGGATCGGATCGGCCAACCGCAGGCAAGGCAGTCGAGGAAGCTTCAGCCAGGCGCATAGGCGATCGGCGGTTGCGCGATCGCCAACCAAGATACGTTTCCATGCCGCAGGCCATCGTCCCGCGATCGCCCCCCGCAGGGCGACCTCGGGGCCGATGCCATTGGGATCGCCGAAGGTGATCGCCACCCGGCGGTCACTCCGCGGCCGGGAGTCCTTCAACATACTGGACATGAAACTGCTGCTTCAGCCGTTCTATCCACTGGCGGTTCAATCGTTCCATTTCCTCGCGCCGGAGGCGCGCTTCGAGAATCGGACGGGCCGACTCGAACTCGAGACGATCGCGGGCTTCGAGTCGGACCAGGTGCCACTCTCCGCCCAATTCCACTCGTACCACGCCGCCGACGCGGGCCTGGGCGAGTTTACAGGCCAACGGCTCGGCCAGGTCCGCCGGGTCCTGCCACCCCCACAGCCCCCCCTCCTCCGCGTCGGGTGCGGCCGAATATTCCCGGGCAAGCGCGGCAAAATCGGCCTCGTTCCGATAGAGCCGATCTCGGAGTTCTTCGCTGCGGCGTTCGGCCTCCGGCCCGACCAGCACGATCCGGCGGAGCAGCAGACGGCCGGGATGTTCGAACTCCGCGCGATGTTCCTCATAATAACGGCGCATCGCATCGGGCGAGATCCTGACCTTCCCGCTGATCTCCCGCGCGCGCATCTCCTCGACGATCATTTGCCGACAGAGCAGGTGACGCCACTCGTCAAGGGTCAGGCGTTCCTTCGCCAGCGCCTCGGCCAGAGCGCGTCGGTCGCCGCCGAAGCGACGGCGGATCACCTCCTCCATGCGCTGGTCCACCGCCCGTTCGGGAAAGGTCAGGCCTTTTTCCGCACTTTCGCGCTTGAACGCCGCGAGAATCAGTTCCTGGGCAATCCGCTCCTCCAGGACGGCGCGAACGAGCCGCTGTTGCTCGAGTCGTTTTTCCTCGCGGCTCATGCCGCGCTGCATCGCAAGGCGGGCGAATTCCCGTTCGCCGTCCCGGTACACCTCGCCAAGGGTGATGGGAACCCCGTCCACCCAGGCCACAACACCGTCCAGCAAAAACGCATCCGGCGGCGGGCTGCCCGCCTTCGACGCCAGCGCCAGCCGAAATGCCATGGCGGCGATGAGCCATCCCATCCTGAGGTGCTGTTTCATCGCCGGTCAGTATCGCACGCCCCCTAAGGACGGTCAAGCCGGCGAACGGCGCAGCGCTTGATGTTCCGGAGGATTCACGTATCATGGGCAGAGCCAGAAAGAGATCACGCCATGAATTGGGAACCCGGTGCCACAATCCCTCTCAGCGATGGGACCCTCGAACTATCCAAGCCGCTTTTGGTCAAACGCAGCCGGTGGTATTGTTGATTTCCTTCGCTGATCCGCCAACCCAACGGCATCCTGTGGGCCGTTATGTCGGCCCACGCGGATATTCACCTCAGCAACACCATTAACTACCTTTCACGCTCATGCGATGGTGGCCTATCCTGGGACGAGCCGCGCGTGATCGGCGACGGCGGTCTTAGCCATGCCCTCCTAGCCGACGGCAGGGCCCTTGTGCTTCCGTATTACCTCCGACGGCTCGACGGCGGAACGGTCGGCTCACCGTGCTATGTCCTCTCCCCCAACGGGGAACCCTCGTATCGGGCGTCGGGCGTTACCGTCGAAGGCTGGCCTCGCCTGCCGCATCGGGAAAACTGCGCGGGCCTGACCTCTCCGATTGCCGGAGCCGCCAGCTTCGTGTTCAATGGTCAGACCGTCCGTAGCGCGGCCGGCGAATTCCTGACCACGCTCTATGGGCTTTTCGAAGGTGATCGGCGCTATTCGCTGGTCCTAGCCGAATCCGGCGATGGGTTTACCTGGCGTATACGATCGGTGATCGCCGGGGCCGATTGTCCACTGGAAGGAAACGAAGGACCGTGCGAGTCGGCGTTGTGCCGACTGAAGGATGGCCGGCTGATGTGTGTCTTTCGCCTCGCTTCGTTCGTCTCCTATGGTCAAACGTTCAGCGCGGACGACGGACGCACTTGGACTCCTCCGGTCAATATCCCGCCGTTTTCGGTCGAACCCAGCCTTGCGGTGTTGAAGAGCGGAAGGATGCTGGCCCTTTCCGGCGGGCGGCCCGAGCTATGGGTATGGTTCAACAACGACGGGCAGGGCCGCGAATGGCACGCGGTAGACATCGTGGCCGCCCACAACACCGCACGACCACCGGCCGATCAGATCGATCCCGACACCCGGCGCGCCTGGCGGAGCATCGAAGAGATGCGCCACGAGCGACAGACGGGGTTTACCTCCAGCTATACCGAATTGATCGCGCTCGACGAGAATACCCTGTTGCTGATCTACGACCGCATCGGCTTCGGATGGCATGCCATCCCCGACGACTCCAGCGAGTCCAAGAGCGTCTGGGTCATGCGCCTACGAGTCCTCTGAGATTGTCAACGACGATTGGAGCGCCGCAGACCCACCCCGTGCCCCCCACGTTCGCGTCCACACCTGGTCCCGGTGGCGAGGGGAACGCCGGTCTGGGCTAATCGTGAGGCTGAGAAACGGGAGCGGGTTCACGCCGGTATGGGCGACGGCGGAACAGCGTCTTCGGGCGTAACCGGTGTGCGGCCCATCCAATCCAGCGACTCGAAATCCCCCAGCCGCTCCCGGAACAACCGATAGAAAAGATACTCCTCTTTGCTGTTGAGGATCCAGCCGTTCTCTAACCGACGGCCGTGCTCATAATCGTGATCGCTCACTGCTTGGTCGGCCCATTCGCGCAGGCATTCGCCAACCCCGCTGCCTTGCCAGAACTTGGCCTTCGGGCGCTCGACAAGGGTCCTTGGTAACCGATCGCGAACCGCCTCACGCAGGATCCATTTTTCGCACCCCATACGAAGTTTCCACCGTATGGGGATGCGATAGGCCCACTCGGCAACGGCCGGATGAAGAAAGGGGAGGCAGGGCGTAATTCCGAAGGCCCCGGCACAGCGATCAACTCGCTGAAGGGCGGTATGGTGGAGTTTCCCGGGCAGGAGCAAAAGTTCGCGATCCAGGGCCTCGATGGAAAGCCTTTTCAACCAAGCATAGCCGGCGAACAGCTCGTCGCTCCCTTCCCCTGAAAAAGCCCCTTCCACCCAGCGCGAGGCTTCCTGGGCGGCCAGATAGTGCATCAGACTCGATCGTACCAAGAGGGGGTCAAAGGATTCGAGCGCTTCGATCACCTCCGGCAGGACCTGCCGTAACCGTTCCGGCATAACGATCACCTCATGGTGATCGGTTTTGAGAATGGACGCCGCCTCGCGGGCAAAGCGAAGGTCGCCGGAGCCAGCCAGGCCGGCCACAAAAGTCGGAAGCGGGCGATCCGTGCCGCGAGCGGCAAGTGCGGTCACGGCGGTCGAATCCAGGCCACCCGACAGCCAGACCCCCATCGCTCGGCCGGACGAGATTCCAGCGGACACGGCCTCCTCGAGCCGACGACGGAGTTCCCCCGCGAGCGTCTCTGGAGGGTCGTCGAGGGAAGGCAGCGGCGGCGGCGGATTATCGCTCCAGTATTCGACGGGTGTTCGTACGCCGGCCTGACGGAGGGCACGGATCGTTGAAGCGAAACACGCATAACCGTCGGGAGTTTTCCCCAGGTATAGAGGTGCAACGCCAGAGGTATCTCGCTCGTAGTGAAATTGTCCGCCACGCACGCGCACGCGGACGTACCGTTCCGGTCCGGTCTCGTCGCGAACCTCCGTCGGCCCGTGGGGCCAGGGCTCCTCGGTGGTTTCGGGAACTACGCCAAGAGTTACTCCTTCCGCTTCCCAAACCCGATGGGGTCCCCGCCCCCGGCTCGCCATCGCGGAGAGCATCCGCTGAAGATCGGCGTCCCGTCCGGGCGCAGCGATGCCCGCAATTCCTGTCATACGTTCTCCTTTCTTGTTTCCTTGGCCGGCCTTACAACCAGCTTCCCGACCCCAACCGGTCCCGGGTGGTGATGGGATGACCGTCGGCAGAAACGACCCTCACACCCCCGTGAATGAGCCGCGTCGGCCAGCGAACGGCCGCGGAGAATTCGTCGCGGCACTCGGTCAATCCCGGCACGACGAGAAACCCTTGCGCCAGGGCTTGATAGAGACCCTCCGCAGAATAGAGAATCGGAATGTGCCGTTCCATGGCGTCAAGAAGCAGGCGGACCTCGGCGACCAGATGCGCGACGCGGGAATTGACCTCGGGATGGTCGGTCATATCGTCCACCTCCCCCTTTGCCCGCAATCGCCGGTACTCGGCCAGGGCATGCTGGGTAATCTGGCTGCTTTCGTTCACCACGGCCGGATCGGCCAGATGGGAGGCTTCCGAATAACCGACGACATGAATGATGGGGGGACTGGTCGGGTCGCGGGGCTCGATATCGTCCATGAGCGCGGTGACGGCGGCCAGTTGCGCCTTGGCTTTTTCGAGATCGGGGCTGAAGTAATCGAGTCCGCCGCGGGGTTGAAGCAGAACGAAGAAACGGTCATCCTCGAGTTCCCGAACCAGCCGAAGCAGGGCGCGCGCCTTGGCCAGGTCCTGAAGGCCCCACGTGGCTTTCGGCGTATTGAGCATGACCTGCAGGATAAAGGTGCGAATGTCCAGCCGTTTGGCGGTTCGAGCGGCCAGAACGGTGGCCGCCAGGGCGGTGACGTCGTCGGCGCCCCGGAACGCAAAGTGATGGGCCACATTGGCCTCCAGCGGTTTTCCCGTTCCTGCAATATCCCGGATCGTCGCCAGATGTTCGATGAGGTTTTCCCGAACGGGGTTTGGTCCCCGTCCGTCCAGTCGGCAGAACCACCAAAAGGACAAGGCATGCCATGCGATATGGAGGCGGGCTTCATACAGGGCGGCCAGCGCGCGGAGGTTGCGGGTTCCGGCATAGGTTCGCACCAGCATGGGACGGGCGGCCTGCCAAACGGCGTCGAACTCCTCCGGCGAGTGGATGGGCACCCCTCCCCCGTTGGGGAGGCCCGTCCAATCCATACCAAAATGGGACTGGGTCAGTTGACTGGCCCCGATGGAAAGCACGTCGAGGAAGCCGGCCGCGGCTAACTCCCGTGTCCATTGAAGAAACAGGCGCACCGCCTCCTCCCGCTGGGGAAGATAGGGCCCCACGTGGGCACGGATGAGCGGAGGACCGCCCATCGTCCGCACATGGGCCAACCGGGCCAGAAGGGTATCCCGGGAGGAACCGAATTCCGGATAGCCGGCGCGATCGGGGGGAAGGACTTTCCGGTAGTCGCCTTTCTTGACGAGTTCTCTTCCGAAGGCCAATCGTTGTTCGTCATAGGCCAGCCCCTCCTTCATCGCGTGAGGGAGCAAGGGTCCTTCGAGGCCCAGACGCCGGAGGGTTTCCGCCGGAGACTCATCACCCTGGAAGACCGCCGCCACAAACGGAAGATGACGGCGGATTTTTTCGCAGGCGGGCGGGAGTCCCGCAAAATAGAGCGCCCGGATGGGTCCTCCTTGTTCCGAAAGGAGGCGGCGGTGGCGCAACGCCTCCACCCATTGGACCATCAGCGCCAAGGCGTCATCGGGGTCGAGGCGGTAGCTGAAGCCCAGGCGCGTCACGTGATGATCCCGCACCCAAGCCGCAAGACAATCCCGAGAGGCGGAATCGGCGGGGTGACTGACCGCTTTCGTCACGGCCCCCTGGCCCAGAATCACACGATGACCACACGCCTCCAAAAGTTCCCTCACGGCCCACAAGCCCAACGTGTGAGCGTCATGGGCGGGATGCAGGAGGCCGAAGCGGTCGTGGCGGGTGACGGGGGGGACGGCCATGGTCGTTCTCGGCCTTTGTTCTTA
>Ga0308410_1000863_pt1 | contig 17121 bp, 7 predicted proteins | sample HotsprOSTMatCore_FD_203467 | JGI IMG/M metagenome (GOLD analysis project Ga0308410, IMG submission 203467) | Hot spring phototrophic mat microbial communities from Octopus Spring, Yellowstone National Park, Wyoming, United States -... | ecosystem: Environmental > Aquatic > Thermal springs > Hot...
CTTAAGAAGAGCAAGTTCCAGCCGAGGATGAACGTGGAGCACCTCCCCGGTGAACCGCCGACCATCGGCCAAAGTGATCGTCACCCCTGGCTCAAGAAGCACATGGCTCCATACCGTGAGCACAAGCCCATCCGGGGAAATTAAGATTCCTGTTTGATAGGGTTCCAATCCCAGATAGCCTCCTGCCCCAACGATTTTCACGACCTTGGCCGATGCCTCGGCAAGAATTGCGGAAATACTCCGCGAGCCGGCCAGCGGATCCTCTAACCGCTGAGCCAGCACATCTTCAGCAAGCACGAAAAGAAAGATTAGCCATGCCAGCAAAGGCGGCCCATTCCAGTTCATGGTTCTTCAACCCCACAGGCCTCCTCTTTTCCGCCACTTGGGATCCTTCCTACAAGGGCCGGAGCCTAACCCCCTCTGATCCAAATTTGCCCAGAGCCAGAAGGCTTAACCTCGCAAACTTGTAAAAACCACACCTTCCTCAATGTTTGCCGCCCCCACAACCCATCTAGGAGGTGAGCGGTAACCGTTTCGCTTTAGTTCCTTTTGCCACATACCCTGACCGTTATGCTTCCAAGCCCAGTTTCCGAGGCTAGCCGGGGAACCCTCGAATTTCGAAAAAGTTGCTGGTCTCCCCGTTCCAATTCTCCGGCGGAGGTTCCACCTGAGCTTCGCCGACTCTCCCTCTCCCAATCTCGTCCACCCCCCGGAGGCATCAGGCACCTCATTCCCGGGAATTATCCGTTAGGAATTTGTCCACCAGGAAGTCCGCGACCAACTGTGTACCGATCCAAACGCTAATTTGCCTAGGCACAACCAACTCGCCGATCGAATCAAAACTGGCGAATCTGACTTCCCAGGGATCTTGATGAGGATCGTATTCCACTTCCAGTCCAAGCAGGAGACCAGAGTGGAAAAACCAGCGACATTCGCACACGCCGAAACCGGCTGCCAAAACATCGACCATGGGTCCCCAGCCTAGGTAGGGTTGTTGGCCCCAGCAGTAAAGATCCGGGAAATCCGAACTCCCCTTGACCGCCAAGCAACGCCAGAGATACATGCTGAGAAGCAATCCTCGAGGTTCCGAAGGAGCTAGCTCCTCTGCCGCCGTTGGCCGGCTGCTATTCCACACGACCTCAGAGCCTGCCAAGCGAAGCCGAGATCCCCTGTCCCCAATCTGCAGCCGGAAGGATTCCCCGGAGGACAATCTGCCCTCCAACACCCAATCCCCGGAATTGTTTTGGAGTTTTTCCCTCAGCTCCCAAGCATGGAGAATTTGGGTTTGTCGAAGCCGATTGAAATAGAAATTGGCAAATCCGTGCCGTGGCTCATAATAAGGGCGGACTGGCGACGGTAACGCTAAGGGATCCTGAGGGCCCGTGAGCCTTGCCGGATCATCCGACGGGGGCCGGTCCGGAGGCAAAGCCAAATCCGTAAAAATCCGTTCCATTTTCTCCAGCAGTTCCGCTTCGGCATGCAAAGGGAGAAGGCGGACCATGATTTCCGATTCCACCTCTCCCCGGCGATACACCAACGGCACCTGCCATCCCGGGGGAAAAGTTCCTAACAAATTTTTTAGATCGTTTGGCTCGAGAATGGGACGGTCTGCAAAGCGAACAATTTCGTCATCCAAGCGAAGTCCCCGCCGAAAAGCATCGGAACCCTCCAGAATGCTCGTAACCACAGGAGCTCCTTGGACATCGCTTCCTACCCGGAACCCCAAACTTGCGTGGTCCACAATTCGCCCGGCAAGCAAATGACCCAGGAAACGCTTGATCTGATTAATAGGGATCGCATATCCCACGCCCACGTTAATCCGGCCGCGGCGGTCGAAAGAAGCTCGCCCATTGATGCCGATTAATCGACCGGCTTTATCGAACATGGGCCCCCCTGAGTTTCCAGGATTGATCGATGCATCGGTCTGCAAGCAGTCGGTGTATTCGAGAATAGTTTCCGCAGGGTGTTGGTACCGGTGCACCCCGGAAATTATCCCGTGAGTTACAGTAGGTTGTAAGTCGGTCGCCAGCATGAAAGGGTTGCCCATCACGAAAACTTCATCGCCCACCTGAACCGCGTCGCTGTCGCCTAGCACAGCGAAAGGAAATTCCTCGCGTCCTACAAGCTTGATGAGAGCCACATCCCCGACGGGATCCCAACCTACGGTGATGGCATCGTAAAGATTACCGTCGGGCAATCCGCACTTGAGAGCAATCCCACACGGTGCTGCCACATGAAAGTTGGTCAGGGCATAACCATCCGGCGAAATGAGAACCCCTGAGCCTCCGCTTTGCCCCGAAAATGAAAAAATTGCCACCACACAGGGAGTAACCCGGCGAACGACCTCTATCCGCTCCCGCTCGCGGGCAAGGATTGGCTCTGGTATCTCCCCCGGGAGAGGAGCCTCTGGCCTTGCAACCCAAACTTGGAAGTCTCCCCCAGTCGCAGTGTGGTGGGCAGCAAGCTCCTCCGCCAAGGCACCAAGTCCGCCAGCAAACGGCACCAAATTTAGACCGAGGAGTGGTGCAAGAAGAAAAACCAAACTCCGACCGGATAAGATGCCAAAGGTGCCAGTAGAAAAAAGGGTGCAATCCATCCTACGTCAAACTCTCATTACTATCTTAGGCCTCTGTTACAATCTTAGGCCTCTATTGACCTTCCGTTTGCCCAGCAATTCTCCGATCTCCGGAAATTTCACATACCGCAGAAAATCACGCCAATAGCAGGGGATCTCCCCAGCCCAAGCCACCTGGAAAATGACTCCCTCCTTGCCGCATTGCCTGAGAAAACACTCTCTTTCCCCCCGATTTTCGAAAATCTCCTTCCCCGCGATTTCGAAAGGTTAATTTGGCAACCAAAGCGGTTATCCCCGGGTCGGTTAAAAACCCCTGAGACCGAGTGCCGGCACCTCCAACCTCAAAAATTTTCACCTGGCTAGCAACCGAACCCGGGATGGTCCACTTGGGAACATTTTCCTAACAACCGGAAGACCGGCAGGTCCTGGAATCTCCACCTTCCACTTTAAGGCTTTTTTGCGTTCAAGTACCGACTCTCCTGCCAGCGAATACAACCTGAGCCAACCCTTTTATCGAATGTTCGATCTTCCTTCATCATCCCTGATATCGTAAGCCTTCAGCATAACGAAAAGCACATCCATAATGCCCATGCGGAAACCGATCGAATCCGGCGAGCTTCCCTCTGAGACCGATCACTTTGGTGGAGTTTCTCGACGATCCGCCGAAAAATGGGGACATCGCTCGCAAGCAGCTCCCGAGTCCGGAACGTTCATTCTTCTGAAAAAAAAGCTGCACCACTCACCGGAAGGCCGGAATTAACCCTGGCGGAAGCCGATTGTTGCCGCACATTCCCGCGTGATACAGCATTTGGTCAGGGCCCTATTTGTCAAATTCCCGTTCCTTCTCGGAAAAGCACGCTCTGGGAAATCGACCCCCATTCTCGGTTCCTAATGCTTCGCCACAAGGGAAAACACGGATCGCCCACGAAGAAATTCTACTTGACAGGGTGGAGACGGCATATCCGCAAAAAACCTGCACATCCATGCATGCCTGAATTATCATGGTGGCGAAGCACTGGGAAATTCGGCTCTTTCAAGAACAAGATGCCCTAAAACCTCCGAATCACCACTCCATCCTTTACTTCCAGAAATACCCCAATAGGCGATCCGGAATTTACCTCCACCCTAAGGCGTAAAGTGCGGGTTCCGCCAAGCTCAAGCTCCAGATTTTCCGACCGACCTACTTCAAGCGAAATCTCTTTGATCGGGGTTTCCTCGCTGGCCCACTCTACCCGGATCACCGTATCCGGCGGTCCTTTCGAAAGGGCACGTAACTGGGCAGAAAGTTCCCAATCCCCCTCCGGCAGTTGCCAAACCACCTCGGAACCCACAGGGAAAAGAAGAATGGGACTCGCTTCTGGAAGTGAGTTCTCCTGGCGAGCCTTTCCCAAAGGGGGAAGGAGCAGCTGGGTCAAGGCCTCCTCCAAGCCCGGCAGTTGCAACACGGGAGAGTACCTTGCCCGAACCAACGGCAATTGATCCAATGGCACAACCCGGCCGCCACGGAAGTCCACTTTAGAAATCTCATGCCACGGAAAGCGGAAAGAGAGCCCCGATTCCACCTCGGCCCAGAGCTCCTCTCGATTTGCCCGAACTTGGTGAGCCAGTATCTGCGATCCCCCCCGATGCTCGATCCGACATCCTAAAGGCAGCTCCGAGGTTGGAGAGGATCCCGCAAGCCTTGCCCCGAGCAACCGGGAAGTCGCGATCAAAAACCGTTCCCCTTCCAGTTCGAACTCTAACTCCGTTTCTCTCAATCCACGAACGGTTCCTGAATAGAAGTCCACCTTAGAATCAAAAAGAACTGCAATCCAATCCCTATCCGCTGGCCGTTTGAGAAGTTCCTTCCACGGGGCGAAAAGTTCTTCCGTAAGAGCCCGAAAGCGAATCGTCTGCACGGCCGACCAAGGTAGCCGTAGGCCAGTCCCCAAACTCTGCATAAGCTGACACTCAAGATAAGGGGAACCCTCACTCCCGACAAGGTTTCCGCATACAAGGATCGAACCGCTCCGAAGTTGTACCCACCGTCCTTCTTTCGCAGTGCTTGCTGCCGCCGGGGGGAGCTCAGACAAATCCTCGCCAATTACCGGAGTCAAATGAGACACTTCTGACAACTTTAACGAAACCACCTGGCCAGAGGCCTCTTCCACAACCACATGCTCAGGCGTGAGTTCCCAGAGCTTGCCAATCAACTCTTGCTGCCCTTTATGGCTGACCTTTACTACCAGATCTTGAGGGTGTCTCCCCCCGGCTTGGGAGCACGCCCCGCAAGCATCCGCCCCGGCAATCACGAGGAAAAACCCTATCAGGGCAGCAGTCACATCTGCTCCTTCGCCAGCAGCATAGAAATCAAACCAAGCGGAAATGTAGCGAAAGCGACTTCTCATATTCGAAACTAGTTTATCGAGCAACGAAAGTTATACTCGAAACACCTAAAGCCCCTTCCGACCTACCACGATCCAAGGCAGCCAAAACCCGGGTCCCCGTGGGTCATACAATCCATGACCCCCTGCCCTCTGTATCCTGGGAGAGTCCAGAAGGTGCTAAACTTTAGGTTTTTCGGCCCCATTTCTATGCCCGGATTTCACAGAAACAATTGCCGACTCTGTTTTGCAAAAATGGATCGGTTCCCTGCCCGGGGTTTCCGGTTCCAATAAAAAAGGGGAGTTGCTCTGCCAAACAAACAAGCCCACTTCTCCCGCCCGACCTTTCCCCATCGACGACCTATCGCGGCCATCGTGGCTCTGGCGAAGCCCATCCCGATCCCTTGGGCAAATGATTATGGACTTTGGAGGGAGGCTGCCGGCTTGTTTTCCGGCTCCTCAGCCAATCTCCGGAAGTACTCTTCGATTGCCTGCCGATAATGCGGGGGGAATTCCCGATGGATCATCTGCAATGCTTCCTCGCGATCCTTTGGGGGTAAATCCCCCCAGTGAGCCGGTTTCCCGATAGGTTTTCGGGGAGCCTCTCCTGCACCTTTTCCCCCCATAGGAAAGCTTTCCTCCGCTGGCGAGGCAGACCTGATATTGCCGCTCGAGGTCGCTTGTGCCTTCTTTTGTTTTCGCGAGGCTTGCTCAATCAGGCGATCGAGTATTTCTAAAATTCGGTCCTGCAGGGGCAGGAGCTCAGGATCCCTGCGGGCCAATTCCAACCTCCTCGCTGCATCGCCCATCCATTGGGAGGCATGCCGGAGGGGACTCCGCTCCCATCTGCTTGCCTCAGCTGTGACTGCCCGAGCAATGAGTTGGTACCTTGCCGGAATTGCCCCGGCCTGACTCAAAAGCCACCGGCCAGCTTCCTGGGCCTCCGCCCCATTGCCCAACTGGTACTCTGTAATCGCCCGGCAGTAGAAGGCAACTTCCGGAACAGCACTTGCCTCAGGTGTAAAAGCGTCCAATATCCTCTTGGCTTCGTCGTAAAGCCCGGCCTGCACCCAGCCTAACGCCAACCAAGTGCCCACCGTAGCTCGAACCGAAGGAGGCAACGCCGAATCCGCGAGGAGATCCATTTGGGATTGGAAAATGGCCGCCGATGGTTCAATGAAATCTCCTTCTACCCGCTTATGTTCCCTCGGCACAAGCAACCCTTCCCTTCCCGCAAAAATTTTCCAGGCGGCAACATCGTCCCCCCGAAACCCCACAGCTGCAAAGGCCAACATCAATTGCTCAAGCCGTTCCACCGGATCGCCTTGCCGAGCCCTTTGGAGAAGAGACTGGACCTCCTCCCGAAGACTTGGAGTCTCCGCCCGGGAAAGCATCCATGCCGCAAATTCGTCCTGCGCCTTACTGCCAACCCTGTCCGGCACCTGCGACGGGTCCAAGACCCCAGGATCGTTCACCGCACCAGGTTTTTCCCCCAACTCCGTTGAAGGGACCGGGGTAACATTGGTTGCGTTGAGGAAGGAGACTTTAGCCAAAGAGGCCCCGTCCTCGGCCCACTCGAACCGCCTTTCCATTCCCCATGGAAAACGCTGCCCGAAAGCGAAGGCTCCGACCAACACCGCCAACAGCACGACTGAATGTCCCAACACCGTCTTCAAGGCTAGACCCCAATAAGATACCGCTCACTCAAAATTCAAGATTACAACGAAGTTTTAGACATATGAACACTCATCCCCTGCCGTGGCGGCGAAATTCCTATCCGGGCGTTCAGCTTTAGCACCCACAAAGCTCAAAATTTCATTTCTCGGCATCACCGAAATTCGGCACGGAACCAAATGTAAATCTCCCGGATAAGAAATCAAAGTCCCGTCTGAGCAGAAAGATTCCGCGTTATTTCCTGCAAGCGCGCTTGCCGCTCCGCCAAATTCCGCAGCACCTCTTGCAGTCGCTCATTGGCTTGCTCGCTTTCCGACAACAAGCGGAGGTACTCTTCCGTACGGCTTCGTATGCGATGCTGCAGTGTCCGGACCATTCGAAGTTCCGCCAGTAAATTCACAAACGGCACCTTCCCAGGGCCAAAGCCTCCTGACCCCTCTTCTTGTTCCCTCTCCAACTCTTCCAGTCGCTGCTGAAGGGTGTCCAAAATTTCTTGGAGAGCCGCGATGATTGCCTGCTGCGTGGAACGGTTCATTGGCCCCAAGTCCCTGTCGGCAAAAAGTTCCTCAACCAGGCGGATGTCTGTTTTCACCTCGCGGATAGCCTCCAACATGGCTCCGGCTGTTCCGTCTTCTTCCAGCACATAAGCCACCAGGTCAGCTTCGAGGCCAATACTACTTTGCTGACGCCGGAGCCGGGAAATCCCCAGATCCACATCCCGACTCTCCCCGGCCTCCTGGCGACTTGCAAGAAGGATTGTCTCCTCATACACCTTGCGTTGCATCGTGAGCATCCGGTCGATTCGCGTCCGCAAGTCTGTTAGCATCCGGGCAAGCTCTTCTTGGCGGAGCTGCCGAAGGATTTTCTCAAGTTGAGCTTTGGCAGCCTCGAGCTCACGCAAGGCCTCTTCCTGGTCCTTAACAGCTTTTCGCCGTCTGGCTTCCGCCAATCGTCGGGCAGCATCCTGCATCCGAGCCTTTGCCGCCTCTACGGATCGAGCGGCCTGCTGGCGGGCAGCAGAAGAAGGCGAGGCAGCCGGCATAGATTCTGGACTTCCACTTGCCTCCGCCCCTCCGGCGGAAGGATCCCCAGCTGGCGTCTGTCCTTCGCCGCCCCGCTCGCTCCCGGGAGTACCGCGACCTGCGGAGCCGCCTGCCGGTCCTTCGGCCGATTTTCCACCCTCCCCAGAAGTACTGCCTCCCGGCCCCTGCTCCCTGCCCTCTCCAAGACCATGGCCACCACGCGGTTCCCCCTCGGAACCCAACGTTCTCCCACTTGATCCCCTCAAACTCTGGGCTAGCCGTCCTGCTCCTTCGGCCAAGGCGGCTTGTTCCGGAGCTAACGCTTCAGGGGATTGATCGTTTCGGCCGGAACGCCCGTGGAGATCCTTCTGACGCCGGGTTATCTGCCCCAATTCGTGGAGCAGTTTTTCCAGCTCCTGCCGCTCCCCTTGCAAGCGGCGATCCCGATCTTCTGCAAGGAGGATCTCGAGAATCCGCTGGAGATCTCCCAGAAGTCGCTCTTCCTCTTCGATAGCTGCAGCCAGCCGGCCTTGTTCGATCAACTCGGCCGTCCGCCGCATCCGCAGGCTGACTCCCAGTTCTTCCGCTTCGCGAATGGCCCGCCGTACCAAAGCCGTTCGGTAGGGCTCCCGCGGGCTGCCCAACTCGGCCAAGCGAACCAGAACCCCTTGGAGCCGCTCGAAGGCCTGAAGCACTTCTTCCTGCCGGGCAACAAGGGAAACACCCTGAGAAAAATCCCCCGATGTTGCCTCTTCCTTGCTGGCCGACGTCTCTCCAGTCACCTCAAGCACAGCACTTAATCCGAAAACCAGCAGGTATCCGCATATCATCCGGCAAGCCTCCACTGCCCTAACCGAGGGTAAGGAGAACCCTCAACCCATCTGCCCCCGGGTACCCATCTTTTCTCAGGAAAAATCCCTTTCATACAAAATGGCGAAGTAGCCTATGGCCTCCCCTGAAAGATTCCTCGGAGCCTGCGGCGATGCTCCTCCCGGGTTGCTTCTAAGGTATCCTGCTGAGCCTCAATGATCTGCCGCAGCATTTCCGTGGCCCGCCGAATGTCCTCTAGTTCCAGCATGGCATCTCGTGCTTCCGCAAGCAAGCCGATGGTCCGCTCCACGCTTGAGGCAAGGGACAAAAGCCACTCCCGGTTGTCCCCAGCTCGATTCGTCTCCTCCGAATCGAGAGCTTCCTTCTCCCGTGAGACCAAGGAAATCATTTTCGGAAACTGGTTCTCTACTGCTTCGGAAAGCGGTGGCTCCACACGCAGTTCCAAGCGCTCCATCCACGCGGCAGCATCCAACCGGTTTTGAACGAGCTCTTGGCGAATTTGCCTGACCCCCGCAAGAACCGCCCGAAGTTCGTGAGCGTTTTTGGTCATTTGCTCTTCCACTCGGTTCATCCAACGCCTGGCATCTGATGCAATAGGTCCCGATCGAGCCTCCCCTTCCCCAACTGGCTCCCGTTGGTCATCCGACTGCCGGCCCGCGGCAGAATCGCCTCCCTCCAAATTCGTGGGATCTCCCAAAACGCTCCCCTCACGAGCCTGCAGGGTAGAACCTATTGCCTCCTCCACGAAACGACGTAAGTCTTGCAATTCGACGATGATCTGATCCAGCTGCTGGCGGAGTGAGATTTCCCGTTTCTCAAGCAGCAAACGAAGTTGTTCAGCAGTTACCACCTCCAAGACCCAAATGGCACTTTCCCCAGTGTTCGGTTGTTCCCCCAGGTCGTACCAGTCGGACGCTCGGACTTGAAGCCGTAATTTCTCGCCCGGGGCCAGCCCCAACGGCGAAAGATCTACCACTGTATTGAGCGAATACCGAGACACCGGATCCGAGAACTCCGAAAGCACAATGGAAAGCTGCTTCGCTGGCTCAGGGGTACCTCCTCCGGACTTACCAAAGAGGACCTCGATCCTTGCCAATCCATGGTCGTCTTCCACATCTCCCACAAAACGAATCCGTGCTTGCGGTGTGACGGCCGGCCCCACCCCTTGCAAATCTATGCCCAATTTCGGGGCTTGATCCTTCACCGGCACCACCGAGATCGGAATCGGATGAGCTGTCGCAATTCCCTCCACGTCCGTTAACCACACCCGCAATTCTTCCGGCTCCAAAACCGGGCCCAGATCGTAGGAAAATTCCCCATAGGCCAGCGATTCTGCAGTCTTCTCGGCAAAGGATTCCCAGGCTGCGAGGATTTCCCGAAACCGCTGGCCGATCCGCCAAGCCGAAACCCTTTCGGACCCTCTGGAATCACCAGGTTGTCGCTGAAGCTCCAAAATTAAGCTTTTTGCCCGACTCACCAAATCCTCCGCAAAGCCAATTGGGGCCAAACCCTGGGGAGATACAAAGCCGAAGTTTGAATCCCGGTCACTCCCTTGCGGGCCCAAACCACTTCCACCCCTGTCCGGCACCTCTCGAAATCTCTCCCAATGCTTACAGGAACGTTCCAGCCGGGGTAACAGCTTTTCCATTCGGCTGGCAAGCCCCTTCCATTCCCCATTCCGCAAAAAATCGCGAAAGATATTCTCAAGCTCTTGGCCGAGGGTGTAGACCTCTCGCCATTCCGGCGGACACTGCTCCCAAATCTTCCCCTGCCTCTCTACCCGGACCACGACCACCGGCCGGGAGGCAGCCATCTGGATTTCAACAGCTGTACCCTCCGGAACTCTGAATAAGCTCGCCGAACCCAAACTCTCGGCCGAGCGACGTAAATAGCGGGGATACTCACACCGAGCCACTACCCTGGGAATCCCCGGGAAATCTCTCGGAACAATTGTCAATCCGGTTAAACGACAATCGCCACCGGCCAGCGAAACGGTCGTCACATCAAACAGTTCTGATAACCGCACTACATGCCGTTGAAAGGGACCGCCAGCAGGAAATCCTTCACGGAGCATCCACAAGTCGCGTCGCAATCCCGTGGGATCCTCCAGCCGAACCCTGAGCACGCGGGGAACCTGAGGCATGTAAACGTCTACCGCGGCGGCAATCTCCACCGGCTGCCCTTTCGGCACCACAAGCTCCCCACGGTAAAAACCTTCAAGGACAACTCCCGTCCGCAAGGGCCACGATTGATCTTGCAGGCGTAGCCATCGAGCCGCCCAAACCGACACCTCTTCGGGGGCATACAAGCTGTAAACAACCACCGTTGCCATCCAAAAGACAGCAAACAGCGATCGACGGATCAGAGGCCGAAAATTGAGGACCCGAGCGATCCGCAAGGTTACAATCCGATTCTCCGCCTCCGCTAAAACTTGGCGAATAAAAGCTGCCCGATAAGGATTTTCTCCTCCCGAACCGTCCGACGAGCGATCCACCAGTTCGGCGGCAGTGACCAAGAGTTCATCAAACTCCGGCCTCACCCGTTCCACCAAAAGGGCCAACTGGGGTAATCCCAACCGGCGAAAAATACTTCGACCCCAAGACCAAGCTCCCCACCCAAGGAATCCTCCCGCCAAACCCACTCCCAAGAATTGCCGTAGTTCCAGCGGCAGTTGCCACCAACGGTCCACCCAATATGTCGCCCAAAAAAGGGCTAAAAGGGCCATCACCAACCAGGCGACGAATTGAACGGCCAGGTATCCCCGGACCAGAAGCTGCAAACTCCGCAACTTTCGCCGGAGGAAAAAGCTCTGGCCCTGGGAATAGTCCTCTGGCTTGCTCCTCCCACGAAGCTCCGACCGGGAGCCTATTTCCCTAGTTGCACCTACAATCATCGCGATTCTGTTAGGGTTAACATCCTAGTTCTGGAGGGAACCAGCCCACATGCTTGCTCCAAGAACTGTGCTTCCACAAAATCCTAATGGGTACGTTCAAGGCTCCTCCGATTCAAACCGCCACAGCCCCCTACCATGTCGAAGCAAACGGCCAGCTGAAACTCCTACCTCTTGCTTTTTCTTCACCCGAGCAAATATCGCGGCTAATGGGTTTATCAGACCAGTGACTTGCCGGGCCGGCACAACGTTAGTCCCAACACTAGCCCCCGAAACATTCCGCCGACGAAGCGATCTCTTGGGATAACCTATCAGAACGTGAAGGAGTTCTCCGATCATGCTTGCCGGAATTCCCCGGAAATTCCCAAATTCGCAAATATCCCTATGAAAACTTTCCTAACAGTTGCCCCACGAGAGCCCACCGAGTGGTTACTTCCGCTATATGATGCTTTGTCGCGGGGTTCAGCCGCCCGCGGCTGTACGGCTTTCTATCCTCCGCCACGAACTTCCCTCTGATATTCACACCGGTGTTATTTTAGGAACCTTATCGGAAGCAGGGTGGGAACTTCTCTTTAATGCCTCCTTAACCCGTCTTTTTAAGCAGGTAACTCGAGATTGCCCTCCAAGTGGCCCCTGCGGTCCGTTGCCGCCCACCCTGTCTATCCAAATCCCATGTTGGGAGAACTTTGGTAGTTGCTTGGCCACCAGTGAGGCGTGGATGCGACCAAAAAACGAATTTTGAGACAGCTTCTAAGACGTGGAGTAACTCCAGAAATCCCAACTGTAAGGTCAGGCCGGGGACCGACAAACCCCTTGTTCCCCAAGCTAACTCCCATCCCTTGCGGGATTAACCAATTGAAAACATCCCCCAATTTATCGCTGAAATCTCTTGGCCGGTCAGGCCAGCTTCCACAATCTTCTTAAGGTCCACTCGCACGCTAGAAGCAAAATCGAGATTCCCAGCAAAGCCCAGTCAAGCGGGACCCTCATGGCTTCCACCCACCTTGACAATCCCTCATCGGAAATGCCCCCGGCCCCTTGGGAATTCCGACCCACCGCGGCTGCCAGCAGATGTCCCAACGTCGGACGGATAGCCGGCCCAAAGAAAGGTTCCACGCGAACCCTTTCCGGTAACCGCCTGAGCAGAAAATCTTCCGATGCCGGTCTCACCGCTGAGGTAGGGTCGTGGTAATAATACCCGCCGGTACTCTCGGCCAATTGCCGTAGCAAACTCTCGTTTTGAACGAGCTGCCTTTCCTCAAGCTGCGGCAATTCCACACGAAACCGCCGCTGAACTTGATGGCCGGGATCCTCTGGCAAAGAGGCCACCAGGAAATAATCGCCCAGCCTTCGGGGCAAAAACGACCCTCCAAAACTTCCTTTCTCCCCGGGGATGGCCGTCAAGTTGATGGGTGCCCAAAAACCTTCCGGTCCGGAGATCCGAGCCAACAGTACTTCCCGATCCAGCGGTTGGAACTGGGCATCCCAAGCCTGAGCCCTAACGAAAACCGTCTCTCCCTGAAAATACAGCTCCCGATCGGTTCTCAGAACAAGCCGAAGAGAGTCTCGATGAAGCCGTCCTTGAACCACATGCCGGATCAACTGGATCCAAAACCGTTCAAAATAACGCTCGTCGATGGTCCGCAACCGCCAGGTCTCAGGGGTTCCGATGTAAAAAACCCGCCCCGCCCCGTAGAATTGCTCGGCCCAATAGATGGGAGGCCGACCTAGTTCAAAAGACCTAGGGTCACTGAAATAGGCCAGCACCGTAGCCCCTCTTTTGGCCTCCACGGCCTGTAAACAGCTGAACACCCCGGGAAATTGGCTCCATAGTTCTTCGGGCACCCGGCCCCCCGATTCAAGCCAAAGGTAGGGGGCGGAACGGCCTTCTAAGGTAAGTTGCAAAGGCCAAGGATCCGAAGTGGAATACATTCCAAAAGTCGCGGCGGAGGAATCCCTGCGTAGAACTACCGGATACAGACGAAGCACGGTTTCGCATCGCGGATCTGCCCGCCAGCCGGCAACACTATCCCCAGCGTGCACGGCCCCCGCACAAACAATCAGCCCGCCGCCCTGCTCGGCCACCCATCGTTCTAATAATCCGAGGACCTGCGGTAATTGGTAATCCTCCGAGCTCAACTTTCGCCAGTCCGGATCGATTGCCACGATGCAATCGTACCTGGAAAGCTCTTCAAAACTTTGGGGGAACAGGGCCAGAACCTCATCCGCCTCCTGCGAGATCCCAGGCTGAGCCGTTTGCAGCAACACAGAACTGAACACATTTTCATCTCGATAAAGCAGGGACCGGAGGAATTGATAATCCCGGCTAGGTCCACCCCCCACGAGGAGTACCCGCAGCGGCCGATCGACTACCTCCACCTCTACCTGGCGAGTGTTATTTTCTGGAATGAAATCAATAGAACCCGCAGATACCCGGGCCACCAGGCGGTAACGCCCCGGCTCGGCCAAGGAAACTTCGAACTTTACCGTCGCGGAAGGATCCTTGGGCGAAAGGGCAACTTCCCTTGCCTCCTGAAACACCCATGCCTGCCCTGAGGACTGCAGATCCCCAATGGCGGAATCCTCCTCCCCGGCCTTGGACACTCGTTCTTCCGCCCTCCCCGCCTGGCCCGGACTGGCCGAATCCTTATCCCCAGCAGCTAATCCCCGGCCTTCAGCATCTGGCCGGAGCCTCTCCTCAACACCAGCAGGTTCAACACCGATCTCCACCCGGACCGGGCCTTCCCAGTTTTCACTGCCAAGCATAACCAGAATCGGAAAAGGATCTTGGGGCCGGACCTGGCTCGGCACTTCAACCTCAGCCACCCTGAAATCCGGCAAGGCTTTTGTGGGTCCGAAACCGAAAGTGATAATGGGAACCTGAAGTTCCCGAGCCAGTTGTACCGCCTCCGCGACGGAGGTGCCGGTATTCTGGCCTCCATCCGAAAGGACAACAATTCCCGCAAGGGCCTCGCTTTGGTGGCGTCTAAGCACTTGCACCAGGGCATCCCCCATCCGAGTTTCCCTCCCGGCAGGGATTAGCTCCCGGAGCCGCTCCAGAATCTTTTCGCCCAAGAGAACCGCTTCTTCGCCAGCAGGATTGGCCGGTTCTGCCCCAGTCTGTGCTTCATCCTCCTCACTGAGATTAGATCCTGGGAGGATCCCGGATTCCCCCATGTGCTCTCCTAACCCCGAGGACGCTTTGGGCCACACTCCGAGAAGCTGCGGAATACCTTCGTCGAAAAGGTAAACGCTGGTTTCATGTAGACGAGCAAGATGCTCGCACAAACGACCTTCCGTAAGCAACTTTACCGCCTCTTCCCACCGAGTCGCCATCTGCGAAGGTCCCGACGGTTCGAGAAAAGCCCTTTCGCCCGGGTGAGAGGAGGGCAAAGTCGCAGGAAGAAGCATGCTTGAACTTGTGTCCAACAGCAAAATTACTCGACTCGGGTACTGCCGCTCCGCCTGGATTCGCCACCGCGGATCGAGAAACCAAAGGAGGATGGCGACAAGAGCTACTACTCGCAAAACGGCAAGCCACAGGGATCTTTTGCCCCAACCTTGCCGCAGCTCCCACCACGAGAAGAAAGCACAAGCCAAAATCGCAATACTGACCAAAACAATACCCCACCCGGCTTGAGGACCGGGCAATCGGCCCCATTCGAAGATTCGTCCTACTTCTCGCTCGATCATGAAAAAGTTCGTGGGACCTCAACTTCCGGAAGTATGCGAAGGAGCCTCACTCGGAGCCCCTTCTGGCCTCAGGAAAAAAGTACGTTCCGCCTGGCGGAATCCCCTAGGGTTTATCCCGTGGTCGACTCCACGAGGGAAGTCCTCAGCCGCATGCCTCTCCCAGCCTCTCCGGAGAACCCTGTTCTCCGGTCGGATAGACTTCGAGCTATCAGGAACGACACCAAGCGTTCAAGAACCACAGCACCTAACAGCACCAATAAGCCTGGCGGCACAAGGTCTGCAGTCTCAACCCGAACCGAATAACCGGCCAAATTGGTCGCGGAAATCACTTCTGCCGGCACTCCGGCAAAGATTTGCCGAAGTTGCTCCGGAGAGGAGGTGCGGAGATCGCTTTCGCGACAGTCAACATTGCCCGCAAATATCTGGATCGTCTTTTCCCCCGGCTTCAACTCCCATTCTACCTCGCCGAATCCAGGAATGGTCACTGGCGGAAACTCGATCGACCCATCCTGAAACTGTTCGTACGTTAACTCCGATTGGAGTTCGATCCCTGGGAGGCGGTACCGAACCATCGGTGGCATCTCACCCCCCGGGAATGCTAACTTCAGGCTTTGGCCAATTGTAACGGGGGGGAATCCCACCGGTTTGCGGGCCAAGTAACCGGCAAGTTCCAGTAGGGTCACTACATAACTCGGGCTCACACGGGCCCAATTGTTCCAACGCGGGCCTGCCGTCGTTGCAATGATTGCGGTCTTTCCGCTGCCGAAAGAGAATACAACCCCAAGCGGCATCCCGTCGGAAAGACGGAGGAAAATCTCCGCCGGGGTCTTGTCGCCGGCAAGGGTTTTCATCTCCAGCGGCATATGGCGGGTTACAAACACCGAACTGACCACAGGTCCTGACAAGACTTTTAAACCGGGCAAACCCGGAGGATCCTCAAAGCGAAGATTCCCTTCACCCACCAACAACGGAGCCGGCCGATCTTTAGGGGGGCCTAATGTCACAGGGAACAACCCCTCTCCCCCCCGGAAAAACTGCTCCTGGAAACTTGCTGGCTCTACTTTTTCTCCGACGAAATAGCCAAGTCCCCCGCCCGCGGCCACGAAACGTTCCAGTTGAGCCAGCACTGGTGGTTCCACCCTCCCGGGATTGACAAGGATGACCAAATCCCAGAGGTTGAAGTCTTCGGCCGATAATGCCCCGGCCCACACCCGCCGACAAACAAACCCCGTTTGCACCACCCCACCCGGAGCCAAAGCTGCCTCCACATATTGGGCGTCCACTCCCTGGGGATCTCCATCCGCAAGGAGGACCCGGATGGCCTTTGCTGCCGAAAGGACCACAAATCGCCGATTATCCGCCTCCAGAATATCGCCGCCGATCTCGGCCGACAGCCGCAACTGCCCTGCCTGGCCGGGCACCACGAAGCAATCCTGGAAAGCCGTCTGCCAAGGCAGAATCTCGCTAAAGATGACCGGGGGCAAAACCTGATTTTCGCAATAAATCACCACCGGCAGATCCCGAACAGGCCGATCCGAGTAGTTCGCCACCCCTAAACGGAGTTTTACCGGCACCCCCTCCACGCAAATCCCGTCACTACCCTCCAGACCCATTACTGCCAAATTTCTTGGCCCGCCATTTTCTCGGCACCAAATCAACGTAAGCCGAGCCCCCCGCTCTAATAGGCGATCGCGAATGGTCGCAAGTTGCGGGGACAGTTCCCAATCCCGCTGCTGAAAATCGGAAAAAAGGACAATCTCTGTACCCTCGCCTGAGGTCACCTCGGCCATCTCCAAAGCTGCTTCTAAACCTTGGGGAGCCGGTACCGCGGAAAAGGTCGGTGAAAAACTCCGAACAAGGCCCTCCACCCGAGAGATCGACTCCGGGGTGATCGCTTCACCTGCCAAATCAGCACGAAGCTGCCCTGGCCCCACCTGAGACAACCGGAGGAGGGAAATGCGGAGAGAGGCACCCCCAGCCGCAATTTGACGCAAAAGGGAACTGAGAGCTTGCTTGGCCCGATCGAACGTGCTTTCGGTACCCCCAAGGGGATCCCGAGCTTGCATGGAAAGG
>Ga0308410_1000864_pt1 | contig 17120 bp, 17 predicted proteins | sample HotsprOSTMatCore_FD_203467 | JGI IMG/M metagenome (GOLD analysis project Ga0308410, IMG submission 203467) | Hot spring phototrophic mat microbial communities from Octopus Spring, Yellowstone National Park, Wyoming, United States -... | ecosystem: Environmental > Aquatic > Thermal springs > Hot...
GAAGGCTCAGGAATGACGAAGCGTGATCATCGCGGTCGGTAATATGGATGGACGCAGGTGCGAGGGTCGGCATTGAGGAATTTTCGGCTCGCTGAAGAGCACTGAAAGTCAACAAACGCGCGCTATCTCATCAGTTGGGACGGATTGAGGAATTTTCGGCTCGCTGAAGAGCACTGAAAGTTTCGCTGCCAGAACGCCAGCAGCGCGCGTCGTTGATTGAGGAATTTTCGGCTCGCTGAAGAGCACTGAAAGCGTCGTTGCGCGCGTTGATCAGCCCGTCGAAGTCGCATTGAGGAATTTTCGGCTCGCTGAAGAGCACTGAAAGAGACGCCATCTGCTAACCCCGTCACTATTGCCGGGAGATTGAGGAATTTTCGGCTCGCTGAAGAGCACTGAAAGTCCCGCTGGGGGCTACGGCGACGAGGGGCAACAGCGGATTGAGGAATTTTCGGCTCGCTGAAGAGCACTGAAAGTCCATCCAGACGTGCAGACAATCATCCTGTCCGCCACCGATTGAGGAATTTTCGGCTCGCTGAAGAGCACTGAAAGTGGGACGGGGGTAGAGCCGTCCCCGCGCATCAGCAAATTGAGGAATTTTCGGCTCGCTGAAGAGCACTGAAAGCTGTTCCCTAACACCCTCGCCCGCATCCAACGCGGGAATTGAGGAATTTTCGGCTCGCTGAAGAGCACTGAAAGAGCGCGCTCGGCGCACTCAGCAGCAGCACCGCCAGCGTATTGAGGAATTTTCGGCTCGCTGAAGAGCACTGAAAGCGCTGTCGCCGTCCGTCGCGCTCACCAACAGTGCAATATTGAGGAATTTTCGGCTCGCTGAAGAGCACTGAAAGTAGCTGTTTGTTGCTGTGACGGTGTTTGCAGTAGTGATTGAGGAATTTTCGGCTCGCTGAAGAGCACTGAAAGAGTCTGCAAGCAGCGCATCGACGTTGACGGTTACGATTGAGGAATTTTCGGCTCGCTGAAGAGCACTGAAAGCTCAAGCCGCTTGCCGGTGGGCGTTTGCATCGAGAATTGAGGAATTTTCGGCTCGCTGAAGAGCACTGAAAGTCGTCAATTTTGACGTTCGCGTTTGAAACCGCCGTCCATTGAGGAATTTTCGGCTCGCTGAAGAGCACTGAAAGCAGAAAGCGAAAATACTTCTGGTACGCCGACTTCGATTGAGGAATTTTCGGCTCGCTGAAGAGCACTGAAAGACACTGGCACAAGCAGCGAACTCACCGCCTCAATCATTGAGGAATTTTCGGCTCGCTGAAGAGCACTGAAAGGGCAAGCTGTTGACGACGGCTTTCGAGCGATAAAAATTGAGGAATTTTCGGCTCGCTGAAGAGCACTGAAAGGCTGGCAACCGGTCGGCGCGGGGTTTATGCCGAGCAGCATTGAGGAATTTTCGGCTCGCTGAAGAGCACTGAAAGTCCTTTTTGAGGGGGAAGACGGGCAGTGGTACGTGCAATTGAGGAATTTTCGGCTCGCTGAAGAGCACTGAAAGCCGCGCTGATGTTTCACCTTCGGCGCGGGGACGTTGATTGAGGAATTTTCGGCTCGCTGAAGAGCACTGAAAGCTCATCTCAACACAGTAACGAAATCATCCGGGTTGATTGAGGAATTTTCGGCTCGCTGAAGAGCACTGAAAGTTACGAACATTACAAACGGCGAGTTGTTCACCGTGCATTGAGGAATTTTCGGCTCGCTGAAGAGCACTGAAAGGGACGGAATCACCGACTTGATCAACCGGTCAGCGTCATTGAGGAATTTTCGGCTCGCTGAAGAGCACTGAAAGTTGTGCTCAGAGATGCACTATCGTAATGTCTCCCCATTGAGGAATTTTCGGCTCGCTGAAGAGCACTGAAAGTCGGGGTCAAGTCGTTTATCCACGCCGTCGGGTTGTCATTGAGGAATTTTCGGCTCGCTGAAGAGCACTGAAAGGCCGGGATGCGGTTCCTTCTGACCCTCGCTTGTCGTATTGAGGAATTTTCGGCTCGCTGAAGAGCACTGAAAGATTTGCCGCTGTCGCATCCATCCGCACCCACCCAAAATTGAGGAATTTTCGGCTCGCTGAAGAGCACTGAAAGCGCGCGGGCATCGCCTGCGACGCGGTGAGGGGAAGATTGAGGAATTTTCGGCTCGCTGAAGAGCACTGAAAGCGCTTGACGCGGGCGCGGCGGCGGCTCATAGTGTGAATTGAGGAATTTTCGGCTCGCTGAAGAGCACTGAAAGTTGAAGCACCGGACGGAAATCGCGCTGCGCCGCCTCGTCGATTGAGGAATTTTCGGCTCGCTGAAGAGCACTGAAAGAAGTAGTCGCATTTCTGTATTTCTACGGCGGAACTCCATTGAGGAATTTTCGGCTCGCTGAAGAGCACTGAAAGCTGACGGTCGAGTTGGACAATTCGCGCTACGAGTTGAATTGAGGAATTTTCGGCTCGCTGAAGAGCACTGAAAGTGCAAGCCCCAGTTTGATCATCATTTCCGTCGCGTCTTATTGAGGAATTTTCGGCTCGCTGAAGAGCACTGAAAGCGACTGCGGGCGGACACTGCGTCATATACCGCTGCGCCGATTGAGGAATTTTCGGCTCGCTGAAGAGCACTGAAAGGCGAGAAACATCACCGCCGTCGTGCCGGGGACTGTATTGAGGAATTTTCGGCTCGCTGAAGAGCACTGAAAGCCGCGAGCGAGTGCGGGATGTCCAACCCCAGCGTGAATTGAGGAATTTTCGGCTCGCTGAAGAGCACTGAAAGCGCAGTTTATTCAAGCCGCAATCCAGGCGCTGACCATTGAGGAATTTTCGGCTCGCTGAAGAGCACTGAAAGGCGCGTTGCGACGACCATCCACAGTCTCGATAAGAATTGAGGAATTTTCGGCTCGCTGAAGAGCACTGAAAGTTGCCAGGGCGGAAACGCGGTGATTATGGCGCAAGATTGAGGAATTTTCGGCTCGCTGAAGAGCACTGAAAGCGCGTCCGCCGCCAACGCCAGCACCGTAGACGTTGAAATTGAGGAATTTTCGGCTCGCTGAAGAGCACTGAAAGGGGCGGACACCGGGCGGTTCGCGTGCGGCGAACCGAATTGAGGAATTTTCGGCTCGCTGAAGAGCACTGAAAGCGATACGGGCGAGATGGAGGAATTGCGCTTCGAGAATTGAGGAATTTTCGGCTCGCTGAAGAGCACTGAAAGCGCGCGACGCGCTCGCAGGCGCTGGACGCAGTGAACATTGAGGAATTTTCGGCTCGCTGAAGAGCACTGAAAGTACTCTCATTAGACCCTCCCAAAGCGCGCTAGCCGCGTGATTGAGGAATTTTCGGCTCGCTGAAGAGCACTGAAAGGTCGCGGCGCTGGCGGCGCAGATCGGGCTGGTCGGATTGAGGAATTTTCGGCTCGCTGAAGAGCACTGAAAGCTGATTCTCGCGGACGGCGCGGGCAACAACACTGTAAATTGAGGAATTTTCGGCTCGCTGAAGAGCACTGAAAGTAAATTTCCTCCTGAGAAGACGAAGGGACGCCCCGATTGAGGAATTTTCGGCTCGCTGAAGAGCACTGAAAGCGCTGACTTCGCCGCGTTCGCGCGCAAGCCGCTGCATTGAGGAATTTTCGGCTCGCTGAAGAGCACTGAAAGCGCGCGCGAGCGCCAGCCGGTTGCGCAGACGCAGCATTGAGGAATTTTCGGCTCGCTGAAGAGCACTGAAAGTAGGACTGGACATCCCACACTCGCTCGCCGCAGTGAATTGAGGAATTTTCGGCTCGCTGAAGAGCACTGAAAGGTGAACTCGGTGGACGACAATCATCCCGTCCGATGTATTGAGGAATTTTCGGCTCGCTGAAGAGCACTGAAAGGCTGCGGAAGGCGAAGGATCGTTCGGCGACTTCTTGATTGAGGAATTTTCGGCTCGCTGAAGAGCACTGAAAGGGCGTTCACGTCGCCGACGGCGTGGCGGCAGCAACCATTGAGGAATTTTCGGCTCGCTGAAGAGCACTGAAAGCGGTGATGTACTCGTCAAGTGTGTACGCGCGTTCGATTGAGGAATTTTCGGCTCGCTGAAGAGCACTGAAAGGCGTCGCTGCCGAACAACTGGACGCGCGTGCTGTGAATTGAGGAATTTTCGGCTCGCTGAAGAGCACTGAAAGCTGAACCGCACCCGCTGCGTGCTCTGAAACGTATTATTGAGGAATTTTCGGCTCGCTGAAGAGCACTGAAAGCCGACGCGCTTCGGCGCGAGCAGCGGGCGACGAGCGATTGAGGAATTTTCGGCTCGCTGAAGAGCACTGAAAGCTTCCCAGCACGCGCCGATGTCTTCGCCCTCTACAATTGAGGAATTTTCGGCTCGCTGAAGAGCACTGAAAGTCATCGAGAAGAGACAGACGCATATGATGCACCACAAATTGAGGAATTTTCGGCTCGCTGAAGAGCACTGAAAGGAGGCGCGGCGGCGGCTGCGGCGATAATGCAGCAAGAATTGAGGAATTTTCGGCTCGCTGAAGAGCACTGAAAGGCGTCATTTGTCAATTGAGACTTGACAGATCGAGAATTGAGGAATTTTCGGCTCGCTGAAGAGCACTGAAAGAAACAAAACGTTGTGCTGACCAGCCCGTTTGCAGTGAATTGAGGAATTTTCGGCTCGCTGAAGAGCACTGAAAGTAGGTCGAAACCCGCTTCTGCCAGTGCGACCACTGGATTGAGGAATTTTCGGCTCGCTGAAGAGCACTGAAAGTTCGGCGCGGGCGCGCTCTTGCGCTTCGCGCTGTTCGATTGAGGAATTTTCGGCTCGCTGAAGAGCACTGAAAGCGCTCGCGGCGGTGCAGCAAGCGGTGCAGTTCGCAACCATTGAGGAATTTTCGGCTCGCTGAAGAGCACTGAAAGCTCACCGTTGCGGACTACGAGTTCTCAACGTCTGACGAATTGAGGAATTTTCGGCTCGCTGAAGAGCACTGAAAGGACGCGGCCCGCTGATGCTGCGCACCAACGCCGCAGAATTGAGGAATTTTCGGCTCGCTGAAGAGCACTGAAAGCTTGTCAATAGGCAATTTTGGAGAAATCGTCAGTACATTGAGGAATTTTCGGCTCGCTGAAGAGCACTGAAAGGGTACCGGCGGACGGGCAATCTAAGGCAGAAGTTGATTGAGGAATTTTCGGCTCGCTGAAGAGCACTGAAAGTCACGCTGTCACAACACCTGCATCTCTTTTATTTATATTGAGGAATTTTCGGCTCGCTGAAGAGCACTGAAAGACGAACGTCGCGCGGTCACGCTGTCGGGACTGAGCATTGAGGAATTTTCGGCTCGCTGAAGAGCACTGAAAGGTCGTTCAACCCGTCTACCCAGCGCGCGTAAACGGATTGAGGAATTTTCGGCTCGCTGAAGAGCACTGAAAGTCGCGCGCTTCCTCGATGCGCTCGACCTGCCCGCGATTGAGGAATTTTCGGCTCGCTGAAGAGCACTGAAAGCGTCGCCGGTGTCTTTCAGCAGTGTCACAACACCCGATTGAGGAATTTTCGGCTCGCTGAAGAGCACTGAAAGCGACCGTCCCGGCATCACGCTGGCGCGGCTGGACGATTGAGGAATTTTCGGCTCGCTGAAGAGCACTGAAAGGCACGCTTGATCGAGATCGCCGAACACATACACCAACATTGAGGAATTTTCGGCTCGCTGAAGAGCACTGAAAGTCATTGCTCGTCGCATACGCCCGCGCCGAACCGACGATTGAGGAATTTTCGGCTCGCTGAAGAGCACTGAAAGCGCGGGATCGTCGGTCACCCGGCGGCGATCAGCGTGGATTGAGGAATTTTCGGCTCGCTGAAGAGCACTGAAAGCGCGCCTTGCAGCGCGCCCGGCAGCGGCGCAAACAAATTGAGGAATTTTCGGCTCGCTGAAGAGCACTGAAAGTCCCTTTTCGCAACCGCTGGACAAAGTGACTTACGATTGAGGAATTTTCGGCTCGCTGAAGAGCACTGAAAGGGAGTTCCGCTTCTGTGCGATCTATTTTTCCTTTTCATTGAGGAATTTTCGGCTCGCTGAAGAGCACTGAAAGGAGGGTGCGTATCTCGTCGGGCGGTGGACGCTCAAGATTGAGGAATTTTCGGCTCGCTGAAGAGCACTGAAAGCGCACATCCCCGCTGTCGCTGCGGCGTCAGACTGGAATTGAGGAATTTTCGGCTCGCTGAAGAGCACTGAAAGGCGCTGGGCGTGTGCGTGGCTGGCTGCTCCTGTATGATTGAGGAATTTTCGGCTCGCTGAAGAGCACTGAAAGTAGACGTAGCGCGCGTAGGACGCGGTGTTCTCGACGATTGAGGAATTTTCGGCTCGCTGAAGAGCACTGAAAGGGGCATTCGCGTTCCTCGCGCTGGCGGCGGCGACCAATTGAGGAATTTTCGGCTCGCTGAAGAGCACTGAAAGCCGATAGCGCGAACCAGCGGGCGGCGGCGGGTAGAATTGAGGAATTTTCGGCTCGCTGAAGAGCACTGAAAGGGCGCGCCGCAACTCCTCGATATTCGGCGCGCCGAATTGAGGAATTTTCGGCTCGCTGAAGAGCACTGAAAGAGGCGCGGCGGCTGGTGGAACAGTTGCGGTATGATGATTGAGGAATTTTCGGCTCGCTGAAGAGCACTGAAAGCCCCAACGCGAACACCAGAACCGCCAGGCGCGCGCCTATTGAGGAATTTTCGGCTCGCTGAAGAGCACTGAAAGTATAGAAATAAAAGAAGACGAGGTGTTGTGACACCCATTGAGGAATTTTCGGCTCGCTGAAGAGCACTGAAAGCGATGCGGCGCAACATCGAGACGATTGCGCGGCTGTTATTGAGGAATTTTCGGCTCGCTGAAGAGCACTGAAAGGCGGTGTACGCCGACTCCGGCATTGTCGCGGATGGTGTGATTGAGGAATTTTCGGCTCGCTGAAGAGCACTGAAAGGGACAAACCACAGGCGACGGTCCGCCCAGGGAACGAATTGAGGAATTTTCGGCTCGCTGAAGAGCACTGAAAGCTCGAAACGCACGCAGAGATGACGCTGGATGAGTACATTGAGGAATTTTCGGCTCGCTGAAGAGCACTGAAAGCGCGGTTGACCGACCCCAGTGCCGCGCAGCATCACCATTGAGGAATTTTCGGCTCGCTGAAGAGCACTGAAAGGCTGTGTTCGCCTATGCGACGTGGGCGCAGGTCTCGATTGAGGAATTTTCGGCTCGCTGAAGAGCACTGAAAGCGTGGCAGCGGATGCCGGGCGCGGATCGCGCCGAACATTGAGGAATTTTCGGCTCGCTGAAGAGCACTGAAAGCGGCGCGTGCTGGGAAGAGGAAAACAGCAGAGGGACATTGAGGAATTTTCGGCTCGCTGAAGAGCACTGAAAGATCACGCTCATACGATACCACACACCGCACCGGTTGATTGAGGAATTTTCGGCTCGCTGAAGAGCACTGAAAGTTTGTTGCAGAGAGAGAGAGAGGATTGGCTATGAGATTGAGGAATTTTCGGCTCGCTGAAGAGCACTGAAAGACAGGTTTCCAGCGCGTCATATCTTCCATATTCCGCAATTGAGGAATTTTCGGCTCGCTGAAGAGCACTGAAAGTCAGCGTGCTGCACCGATGTGCGGCGCGCTTTTTGTATTGAGGAATTTTCGGCTCGCTGAAGAGCACTGAAAGGGCGGCGCGCGTCGCGCGGGCGGCGGTGCTGACTGCATTGAGGAATTTTCGGCTCGCTGAAGAGCACTGAAAGTCGTGTTATCCAGTCGTCATCCGTGTCCTGATCAAATTGAGGAATTTTCGGCTCGCTGAAGAGCACTGAAAGGGCGACCGACGGCAAGGCGGTTGTTCACGAAGTTCGATTGAGGAATTTTCGGCTCGCTGAAGAGCACTGAAAGCTTGAACGACGCATCGACCGTCGTGCGTCCGATAGATTGAGGAATTTTCGGCTCGCTGAAGAGCACTGAAAGGAATGAAGTACTCCCCCGCGCGCCCGCTGCTGTTTCAATTGAGGAATTTTCGGCTCGCTGAAGAGCACTGAAAGCTCGAAACGCACGCAGAGATGACGCTGGATGAGTACATTGAGGAATTTTCGGCTCGCTGAAGAGCACTGAAAGACAGTATACCGCGCCGAGGCGCGGTTGTCAAGAAGAATTGAGGAATTTTCGGCTCGCTGAAGAGCACTGAAAGGTAGCGCGATCCGGCGGGCGGGGGCGGGTAGACCTGATTGAGGAATTTTCGGCTCGCTGAAGAGCACTGAAAGGGCGAACGCGGCGAAATCGGCGAGGTCGTAGTAGCATTGAGGAATTTTCGGCTCGCTGAAGAGCACTGAAAGCGTCGCGGTTGCCTCGACCCCCAGCAGCGTGATACTATTGAGGAATTTTCGGCTCGCTGAAGAGCACTGAAAGCGGCAATGTGCCGGGGCGCGAATCGCGGGACTGTTATTGAGGAATTTTCGGCTCGCTGAAGAGCACTGAAAGGCGCTGTCGCTGCGGCGTGCGACTGGAGCGGGTAAAATTGAGGAATTTTCGGCTCGCTGAAGAGCACTGAAAGTTTGTTGCAGAGAGAGAGGATCGGCTATGAGCGAAATTGAGGAATTTTCGGCTCGCTGAAGAGCACTGAAAGCCGGACGAGCCTCCAAGCCGACCGCATCATACTCGTCGATTGAGGAATTTTCGGCTCGCTGAAGAGCACTGAAAGGGCGCTTTTTTGTTTACTATAGAGGAGGCGAGGATGATTGAGGAATTTTCGGCTCGCTGAAGAGCACTGAAAGCTTGCGGAAGGCATCTTACGAGGGCTGACCGAGGGATTGAGGAATTTTCGGCTCGCTGAAGAGCACTGAAAGGTGTTGACGCTGGATGAATATTATAAACTAGTGAAATTGAGGAATTTTCGGCTCGCTGAAGAGCACTGAAAGCGAAGTGCTACAACCGCGTGCTGTCGGTGGGGCATCATTGAGGAATTTTCGGCTCGCTGAAGAGCACTGAAAGAGGCGACGTGGATCGGAAGCGTCGCCGTTGTTGGAATTGAGGAATTTTCGGCTCGCTGAAGAGCACTGAAAGTCGCTCCCCCGGCGGCGCGCATCTGCGATTTGCCCGATTGAGGAATTTTCGGCTCGCTGAAGAGCACTGAAAGGATAGTGCGCCCCTTGCGTTCAACACGGCTATTGATATTGAGGAATTTTCGGCTCGCTGAAGAGCACTGAAAGCTCAATCTGTCGTACACGCGCTTGTACGATTGCAATGATTGAGGAATTTTCGGCTCGCTGAAGAGCACTGAAAGGGATTGACCTGCAGGCTACGGTATGGGTTGCGGATGATTGAGGAATTTTCGGCTCGCTGAAGAGCACTGAAAGGCACTTCGTAGTTGTTGCCCCACACCAAGCCCGCGCATTGAGGAATTTTCGGCTCGCTGAAGAGCACTGAAAGTGTGGCGATAAGACGGATATGACGCACATAGCGTAATTGAGGAATTTTCGGCTCGCTGAAGAGCACTGAAAGGGGCGCGTAGCGCAATCGTTCTACCACCGCTGTCTAACAATTGAGGAATTTTCGGCTCGCTGAAGAGCACTGAAAGGGTACCTGTGCGGAAACGGCGTGGATAGGCGCAAACATTGAGGAATTTTCGGCTCGCTGAAGAGCACTGAAAGCTAGGCGCGCAAACGGCTAGGGCAAGCGCGTAGTAGATTGAGGAATTTTCGGCTCGCTGAAGAGCACTGAAAGCCGAATACGTACCAACTTGCTCACCGCTGATCTCAAATTGAGGAATTTTCGGCTCGCTGAAGAGCACTGAAAGGCGTCATCGCGTCGTGGTTGTGCCAGTCTGGTACCATTGAGGAATTTTCGGCTCGCTGAAGAGCACTGAAAGCCACATACAGCAGCATCACAAGTATGACATACGCATTGAGGAATTTTCGGCTCGCTGAAGAGCACTGAAAGGGACGTGGCGTTTGCGCAAACGGCAATCCTAGACCTATTGAGGAATTTTCGGCTCGCTGAAGAGCACTGAAAGCATAGAAGCGAATAGGACGCGGCATAGGCGCTTGATTGAGGAATTTTCGGCTCGCTGAAGAGCACTGAAAGTCTCGTCTACTCCCTTTATTGCGGCGGGTTGGCCCGATTGAGGAATTTTCGGCTCGCTGAAGAGCACTGAAAGTCGCGCTGCTGGGGTGCGAACCGGACGCGCCGCGCATTGAGGAATTTTCGGCTCGCTGAAGAGCACTGAAAGGCCGGAACCCCGCGCACCCCACGCGCCCAATCCACATTGAGGAATTTTCGGCTCGCTGAAGAGCACTGAAAGGTCGGCGTCTGCATCGAGACGATAACCCGGATGCCCAAATTGAGGAATTTTCGGCTCGCTGAAGAGCACTGAAAGGGATGCGACAGCCGCGCCGGTTTGCGCACCCACTTAATTTAATTGAGGAATTTTCGGCTCGCTGAAGAGCACTGAAAGTGCGGCTTGCAAATGCGGGCGGCGTGTTGGTCGTTGATTGAGGAATTTTCGGCTCGCTGAAGAGCACTGAAAGGAGGGGGGGGAGTGGCTACGGATCGAACTGCAACTGCGATTGAGGAATTTTCGGCTCGCTGAAGAGCACTGAAAGACGAAACCCTTATCGCCGTACCATCCACGCGCGCCTGATTGAGGAATTTTCGGCTCGCTGAAGAGCACTGAAAGTGGTAATGAAACAGTGGGGGAATGCCTACTTTGACCAATTGAGGAATTTTCGGCTCGCTGAAGAGCACTGAAAGCCCCGATCACCGCCGCCTCGCCGCTGCGGACAATCTCGATTGAGGAATTTTCGGCTCGCTGAAGAGCACTGAAAGTTACGTTTGAGGTACGCGAAATACGCGGCGTATTCCGATTGAGGAATTTTCGGCTCGCTGAAGAGCACTGAAAGGTATGAGCGCCGCGTTGTTGCGCTGTCGGGATTGAATTGAGGAATTTTCGGCTCGCTGAAGAGCACTGAAAGCGCCGACATTTGACTTCTTAGGCGTCAGCGCTCAAATTGAGGAATTTTCGGCTCGCTGAAGAGCACTGAAAGAATATTTAGGCGTCGAGCCGAACGAGTTGACGAAACGATTGAGGAATTTTCGGCTCGCTGAAGAGCACTGAAAGTTTCAACGCGCCCCGGAAACGCCTCGACCAGCAGCGCATTGAGGAATTTTCGGCTCGCTGAAGAGCACTGAAAGCATACGGTCTGCCCTACGAGCGACTGATTGCGCAGACATTGAGGAATTTTCGGCTCGCTGAAGAGCACTGAAAGGCGCGCTGGTGGACGGCAGTCAAGATGCTCCGGCTCTATTGAGGAATTTTCGGCTCGCTGAAGAGCACTGAAAGCGCCGATTGCGCCAAACACTGCGTTCCAGACGTAATATTGAGGAATTTTCGGCTCGCTGAAGAGCACTGAAAGCGCTGCTCGATTTCGACCAGCACGACGCGCGGCAAAATTGAGGAATTTTCGGCTCGCTGAAGAGCACTGAAAGGACTGCGCGCAGCGCGCAGCACGCGGCGGAACGTCGATTGAGGAATTTTCGGCTCGCTGAAGAGCACTGAAAGTTCTATCAACTTCGGCGCAATCGCCTTAGTCGTCACTAATTGAGGAATTTTCGGCTCGCTGAAGAGCACTGAAAGCGTCAACGACGGATTGCGGCAGAATTGTTGTCGGATACGATTGAGGAATTTTCGGCTCGCTGAAGAGCACTGAAAGCGCTCGAAATACGCAGTCTGGTACCGCTCGGCAGCCAAATTGAGGAATTTTCGGCTCGCTGAAGAGCACTGAAAGCCGGAAGCCGATGTCGTTCATCGGCGCACTCTTTGATTGAGGAATTTTCGGCTCGCTGAAGAGCACTGAAAGACTGGTCAACGTCGAGCGGGCGCGCCTGCGCACGACCATTGAGGAATTTTCGGCTCGCTGAAGAGCACTGAAAGCGCGAGTACCGGCGGGGTTGAGCAGTGCTGCGCAGTTTATTGAGGAATTTTCGGCTCGCTGAAGAGCACTGAAAGCGCGTTGCAACGACGATTCACAGTCTCGACAAAATCGATTGAGGAATTTTCGGCTCGCTGAAGAGCACTGAAAGCAAAGATGCGCGGGATTGACCTCAACTCGCTCGACAAATTGAGGAATTTTCGGCTCGCTGAAGAGCACTGAAAGCGATGCGCTGCTCCATCGCGGCGTAATCCGCATTGAATTGAGGAATTTTCGGCTCGCTGAAGAGCACTGAAAGCGAGCGGGCGCGCCTGCGCACGACCGGCATCCGCAAGATTGAGGAATTTTCGGCTCGCTGAAGAGCACTGAAAGGCGCGCCGTTCTCGGTTCGGGTTGGTACGTCATCCCCGATTGAGGAATTTTCGGCTCGCTGAAGAGCACTGAAAGACGCGCCCCGTCGAAGACAAAAGGCGGGCAAGCGACGATTGAGGAATTTTCGGCTCGCTGAAGAGCACTGAAAGACGGTCGGTCGTTCCTCGCGCACATCCACCCGCTCACCATTGAGGAATTTTCGGCTCGCTGAAGAGCACTGAAAGGCGGAACGCGCCGGTCTGGTCGCGCCCCAGCGGAACCATTGAGGAATTTTCGGCTCGCTGAAGAGCACTGAAAGGCCCGACGATCTGCCCGACCCGCTGCCCCCGCCCGTCGAATTGAGGAATTTTCGGCTCGCTGAAGAGCACTGAAAGCGGCGAGTTTTAGACGAACTCGTCGGGAAGGAGCGGAATTGAGGAATTTTCGGCTCGCTGAAGAGCACTGAAAGGGTCACATTACCCAGCACCATGCCGTATAGAGCACGATTGAGGAATTTTCGGCTCGCTGAAGAGCACTGAAAGTCCAAACGCGCTCACTCTCGCGCTGCGCGCGACTCAGATTGAGGAATTTTCGGCTCGCTGAAGAGCACTGAAAGGCAGGGCGCGCCAGCCGCCGACGTCGTCATACAGGAGATTGAGGAATTTTCGGCTCGCTGAAGAGCACTGAAAGGGGTACCGGTCATACAGATAGCGCTGCAACGGCGCAAATTGAGGAATTTTCGGCTCGCTGAAGAGCACTGAAAGCCGAACGTCGCACGAACAGGCAGTACTCTACTGGAAGATTGAGGAATTTTCGGCTCGCTGAAGAGCACTGAAAGTCGCCCCAGGGCAAGACTGGTGTAGAACATCTCGAAGATTGAGGAATTTTCGGCTCGCTGAAGAGCACTGAAAGTTGCCGCAAAGGTACCAGGAGAGCGCATTTAGGATATTGAGGAATTTTCGGCTCGCTGAAGAGCACTGAAAGTGCTCTAGAGCATCGCGCACCATTCGGTATGTACGCATTGAGGAATTTTCGGCTCGCTGAAGAGCACTGAAAGTGCGTCACCTCGAGCGCGCGCACGTTACCGACATAATTGAGGAATTTTCGGCTCGCTGAAGAGCACTGAAAGGCGGTGAGATGGTTTCGTTCCCCGCCCGTCTCCAGTTTATTGAGGAATTTTCGGCTCGCTGAAGAGCACTGAAAGTCCGGCGCATCCTCGGGCGCGCGGAGCGCGCAACGATTGAGGAATTTTCGGCTCGCTGAAGAGCACTGAAAGATAGTGGTCTCTACCGCTGCGGCGATTTCTGGCGCTATTGAGGAATTTTCGGCTCGCTGAAGAGCACTGAAAGCCAGCGTCGCCCGAGCATCCAAAAACATCATATCGATTGAGGAATTTTCGGCTCGCTGAAGAGCACTGAAAGAGCGGTTGGAACGGCGTAGACACGATATAGAGGACAGAATTGAGGAATTTTCGGCTCGCTGAAGAGCACTGAAAGTTACTACCGTTTGGCGCTGGCCGTATGCGCGCCTAATTGAGGAATTTTCGGCTCGCTGAAGAGCACTGAAAGTTTTGCGCCTATCCACGCCGTTGCCGCAAAGGTACCATTGAGGAATTTTCGGCTCGCTGAAGAGCACTGAAAGATTACGCGAGATTGGTCGGGCTGTTCCCAAGCGTGTATTGAGGAATTTTCGGCTCGCTGAAGAGCACTGAAAGAGAGTTTTACTGTCAGCGCATTCCGATAGGACGAATAATTGAGGAATTTTCGGCTCGCTGAAGAGCACTGAAAGAACAACCGCAGCCCGCACCGCAGTTGCGACACGCTATTGAGGAATTTTCGGCTCGCTGAAGAGCACTGAAAGGCCGGTGGTTGTGTCGATCCGCCGTTCCGCTTTGATTGAGGAATTTTCGGCTCGCTGAAGAGCACTGAAAGTTGATAATTGCATTCAGAATTGTGCGGATATTCCAGAACATTGAGGAATTTTCGGCTCGCTGAAGAGCACTGAAAGAAGGGGCGCTTCAGGATCAGGATCGACGTTCTCATATATTGAGGAATTTTCGGCTCGCTGAAGAGCACTGAAAGCGTGCACGATCTCGTCAACCGACCAATGTTCACGCAATTGAGGAATTTTCGGCTCGCTGAAGAGCACTGAAAGATGACGTGCTCCACGAGCGCTACCGGTTCGGGTTGCGATTGAGGAATTTTCGGCTCGCTGAAGAGCACTGAAAGGTACAATCCAGCGTCATCGAGCGACGCCCGGATCTATTGAGGAATTTTCGGCTCGCTGAAGAGCACTGAAAGCCCAGATCGTCGTACACGAGCAGCCAGCCGCGCACGATTGAGGAATTTTCGGCTCGCTGAAGAGCACTGAAAGCGCTGCGGGCGTGCACGGCCGTCGGTGCGCGCGCCGCCAATTGAGGAATTTTCGGCTCGCTGAAGAGCACTGAAAGCGCAGATTGCCAGTGCGATACTGATCTCCTGCACCAATTGAGGAATTTTCGGCTCGCTGAAGAGCACTGAAAGTGTACGGTGACTTGGTGGCTGGCGAGGATGTGCTTTATTGAGGAATTTTCGGCTCGCTGAAGAGCACTGAAAGCTGCGGCGATTTCTGGCGCTGCCCGTCGTGCAGGGTGATTGAGGAATTTTCGGCTCGCTGAAGAGCACTGAAAGCTCGACTATCGCTCGCAGCGGCGCCATGCCTCATCATTGAGGAATTTTCGGCTCGCTGAAGAGCACTGAAAGCCAGAACTCAATTCAAGCGTCGCTCAATGAGTGGTAATTGAGGAATTTTCGGCTCGCTGAAGAGCACTGAAAGTGATGATTCGGTTCAGAATTACGCGAATATCGGCGAAATTGAGGAATTTTCGGCTCGCTGAAGAGCACTGAAAGCCGCGGGAACCGACAGGATATCCTGGTTTTCTAAAATTGAGGAATTTTCGGCTCGCTGAAGAGCACTGAAAGATCGGTCGAACCGGCGATTATTCTGAGTGATGGGGCAATTGAGGAATTTTCGGCTCGCTGAAGAGCACTGAAAGTATCGCTGGTATCGCTGAATATCGCTGGTATCGAAATTGAGGAATTTTCGGCTCGCTGAAGAGCACTGAAAGGACGCGCGGCGAGGCGGCGTTACCGCGCACAGACGAATTGAGGAATTTTCGGCTCGCTGAAGAGCACTGAAAGCGTCTCGAATTGTCAGCGCGCTGCGGTCTACGCGAAATTGAGGAATTTTCGGCTCGCTGAAGAGCACTGAAAGTCCTTCCGACGCTGATCGAACTCGCGTCGGTCGGTATTGAGGAATTTTCGGCTCGCTGAAGAGCACTGAAAGGGTGGTGGGGAGGAGGTCGGCGGGATTGATGTTTACGATTGAGGAATTTTCGGCTCGCTGAAGAGCACTGAAAGGCGTTTGTCCCGACGCGCCAGCACCGTATACGGCGCATATTGAGGAATTTTCGGCTCGCTGAAGAGCACTGAAAGGAGGGCACCTGAGACGTGTACGGGTAGCGTCGTGAATTGAGGAATTTTCGGCTCGCTGAAGAGCACTGAAAGAATAACGAATCGAGTTCTTGACGATATTGCAATCGATTGAGGAATTTTCGGCTCGCTGAAGAGCACTGAAAGTCGCGTCCGGCAACTTCAGCCGGAACAACTCGCTGATTGAGGAATTTTCGGCTCGCTGAAGAGCACTGAAAGGTCGCTGGAGTGTTCGCGTTCCTTGCGTTGTTCGCGGATTGAGGAATTTTCGGCTCGCTGAAGAGCACTGAAAGATGTGCAATCGGCGCTGGCGCTGATCATCGGGTACGATTGAGGAATTTTCGGCTCGCTGAAGAGCACTGAAAGCCAGTGGCGGCGCGCGCGGTAGGGCTTCTGGCTGGATTGAGGAATTTTCGGCTCGCTGAAGAGCACTGAAAGGACCAGCGCGTTCCGCTGGCTCGACTTCGGGCGCGAATTGAGGAATTTTCGGCTCGCTGAAGAGCACTGAAAGGGGTGCGACAAGCGCGCGGGCTTGCGCACCCACTTTGAATTGAGGAATTTTCGGCTCGCTGAAGAGCACTGAAAGCCGTCACCGACGCGAAGCGCGGCTTGGTCGGGTTCGATTGAGGAATTTTCGGCTCGCTGAAGAGCACTGAAAGAGCCGCGCACAATGATGCGGAATGTATATCGATTAGATTGAGGAATTTTCGGCTCGCTGAAGAGCACTGAAAGTCGTTGCTTGTCGCATACGCGCGAGCCTGGCTGACCAATTGAGGAATTTTCGGCTCGCTGAAGAGCACTGAAAGATTTCCGAACCGGTGAAGGTGACGACCTCGTAGTTGTATTGAGGAATTTTCGGCTCGCTGAAGAGCACTGAAAGCTCAATCCGCCCCAGTCGGTTTCGCGCTTGCTGTGCATTGAGGAATTTTCGGCTCGCTGAAGAGCACTGAAAGCAATTTCGGCGAAAATCCGACGAGTTTGACAATCGATTGAGGAATTTTCGGCTCGCTGAAGAGCACTGAAAGTCGCCGAGCGCTGGGCGGGTGAAACGCTTGATAAGAATTGAGGAATTTTCGGCTCGCTGAAGAGCACTGAAAGTCGTCAACAGCAACGTTGCGGACGGGCTGCTGAGTGCATTGAGGAATTTTCGGCTCGCTGAAGAGCACTGAAAGATTTGACTTTTTGGTACTCCTGCCGTCTGATATGGACATTGAGGAATTTTCGGCTCGCTGAAGAGCACTGAAAGATTTGACTTTTTGGTACTCCTGCCGTCTGATATGGACATTGAGGAATTTTCGGCTCGCTGAAGAGCACTGAAACTGCTGACGAGCGCGATGAGCAGGCGTTCGGTTTCGATTGAGGAATTTTCGGCTCGCTGAAGAGCACTGAAACGCTTCTCTCCTTCCGTCCG
>Ga0308410_1000868_pt1 | contig 17093 bp, 12 predicted proteins | sample HotsprOSTMatCore_FD_203467 | JGI IMG/M metagenome (GOLD analysis project Ga0308410, IMG submission 203467) | Hot spring phototrophic mat microbial communities from Octopus Spring, Yellowstone National Park, Wyoming, United States -... | ecosystem: Environmental > Aquatic > Thermal springs > Hot...
GCACGATCCCGGAACCTCCCGCTCCCGGGCACCCGGCCCGCGCCCGGCAGGCGCCGACGGCTCGCGATGGTGCTGCTGGCGCTGGGCACCGCTTCGGGCTGCGGGGTCGGCGCCCAGTCCGAACCGGTGCGGCTCGATCCCGAGCGCGTCCCGTTCGGGCTCAACACCGTGGGCCCCACCACGACCACGCGACCCGAGGCACCACAAGGACGGGCCGTGGCACGGATCTTCCTCGTCGGCCCCGACGGTCTCCTCGTCGCCCGCGAACGGCGGCTGCCCGGTCCCCTCACCCCAGGCGCCGCGCTGCGGACGCTGCGGGCCGGACCCGACGACGAAGAGCGTCGCTCGGGCCTCACCACCGCGCTGCCCCCCGAGGTCCCCGTCCAGTATCTCGGCGTGCGCGAGGCGGTGGCCCGCGTGCGGCTCACCGCTGCGTTCACCGGCGGCTCGGTCCGTCGCCAGGCCATCGCGCTCGCCGAGATCGTCTACACCCTCACCGAGATCGAGGGCATCGAGCGGGTCGCGTTCGTCATCGGGGACGACGTCGTGGAGGTGCCCCGCGCCGACGGATCCCTCACCGCGGAGCCGGTGGGACGGGCCGACTACGCCCGCTTCGCCCCGCAGGGCTGAGCGGGCGCCCCGACCCGTCCCACGGCCACGGACGCCTCAGCGACGCCCGGTCACACGTGCACCCCGGTCGGGACCTGGGGCAGCCGGATCCGCTCGTCGTCGCTGAACACGAACCCGCCGTAGCCCGGGGCGCCGTGCTCGTGCACGTCGAGGCCGGCGTGCTCCTCGTCTTCGCTCACCCGCAGCCCGACCGTCGCCTTGATGACCCCGAAGAGCACCGACGCGGTCACCACGACGAACCCGAAGACCGCAGCCACCCCGATGGCCTGGGAGACGAGCAGGTCGGTCTTCCCGTCGGTGAACAGGCCACCCTCGGCGGCGAACAGGCCCACGGCCAGGGTCCCGAAGGCGCCGCACACGCCGTGCACCGAGATCGCACCCACCGGGTCGTCGACCCGGACCCGGTCGAAGAACCGCACCGAGGCCACGACGAGCGCACCGGAGAGCGCGCCGATGAGCACCGCCGCCCAGCTGTCGACCGCGGCGCAGCCGGCGGTGATCCCCACCAGGCCGGCCAGCGCTCCGTTGCCGGTCATGCTCACGTCGGGCTTGCCGGACCACATCCAGCTCACCGCCATCGCCAGGACCGCGCCACCGGCAGCCGACAGGGTGGTGGTGAGGGCGATGCCCCCGATGGCGCCATCGGCGGCGAGCTGGGATCCCGGGTTGAAGCCGTACCAGCCCACCCACAGGATCAGCGTGCCGAGCACCGCAAACGGGATGGAGTGACCGGGGATCGCCCGGGGCCGGCCCTGGGCGTCGTACCGACCGATGCGTGGGCCGAGGAAGATCGCCCCGACCAGCGCCGCCCACCCCCCGACGCTGTGCACGATGGTGGAGCCGGCGAAGTCGACCATGGGCGTCGACAACTGGGACAGCCACCCGCCGCCCCACAGCCAGTGCACCACCACCGGGTAGATGAGCGCAGAGATCACGGCGCTGTAGATCAGGTACGCGACGAAGCGGGTGCGCTCGGCCATCGCCCCCGACACGATCGTCGCCGCAGTCGCCGCGAACGCGACCTGGAACACGAAGAACGTCGGGACGGTGAGATTCCCGTCGTAGTTGGCCCCCCGCAGGAAGAACCCGGCGTGGCCGAAGAGGTCGTTGCCGGCCCCGAAGGCGATCGCGTACCCGACCGCGAAGAAGGCCAGCACCCCGACCACGAAGTCGGTGAGGTTCTTCATCATGATGTTCGCCACCGACTTGGCCCGGGTGAGCCCTGCCTCCACGAGCGCGAACCCGGCCTGCATGAAGATCACGAGCACCGCGGCGAGCAGCACGAACGCGTTGTCGAGGTTCGCCTGCACCGCCTCCGCGGTCAGGGGCGCGGCCCCGGCCGGGCCGGCCACGGCCACGAGCAGGGTCAGGGACAGGCCGAGGACGCACAGCAGTTTCCGTCGCATGGTTCCTCCCGGTCGGTTCTGCGCCGGGACGCTACGGACGGTGCGTCACCGCCCCGCGACGGTGAGGTGAACGTTGTGTCGCGCCAATCCTTCAGAATCCTGACCACCGGGGCGCCGGCGCCGGGGTGCGCGCCGCCACGTCACCGACCGGTCCGCACCGGCGGGTACCGTCGGTGGCCTCCCCGGAAGGGCAGTAGCCCCAGTAGCTCAGTGGAGAGAGCGGCCGCCTCCTAAGCGGTAGGTCGCAGGTTCGATTCCTGCCTGGGGCGCCGTCGGCGGCGACCCCCTCCCGACCGGCACGGCATGGTGGACCATGCCCGCAGTCGCTAGCGTGCCGCTCCCAGGGCCCAGGTAGGACGAGGCAGGAGGTGGGTGATGCCGGACCCGTTGGTCGTGCGCCTCGACGAGGTCGGCGGGGGCGACGTCGGTCTCGTCGGTGGCAAGGGCGCCAACCTCGGTGAGCTCATCCGCGCCGGCTTCCCCGTCCCCCCCGGGTTCGTCGTCACCGCCGCCGCGTACCTCACCGCCATGGACCGGGCGGGGATCCGGGCGCAGCTCCTCGAGGCGGCCCGCAGCGCGGGATCCGGATCCCCCGACCAACTCGCGGAGCGGGCCGCGGCGTTGGCGGCGCAGGTCCGCGCCGCGGGAATGCCCGAAGACCTGCGCGCCGCGATCCTGGGCGCCTACCACGCCCTCGGACCCTCGGTGCGGGTCGCGGTCCGGTCGTCGGCGACGATGGAGGACGCCGCGGGGACCTCGTTCGCCGGGATGCACGAGACGTTCACCAACGTCGAGGGCGACGAGCAGCTCCTCACCCGGATCTCCGACTGCTGGGCGTCGGTGTTCGGCGCCCGGGTCATCGCCTACCGGGCCGCCCAGGGGATCACCGAGGAGCCGGCGATCGCGGTGGTCGTCCAGCGCATGGTCGACGCCGACCGGTCCGGGGTGATCTTCAGCGCCGACCCGTCCACCGGCGACACCGGTCGCATCGTGATCGAAGCGGCGCTCGGGCTCGGGGAGGTCGTCGTGGGGGGCCAGGTGACACCCGACACCTACGTGGTGGGCAAGGACCCGCTGCGCATCCTCAGCGTGCACGTCGGTGACCAGGAGGTGGCGATCCGGCGCGGCCCGGACGGGCGGGAACGCCGTGAGGTGCTCACCGAGGCGGAACGGCACCGTCGCGTGCTCGACGACGACGAGGTGCTGGCGCTCGCCCGCCTGGCGATGCGGGTGGAGCAGCATTACGGAACCCCCCAGGACATGGAGTTCGCCGTGGCCGGCGACGAGGTGTTCCTCACCCAGTCGCGGCCGATCACCACGCTGGGCTCGGCGGTCACCTCGTCGGCCACCGCGGCGGGCGTGGAAGCGCTCGTCGGCGGGCTCGGCGCCGCGCCGGGACGGGCGGCGGGCAGGGCCCGGGTGGTGCGGTCCGTGGAGGAGGGCCGGGCGCTGCAAACCGGTGAGGTGCTCGTGGCGCCGCTCACTGCACCGGACTGGGTGCCGATCATGCGGCGGGCCGCTGCGCTGGTGACCGACGGTGGCGGCATCACCTGCCACGCCGCGATCGTGAGCCGCGAGCTCGGGGTCCCCTGTGTGGTGGGGACCCGGAACGCCACCACCGTGCTGCGCACCGGGCAGACCGTCACGGTGGACGGCTCGACCGGGGAGGTGTTCGCCGGGGATCTCACCGCCAGGGGGACCGGGGTGACGGTGACGGCGGCCGCCCCGTCCCCATCGGGTGCCCCCTCGGCGCCCGAGCCGCTCGCCACCCGGCTCTACGTGAACCTGGCGATCCCGGAGCATGCCGAGGAGGTGGCGGCCGGGCCGGTCGACGGTGTCGGGCTCCTGCGGGCCGAGTTCCTGTTCACCGACGCGCTCGACGGGGAGCATCCTCGACGCCTCCTGGCCCAGGGCCGCACCGCAGAGCTCATCGAGCGCGTCGCGGCCGGGATCGGCCGCATCACCCGGGCCTTCCATCCCCGCCCGGTGGTGTACCGCACCATCGACTTCCGTTCCAACGAGTTCCGTGAGCTCACCGGCGGGGCCGAGTTCGAACCGGTCGAGGCCAACCCGATGATCGGCTACCGGGGTTGCTACCGGTACGTGCGGGAGCCCGACCTGTTCGAGGTGGAGCTGCAGATCCTGGCCCGGGTACGCGAGGAGACCCCGAACCTCGCGGTGATGATCCCGTTCGTCCGTACCCGCTGGGAGCTCGAGGCCTGCCTCGAGCTCATCGACCGCAGCCCCCTGGGCGCCCAACGGGGACTGCAACGCTGGGTGATGGCCGAGGTGCCCTCGGTCGTGTACCGACTGCCCGAATACGCATCGTTGGGGATCCACGGCGTCTCCATCGGCTCCAACGACCTCACCCAGCTCGTGCTCGGCGTCGACCGCGACTCGGAGACCTGCGCGGAGCTCTTCGACGAATCCGACCCGGCGGTGCTCGCCGCGATCCGGGACATCATCACCGCGGCCGCCGGCGCGGGCATCACCTCGTCGCTGTGCGGCCAGGCCCCGTCGACGAACCCCGCGTTCGCCGAGCACCTCGTGCGGTTCGGGATAACGTCGGTGTCCGTGAACCCCGACGCGGTCCCGGCCGCCCGGGCGACGATCGCCGCGGCGGAGCGACGGGTGCTGCTCGAGGCGGCGAGGGCGGCGCGGTGACCGGGCCGCTGGAACGGGCCCGGGAGCGGCGGCGGGGCCTGCAGGCGGCGCTCGTGGCGGTGGAGGACGCGGTCGCCGCACCGTGGTCGGGCCGAGAGGAAGCCTGGCGGGCCCGGGTGGACGACGCCCTGTTGGAGGCAGAGGCCGCGCTCGTCGCCCACGTGGCGGCCACCGAGGCACCCGACGGGCTCTTCGCCGAGGTCATGGAGCAGGCGCCGCGCCTCGCGCACGCGGTGGCGAAGCTCCGGGCCGAGCACACCACGCTGCGGGAGGCGCTCGCAGCGCTGCGCCGGGACGCCGCCGTCGCCCCTCCCGAACAGATCTACGAACGGACGCTGCCGCTGCTCGGCGCGTTCTCGCAGCACCGCCACCGAGGCGCCGAGCTCGTGTACGAGGCGTACAACGTCGACATCTCCAGCGGCGACTGAGCTCCCGGATCGGGCGGACCGGTCACGCCACCCCGGTCACGACAGCTCCCGCATCACCTCGGCGGGGTCCTTGTCGAGGCGGCGGCCCACGTACACCGGGTGCCGCAACCGCCCGTCCGCGGTCCAGGCCGAAAAGCGCACCTCCACCACCAGGCGGGGATCGGCCCAGCGCGCCTCGCGCAGGTGGGGAGGGTCGACGAAGGGCGGGGTCGGGCGGGCCAGGCCCACGAGCGCGGCCTGCAACCGCCGTCGTTCCGCGGTGCCGAAGCCCGTCCCCACCCGGCCGCAGTACCGGAGCACCCCGGTGGGATCGTGGGCCCCCAGCAGCAGCGATCCCGGCTCCCCGGCCCGGCCGCCCCGGCCCGGCACCCAGCCCCCGACGACGAACTCCTGGCGCCGGGTCCGCTTCCACTTCCGCCAGGCCCCCGAGCGGCGGCCCGGTTCGTACACCGAGTCGCGCCGCTTCGCCACCACACCCTCCAGGGCGTGGCGCTCCACGAACGCCCGCATCGCCGCGGGGTCGGCCTCCACGTGCGCCGGGACCCGCCACCCGCCCGCCTCGAGCCCGAGCGAACGCAGCAGGGTCCGGCGGTCGGCGAGGGGCGTGCCCATGAGGTCGTCACCCGCCCAGAAGAGCAGGTCGAACGCGAAGTACCGCCGCGGCGCGCCCGGCCCCGAGCCGCCGCGGTCGCCGCGTGCGAGGAGCCCGAAGTCGGGCCGTCCCGCCTCGTCGAGGGCGACCACCTCCCCGTCGAACACCGCGTCCCGCCCGGTGAGGGGCTCGGGCAGCACGGCGAGCTCCGGGAACCGGTCGGTCACCGGCACCCGGTTGCGGGTCCACAGCGTGAGGCGTCCGGCGCGCAGCACCGCGACGGCGCGGATCCCGTCCCACTTGGCCTCGAACCACCAGTCCGGACCGACCGGCAACGTCGGGGTGGGCGTGGCCAGCATCGGCGCCACGAACGCCGGGCGCCGCATCACCACCGTCGCCACCGCCGGCCCGATGCCGACGCGCACCGCCGCGTCGCGACCGGCGGTCCCGGTGAGCGGGGCCGGGCCATGGCGACGCCGCCGGGCTCAGGCCCCGGCGAGCCGATCGCGCAGCTCCCGCTTGCGGACCTTGCCCATCGGGTCGCGTGGGAGCTCGTCGACGAGCTCGTAGCGCCGGGGGCACTTGTAGGCCACGAGGTGTGCACGGCAGAACCGGTCGACATCGGTGACCAGTGCCTCCGGGGGGACGTCGGGCTCCGGCACCACCACCGCGGTGACCAGCTCCCCGTACTCGGGATCGGGGACACCCACCACCGCCACTTCGGCCACCCCCGGGTGCCTCGCCAGCACCGTTTCCACCTCGGCCGGGTACACGTTGGCCCCGCCGGTGATCACCACGTCCTTGGCCCGATCGACGAGGAAGAGGTAGCCGTCCTCGTCCAGGTAGCCGACGTCCCCGAGGGTGGCGAGGTCCCCCCGGTACACCGACTCGGTGAGGTCTTCGGGACCCCCGTAGCGGAAGCCCCGTCCCCATTCCGAGCCGATGTACACGAGCCCAGGCTCGCCCGGGGGCAGCTCGTTGCCCTCGGTGTCGAGGATCTTGATGACCGAGCCCCGGGCCGGGCGACCGACGCTGCCCGGCTTGCGTTCCCACTCCTCGGGGGTGATGACGGTGCCCATCGTCTCGGTGCCACCGTAGGTCTCCCACACCGTGCCGGGCGGGAAGAACCGCATCACCTCCCGTTTCAGCTCCACCGGGCACGGGGCGGATCCGTGCAGCACACGTCGGATGGAGGACACGTCGGCCGCGGCGCGCGACGCGGCGGGGAGACGCATGAGCCGGTAGAGGTGGATCGGGGCGCAGACCCAGTACGTCACCCGCTCGGCCGCGATCAGCCGCAACGCCTCGGCGGGGTCGTAGCGCGCCATCAACACGCAGGTGTGGCCGAGCAGCCAGGCGCTGTGCGGCCCGGAGAACCCGGCGAGATGGTGCAGCGGCGACGCGGTGAGGTTCACCTCGTCGACGCCGGCAAGCCCGTAGGACTCGAAGTACCGCACGACCCCGAGCATGAGCGCGGCGCGGGGAAACGCCGGGCGCACGACCGCTTTCGGCCGACCGGTCGTCCCCGACGTGTAGGCCCGCAGGACGACGTAGTCGTCGGCCGCGTCGGGCAGCGGGCCGTCGGGGGACGCCGCGACGTCGGCGACGGTGGCGGCCAGGTTGCGCTCGTCGCAGCAGAACCCGACCGCACCGTCGGTCTCGAAGTACGCCCGCTCCTCGGGGGTGGCGCCGTGCGGGATCGGGACCACCTCGGCCCCGAGCCGGGCTGCGCCGAGCGCGGCGAGCATCCATTCGGGCCGGTTCGGCAATGCGATCCCCAGACGCCGGTCGGGACCGACGCCCCGCTCGGCCAGCACCCTCGCCCACGCGTTGGCGGCCCGGTCCACCTCGGCGTAGGTGAGCCGGAGCTCCCCGAACACGAGCGCCACCCGGTCGGGCCGGTGCCGCGCCTGCGCCGCCACCCCGTGACGGTCCGGGACCTCGGCGAGCGCGTCGGCCAGGTCGGTACCGGTCACGGCCCGGAATCTACGCGCCGCCTCCGGCGGGGCGCTGCCCGGTGGACCGCAGTGGTGGGCACGTCCCGCCGGGCGGGTGCGCCGGTGCGCGGGGGACCGGAGCCGGCGACGCCACCGGGCCCCCGCCGGTGTGCCATCCGAGGGCTCAGGCGCCGTACGGCGGCCGGGGGGGCGGTGCCTCGGCGATGAGCGTCTCGACCACCGCGCCGAGCTCCTCCGGCTCCCAGCGGGCGCCTTTGTCCCGGCTCGGCCCGGGCTGCCAACCGACGGCCAGACCGACGAGACCGCCCTCCACCTCGAACACCCGTCCGGTCACCCCGGCCGACGCCGGGCTGGCCAGCCAGACCACCAGCGGGGAGATGTTCTCCGGGGCCATCCGGTCGAAGGACCCGTCGGTCGGCGCGGCCATCCGGTCGCCGAACACCTCGGCGGTCATGCGGGTCCGGGCCGCGGGCGCGATGGCGTTCACGGTGACGCCGTAGCGGGCCAGTTCCGCCGCCGCGACGAGGGTGAGAGCGGCGATCCCGGCCTTGGCGGCGCTGTAGGCCCCTTGCCCCACACTGCCGGCCAGCCCGGCCCCCGAGCTCGTGTTCACGATCCGGGCGTCGGTGCTCGCACCGGCCTTGGCCCGGTCCCGCCAGTACGACGCCGCGAACCGCAACGGTGCGGCATGCCCTTTCAGGTGGACACGCATCACCGTGTCCCACTCGTCCTCGGCCAGGTTCACCAGCATCCGGTCGCGCAACACACCGGCGTTGTTGACCAGGACGTGCAGGTCGCCGAAGGCGTCGATCGCGTGGTGCACGAGCCGCTCCGCACCGTCCCAGGTGGCCACGTCGTCGGTGTTGGCCACCGCCTCCCCCCCGGCGGCGCGGATCTCGGCCACCACCTCCTCGGCCGGGCCCCCGCTGGTGCCGGTGCCGTCGAGCGCGACACCGAGGTCGTTCACGACCACCCGGGCCCCCGCCGCCGCCAGCGCACGGGCGTGTGCCCGCCCGATGCCACGCCCGGCGCCGGTCACGATCGCCACCCGTCCGTCGCAGCACCCCACGGTCGGGGGACGCTACCCGAGCCGCCGCTACGGTACGCAGCCGTGCGCCTGGGGGTGACGTTCTTCGCCACCGACCTGACCCCGCCCGTACCGGAGGTGGCCCGCGAGGCCGAGGACCGCGGCTTCGCCTCCCTGTTCCTGCCCGAGCACACCCACATCCCGGTGTCGCGCCGCACCCCGCCACCGACCGGGGCCTCGGAGCTCCCCGAGGAGTACCGGCGCACCCTCGACCCCTTCGTCGCGTTGGCCGGTGCGGCGGCGGTGACCGAACGGATCCGGCTCGGCACCGGGATCTGTCTGGTGGCCCAACGGGACCCGATCGTCACCGCCAAGGCCGTCGCCACCCTCGACCGGGCCAGCCAGGGGCGGTTCGTGTTCGGGGTCGGGTTCGGCTGGAACGAGGACGAGCTCGCCCAGCACGGGGTGGCGATGCGCGACCGGCGGGCCGTGGTCCGTGAGTGCCTGCTCGCCATGCGCGCCCTGTGGCGCGACGAGGTCGCCACCTTCCGGGGCGAGCACGTGCGCCTGGAGCCGTCGTGGTCATGGCCGAAGCCGCTGCAGCCGGGGGGTCCGCCGGTGCTGGTGGGTGGTGCGGCCGGGCCGACGCTGTTCCGCCACGTGGCGGAGTACGCCGACGGGTGGATGCCGATCGGCGGTGCCGGGGTGCGCCGGGCGCTCGGGGACCTTCGCCGCGCCTGTGAGGAGGCCGGCCGCGACCCGGCCACGGTCACGGTGGTGCCGTTCGCGTCACGCCCCGAACGGGGGCGGCTCGAGCACTACGCGTCGATGGGCATCGCAGAGGTCGTCCTGGGCTTGCCGCACACCGGACGTTCGGGGCTGCTGCGGGCCCTGGACCGGGCGGCGACCCTGATCGGGACGGTCTGAACGCTGCGCACCGGCGACCGGTCGGGGTCAGCACCGCTCCACGATCGTCACGTTGGCCTGGCCGCCCCCTTCGCACATCGTCTGCAACCCGTACCGGCCGCCGGTCCGTTCGAGCTCGGCGAGCAGGGTGGTCAGGAGCCGGGCACCCGTCGCACCGAGCGGGTGACCCAGCGCGATGGCCCCGCCGTTCGGGTTCACCCGGGCCGGATCCGCACCGGTCTCGGCCAGCCAGGCGAGCACCACCGACGCGAACGCCTCGTTGATCTCCACCACGTCGATGTCCTCGATCCGCAGCCCGGCCCGGGCCAAGGCGTGCGCGGTGGCGGGGATCGGGGCGGTGAGCATGAGGATCGGGTCGTCGGCACGCACCGACAGGTGCACGATCCGCGCCCGGGGCACCAGGTCGTGGTCGCGCAGCGCGCGCTCGCCGGCGACGAGTACCGCCGCGGCGGCATCGGAGATCTGGCTGGCGGTCGCGGCCGTCACCCGACCGCCGGGGCGCAGCGGGGGCAACGAACGGATCTTCACCCAGTCCGGGGTGCGGGGCCCTTCGTCGTGGGCGAGGCCGGCCAACGGGACGATCTCGTGCGCGAACCGTCCCTCCGACCGGGCGTGCAGCGCCCGTTCATGCGACCTGACCGCGTACGCCTCCATCTCGTCACGGCTGATCCCCCACCGCTGGGCGATCGCGTCGGCCGCGGCGAACTGGCTCACCTCCGCGTCCCCGTAGCGGGCACGCCACCCGGCCGAGGTGGAGAAGGGATCGGGGACCCCGAAGGCCTCCCCCGCCGTCATCGCCGCCGAGATCGGGATCATGCTCATGTTCTGCACTCCGCCCGCGACGACGAGGTCGGCGGTGCCGCTCATCACCGCCTGGGCGGCGAAGTGCAGCGCCTGCTGGGAGGAGCCGCACTGGCGGTCCACGGTCACCCCGGGCACGTGCTCGGGCAGGCCCGCGGCGAGCCAGCAGGTCCGGGCCACGTCGCCGGCCTGGGGTCCGATGGTGTCGACGCAGCCGAAGATCACGTCGTCGACGGCGGCCGGGTCCACGTCGGTGCGGTCGACCAGCGCCCCGATCGCGTGCGCCCCCAGGTCGGCCGGGTGGACACCGGCCAGTCCCCCACCCCGCCGGCCCACCGGGGTGCGCACGGCGTCCACGAGGTAGGCGGCGGCCACGGTCATCGTCGCTCCTCTCCGTCGGGTTCGTCGGCGTCGGGCACCTCGAGGATCTCCCGGGCCACCCGCTCGCGGTGCCACGCGGCGTCACCCCAGGTCCGGCTGAGCGCCCAGACCCGCTTCAGCCACAGGTGCAGGTCGTACTCCCACGAATAGCCGATCGCGCCGTGGCACTGGAGGGCGTGGCGGGCCGCCAGCTCGGCGGCATCCGCGGCGGCGGCCTTCGCCATCGAGACGTGCACCGATGCGAGCGGATCACCGCAGGACAGCGACCAGGCGGCCCGTGCCACCAGCGGGGCCGCGAACTCGAGTGCGACGGCCACGTCGGCGAGCTTGTGCTTGACCGCCTGGAACGACCCCACCGGCACCCCGAACTGGTGCCGCTCGGTGACGTACCGGCAGGTCCGTTCCAGCAACGCCTCCCCCAGACCGACGAGCTGGGAGGCGAACCCCACCACCCCACGGTCGAACGCCGCGGCGACCTCCGCCGGCCCCCCCAGCTCCCGCGCCGCGGCGGGGTCCCAGTGGATGCGCGCCAGGCGGCGGGAGTGGTCGACCGACCGGACCGGCTCGATCCGCAGCGCGTCCCGCCCCACCGCCACGAGCCGCTCCCCGTCGGTGGTGACGACCACCTCGACGTCGACGACATGGGCCACCGGTCCGGCCGGACCCAGCGCGGCGGTCGCCCGCACGCCCGGCTCGCGCAGCACCGCGGCGGCGACGAAGGTGTGTTCCACGAACGGGCCGGGCAGCGCGGCGCGCCCGGTGACCCGGGCGACCGGGACCAGGTCGACCGGCTGCAGGCCCAGCCCGCCGGCGTCGGGGGGAACGAGCGCGTCGAGCACGCCCAGGTCGGCCAGCGCCGCCCAGGCCGGCAGGACGACCGGCCCGTCCCCCGCCTCCCACACCGCCCGCACGGCGGCCGGGTCGCAGGCGCGGGCCAGGACGTCGGCCACCGTGGCGGCGAACGACTGCTGGGTCTCGTTCCAGGCGAACCGCACGACCGCTACCGGCGGGGAAGACCGAGGAGACGCTCGGCGATGACGTTGCGCTGGATCTCGTTCGTGCCGGCGTAGATCGGTCCGGCGAGCGCGAACTCGAAGCCCCGCATCCAGGTGCCGTCGAGCTCACCGTCGGCGCCGAGCAGCCGCAGCGCGGTGTCGTGGAGGGCGACGTCGAGCTCCGACCAGAACACCTTGGCCAGGCTCGCCTCCGGGCCGGGACGGGCACCGTCGACGATGCGGGTCACCACCTGCAAGGTCTGGGCGGCGTACGCCTCGGCGCCGATCAGTCCCCGTACCACGGCGTCGCGGAGGGCCGGATCGGCGTCGCGACCCACCCGACGCCACAGCTGCACGAGGCGGGACGCGGTGGCGAGGAACCGGCCGGGGCTCCGCAAGGTGAGGCCGCGTTCCGATCCGGCGGTGGCCATCGCCACCTTCCATCCCTCCCCGACCTCGCCGAGCACCGCGTCGTCAGGGACGAACACGTCGTCGAAGAACACCTCCGCGAACCCCTCGTCACCGTCGAGGCGGCCGAACCCCCGGACGGTGACCCCCGGAGCATCCAGGGGCACGAGGAAGTACGTGAGGCCGCGGTGCCGCTCGGCGGCGGGATCGGTGCGGAACAGGCCGAACAGGTGGGTGCAGAACGCGCCCCGGGTGGTCCAGGTCTTCTGGCCCGACAGACGCCATCCCCCACCCGCCTCGTCGCGCACCGCCCGGGCCCGGATCCCGGCGAGATCGCTGCCGACCTCCGGTTCAGACCAGCCCTGGCACCACGTCTCGGCGCCGCTGGCCATGGGCGGGAGGTACCGGTCCTGCTGGGCCGGTGTGCCGAACGTGAACAACGCCGGGGCGAGGAGGAAGATGCCGTTCTGGGTGACCCGTTGCGGGGCGCCGGCGCGGTGGTACTCCTCCTCGAAGATGAGCCACTCCCACACGCTGGCGTCACGCCCTCCGTAGCGGGCCGGCCACGACACCACCGACCAGCGCGCCTCGTACAGCTCGCGTTCCCAGGCCAGGTGCCGGGCGAAGCCCTCCCGGGTGTCCCCCGACGGCAGCGGCTCGGCCGGGACGTGTTCGGCCAGCCACGTCCGCACCTCGGCCCGGAACGCCTCCTCCTCGGGGCTCCAGGTGAGGTCCACGGCCGGCAGGCTAGGTGCCCCCGTCCCCGCCGGTGGGTCCCGGCCGGGCTACAACGTCGGGGCCGTGAACCGCCGCCGACGACTCCGGGCCAGGCCGTGACCACGCTGCGGGTCCTCGCGGCGCTGGCGGCCTGGGCGGTGCTGCCGGGTGTCGCCGTGGCCGCGGTGATCGCCACGCTCGGGACGCGGTCGGACGGGCGGCTCCGGGCCGAGACGCAGGCCGAGACGCAGGCCGAGACGCATCTGGCCCGGGTGCTCGTCCTCGGCAGCGCGGTGTGGCTGTTCGGCGCGCACCTCCTCGCCCGGGCCGAGGCCCTCACCCCCACCGTCGTCTGGGCGCTCGGGGCCGCGGCGGCGGCCGGGTCGGTCACCGCGCTCGCCGGGCCGGCCCGGAACGGCCTGGCCACGATGTTCGGAGGGGCGGGGCGGCGCTGCCTCGCCCTGGCGGGCGCGGTGACGGCCGTCGCCGGTGCCCCGGTGGCGACGGTGATCGTGCAGGGCTGGGGCAGGCTCCGCCAGCCGACCCCGTGGCTGTACTGGCACCTCGCCCGGGAGACGGCCGCCGCCGGAGGCGTTCCCGCGTCGTCGGCGGAGTGGGGTCGGCGGGTGGCGTTCCTCAACGACTACCCCGGTTTCACCTCCGGGACCGCCCTCCTGTCGCTGGCCGGGGGCGACCGTCACAGCCTCGCCGCCGCGGGGATCGTGCAGCTCGTCGCCGTGGCCGCCCTCGGTGCCGGCGTGTTCGTCTTCGCCCGGGCGTGGGGTGCGGGCCGGCTCGCCGCCGCCGCCGCGGTACTGGGGACCTTCACCCTCGACGTGACCGTCACGAAGGCGGTCTCGCTGCGACCGGAGACCCTCACCTACGGGATCGGCTTCGCGTCCGCCGCGCTCGCCCGCCGGTGGCTCGAGGGGCGGTCGCCGGTCGACCTGGTGCTCGGGTCGCTGGGCCTCGGGGTGTGCTTCGCGGTGCACCCGCTGGCCGCGCTCGTCGCCGCGGCGCTCTGGGCCGGCACGATGCTGGCCGGACTGGCAGGTCACCGCACCCGGACGGCGGCGCTCGCCTGCATGGCCGCCCCGGCCGCCGGATGGCTGGCGGCCATCGCCGTCCGGGGCGGCGGCCTGGCCGGGCCCGAGAAGCTCGCCACCGCCCCGCGCCTGGGTGCGGGCGGCACCGACCCGACCTGGGTGTTCCGCCAGGTCTCACTCGGCGCGCCGTCGGAGCGCCCGCCGCTGTCGATCTGGGACACCGCCGCCGCCGCGCTGCGGCGCGGGTTCCTGGACCGACCGTGGTGGTGGTTCGCGCTCGCCGCCGCGCTCGTCGTCGCCGGTCTCGCCGGGGGGGCGTTCCGCCGCACCGGCCGGCGGGCCGCCGTCGGGTACCTGCTGCTCCTCCTCGGCACCGTCGTGGCCGTCGGCACCGTGTCGGCGGTGACGGCCCTGGGGTGGGACACCTACGTGCCGCGCCGCACCGGCCCCTGGCGGCTCATCGCACCGCTGGGGATGCTGGTGCCGATCGGCGCCGCGGTGGCGGCAGGCACCTGGTCGGTCGGGGACGCCCGCAACCCGACCACCCGGGCGCAACGGCGCGCCGCCCGTCGCCGCGCCGCCCTGGTCGTCGGACCGCTGCTGCTCGCGGTGGCGCTGCTCGGCGCGGCCACCGTGCCGGGCACCCAGCGGTTCGGGAACCTGGCACCCCGGGACGACCGGATCGGCGCGCTGCGAGCGCTGCGCCTCCCACCCGGCTCGCTGGTGCTGGCCAACTCCTACACCGACGGGTTCCTCCGGGCGAACCTCGACACCCCGGGCCTCGTCGAAGGCCGCGCCCCGTACACCGAGGCCCGGCTCCTGCGGCGCGCCATCCACCTCCTCACCGAGGCCCAGGCGTTCTTCGCCGACCCGACCGGGCCGCTGCCCTCGGGGGGGCGACGGCGCGTGACCCACGTCCTGGTCGCCACCGACACGAGCTGGAACCTCGGCACTCCGGTCGTGATGCCCACCGATCTCGGCGCGCTCGACCGCCGCCCCGACCTGCGTCGCCTGGGGGCGGGCCCCGGGTTCGTGCTCTACCGGGTGACCGCGACCGCAGCGCCGGTGCGCGACCCCGGGGTGCCACGGTGACGGACGGGCCCGGCGCGGAGGGTGCCGGGGCCGGGGCCGGGGCCGGCGCGCGGCGCGCTCGTCGCGCGCGTCGCCGGCGGCGGCTGACGCTCCTGGTCACCCTCCTCGCCATCGGTGCGGCCGGCCTTGCGTGGTTCCGCTGGTTCCCCGCCTGGTGGCTGAACGCCGACGGCGCCGGCTACCTGGCGATCAGCCGGAACCTGGTGCACGGCGACGGGCTTCGGCTCCCCGACGGCCGGGCCTTGGCGTGGTGGAACCGCCCCGTCTACCCGGCCTGGCTCGCGCTGGGGTGGCTGGTGCGGGAGGATCCGGGCGCCTCGATCTGGATGTCACGGCTGGCGTTGGTCGCCGCCGGGCCGCTCGTGGCCGCCGCGGTGTGGCGCTGGACCGCCCGGACGTGGCCGGCCGTGGTGGCGGGGGTGGCGGCCGTCGCCCAGCCGATGACGCTGCTCGCCGGAGGGGCGAACTTCGTGCCCGACGGGTTGACCGCGACCGCGCTCGCCGCCGCCGCGATCTCCGCCACGCTGGCCGCCGCCACCCCGCGCCTGCGCCGTGGTTGGCTCGCCGCCGCCGGCGTCGCCACCGTGGTGGCGGCCGGGACGAAGGAGACCGGCCTGCTCGCGCTCCCGCTCGTCGCCGTGCTCACCTGGGCAGGTCGGACCCGGCCGCCCCGCACCCGCACGCTGGCGGCCCTGGGGCTCCTCGCCACCGGCACCTACGGCGCGCTCCTGGCCCTCGCCGGACCGCTCGTGGTGCCCGCCGGGGAGGTCCCCGGCCTGCTGCGCCGGGCCCTGCGGTTCCAGATCACCGGCGAGCCGCTCCTGGTCTGGACCGGGCTGGCCCTCCTGGTGCTGCTGGTGACCTACGCCGCGGTCACCGTCGACCGTCCCCTCTCCCGCACCGGATTGGCGCTCGTCGCCGTCGGGGTGCCCCAGGCCGTGTACGCCACCGGTGCCGGCCTCGGTCTGCGGAACGCGGCGACGGTGCCGCTCGGCGCCGCGCTCGTGGTCGGGTCGCTGGCGGGTTCGGTCCCCACCCGGGCCCGGGCCCGGCTCCGGGTCGGCGCCGCGTTGGCCTCGGTGACCGTCGTGGCCTGGGGCACCCTGGCGTCGGTCACCCATCCGTCGCGGGCCGGTGACCCTTCCGTTCGCAGTTGGGACAACCCGGCCACGCGCGCCGTGACCGCGTGGCTGGAACGCGCCGCCGACGGTGCGCCGGTGGGATGCACGTTCATCTTCTGCAGTGCGCTCTGGTTGCAGGCCGATGGGCGCCTCGATCTGCACCTGCTGCCGCAGGCGGCCGCCCGGGCCGGCCCCCGGTCCCTGTCCGATGTGCACTTCACGCTGCGGTCGGGGTGGCGGGGTCCCGAGCCCGGCCGACCGGCGTGCCGCGGCCCGATGCTGGTCCTGGTGCGCAGCGACGAACGGTTCGGCTCGATCTTCGAGTGCGCGCTCCTGCGGGCCGTGCGGTACCAGCGGCTGCGGTACCTCGTGGTGACCGAGGGGCCGAGCGGCAACACGTTCGACGCGGCCCGGCTCATCCCCTACCTCGAGCGGCACCCGTCGTTCCGCCGGGTCTACGAGAGCCTGCCCGGCGACTGGCCCCGGGTCATCGCCGTCTACGAGGTCGTCGCCCCCCCCACCCCGCTGCCCCGCCCCCGCCTCGTGCTCTCCCCCCCGGCGCGCTACGCCCTGCGCCGGAGCCCGCTGCCCCGCCCCCACGTCACCTTCGACGCCACCTGCCTCTACGACGTGGTGCGGCGCGCGTTCTCCCAACCCGACGACCCGCGCCGGGCCCGCCCGAGCGAACGGGCGTGGGAAGCCGCGCCGATCGCCGGATGCACCCGCCGGTAGGCTCGGTGCCCGTGCCACCGGTCGTTCGGGCTCCCCGGTCCGCGCCCGGCGCCGGGTGCCCGGGCGCCGATCGGGGCTCCGGCCGCCGGCGCCGCCCCGGCCGCCTGCTCGTCGCCGTCGCGCTCGCGGTGGCGATGTGCGCCTGTGGTGGCGGCGGATCGGCTTCCA
>Ga0308410_1000869_pt1 | contig 17090 bp, 16 predicted proteins | sample HotsprOSTMatCore_FD_203467 | JGI IMG/M metagenome (GOLD analysis project Ga0308410, IMG submission 203467) | Hot spring phototrophic mat microbial communities from Octopus Spring, Yellowstone National Park, Wyoming, United States -... | ecosystem: Environmental > Aquatic > Thermal springs > Hot...
GTGGCAATTCAGGGTGCAGCACGCCTTTCTGGGCGCGCCTCTCGCAACAGGGCTTCTCCGTGGCGTCCTGACGCGGTAGCGAGCGCTGGCGTTGAAAAGGCCACGCATCCGCAAGGCGGATTGAAACGAGATCGGTTGCGTCCCACCCTAATGTGCGGGCCAGGTTGAAAAGGCCACGCATCCGCAAGGCGGATTGAAACCATACCGAATGCATTGTTATGCCATGACCACCATCCAGTTGAAAAGGCCACGCATCCGCAAGGCGGATTGAAACCCTGGCATGGTTGTCTCCCAGGCATCGGACCGCCACGTTGAAAAGGCCACGCATCCGCAAGGCGGATTGAAACCTCGGCGAACGCCGCGGCGCGCTGGACGGTGATCCGGGTTGAAAAGGCCACGCATCCGCAAGGCGGATTGAAACCTTCAATCAGTGCGTTCACGTCATCCTGAATCTCCAGTTGAAAAGGCCACGCATCCGCAAGGCGGATTGAAACATGGCCAGTGGCCCTCTGGCCACAATCCAGACACGAGTTGAAAAGGCCACGCATCCGCAAGGCGGATTGAAACGCACGATCTTGACGATTGTCTACCAATCGAGGGAGGTTGAAAAGGCCACGCATCCGCAAGGCGGATTGAAACGTGCAACGGGCACCCAGCCCCGGTGATGACTATCTCTGGAGTTGAAAAGGCCACGCATCCGCAAGGCGGATTGAAACTGAACTTGATCTAACTATACGATACCACTCGTGAAGTTGAAAAGGCCACGCATCCGCAAGGCGGATTGAAACGAGTCGGTGGGGTCCCGCGAGCGGCGCGGGATCGGCGTTGAAAAGGCCACGCATCCGCAAGGCGGATTGAAACCTGGGCATTTCGCGTCCCGTATCGGCAACGATGACCGTTGAAAAGGCCACGCATCCGCAAGGCGGATTGAAACATCTGGGAAGGTGTAGCTGACACGCATCCGTTCCTCCTGTTGAAAAGGCCACGCATCCGCAAGGCGGATTGAAACGCCTGATTGGAATTGGCATTGCATACCCCGATTCCGATAGTTGAAAAGGCCACGCATCCGCAAGGCGGATTGAAACTGTTTCGGCCCGCTGACCGAGGACGGCTGGCGCTGGGTTGAAAAGGCCACGCATCCGCAAGGCGGATTGAAACGCGCCTGACCGGACTGTGGAGCAGATTCGCTGATCGAAGTTGAAAAGGCCACGCATCCGCAAGGCGGATTGAAACACATCTGGGCGAATCGGGTCGCCGCGCTGCTCCAGGTTGAAAAGGCCACGCATCCGCAAGGCGGATTGAAACGTAATCTGGCTGCCGTCGAGTTCGAGCGTGCTCGGAGTTGAAAAGGCCACGCATCCGCAAGGCGGATTGAAACAGTCTGACCATTCACGAGGTCGGAACCACCGTCTACCGTTGAAAAGGCCACGCATCCGCAAGGCGGATTGAAACCATCGAGTGACGTAGAGCGTTCGATGATGTCCCAGTTGAAAAGGCCACGCATCCGCAAGGCGGATTGAAACCAGCGTTTGGCGATCTCTCCGGATCGTATCCCGCTGTTGAAAAGGCCACGCATCCGCAAGGCGGATTGAAACACCGCTACGAGGATTTGAACCGCATCCTCGCCGTGGTTGAAAAGGCCACGCATCCGCAAGGCGGATTGAAACATTCTGACCTCCTTTGCCCGCGGTTGCGCGCGCGCAACGTTGAAAAGGCCACGCATCCGCAAGGCGGATTGAAACTCGCGTCGCCATCCGCGTGGGCGACCACTACGTCAGTTGAAAAGGCCACGCATCCGCAAGGCGGATTGAAACATCCGGCTCGCCAGTGATGCCGCGCACCCACTCGCGCGTTGAAAAGGCCACGCATCCGCAAGGCGGATTGAAACTATGACGCCAACACCCTTGCCATGAACCAGGACGGGTTGAAAAGGCCACGCATCCGCAAGGCGGATTGAAACCTCCGGCGCGGGAACCGCCACGTCGCGGAGTGGCTGGTTGAAAAGGCCACGCATCCGCAAGGCGGATTGAAACTGCAATGCCAATTCCTATCAGGCGACTGTTGGCATGTTGAAAAGGCCACGCATCCGCAAGGCGGATTGAAACAGGCGCTACTATGGAACGGCACCAGTTGGGCACCGTCGTTGAAAAGGCCACGCATCCGCAAGGCGGATTGAAACCGAATGGGTGCGTCAGTCAGGAACCTGGAGCTTCGATGTTGAAAAGGCCACGCATCCGCAAGGCGGATTGAAACCACGCGCAGCACAATTGGCGCCCGACGTTCGAAGGGTTGAAAAGGCCACGCATCCGCAAGGCGGATTGAAACGGACCGGGTGCGGATCATCAACGATGTGTGGTCCACGTTGAAAAGGCCACGCATCCGCAAGGCGGATTGAAACCTCTTGATGGCGAGCCGTTCGAGTTCTTCCACAAACGTTGAAAAGGCCACGCATCCGCAAGGCGGATTGAAACTGCTGGTTGATGCGCTCCATGACCAGATCGACCAGTGTTGAAAAGGCCACGCATCCGCAAGGCGGATTGAAACGAACGGGCATATCAAGAAAGGGCAGCGGCACACAAGTGGTTGAAAAGGCCACGCATCCGCAAGGCGGATTGAAACCCGCGTGCTGGCCTGGGGTGATATCCTCGTGTCGCGCGTTGAAAAGGCCACGCATCCGCAAGGCGGATTGAAACCGACCAATTCTTCTACTGGTCCTACAACGTCGCATGGTTGAAAAGGCCACGCATCCGCAAGGCGGATTGAAACGATGGCACCCAGACCATGCCTACCCGGTTCAACACGTTGAAAAGGCCACGCATCCGCAAGGCGGATTGAAACCCGACAATGCGGTGGTCTGCCGCGCTGATGGGCGGAAGTTGAAAAGGCCACGCATCCGCAAGGCGGATTGAAACGCGGATCAGTTGCCAGAGGATGATCGGCGTGCCGCTGGTTGAAAAGGCCACGCATCCGCAAGGCGGATTGAAACATCGAACGTCCCACAACCCGATACATGTGTGCTGCGTTGAAAAGGCCACGCATCCGCAAGGCGGATTGAAACGCCGATCTCGTCCTGGAGCCGTTGCCGGAGCGCGGTCGTTGAAAAGGCCACGCATCCGCAAGGCGGATTGAAACTCAGACACCCACCAGGAACCTCCGGGGGTCTCAATGGTTGAAAAGGCCACGCATCCGCAAGGCGGATTGAAACTACCTCCTTCTTTTGTCCACGCCGATCCCGCGCCGCGTTGAAAAGGCCACGCATCCGCAAGGCGGATTGAAACACGGCGATTCGATGCGTCCCCGGCCTGGCACCGGAGTTGAAAAGGCCACGCATCCGCAAGGCGGATTGAAACATCGGGGTCGAGATCCACGACGCCGCGCACCCGCATTGTTGAAAAGGCCACGCATCCGCAAGGCGGATTGAAACTGCGAACTCAAGCAGACGCTGATTCTGCCCGTAGCGAGTTGAAAAGGCCACGCATCCGCAAGGCGGATTGAAACTGGTCCTGGCCCTGGCGGTACCGGGGGTCGAAGAGTTGAAAAGGCCACGCATCCGCAAGGCGGATTGAAACTTTGCCGCCTGTTTTTGCGTCTCGGCCAGTTTGTTGTTGAAAAGGCCACGCATCCGCAAGGCGGATTGAAACAGACTGCCTGGCGAGCAGCACAACCGATGGAATCGTCGTTGAAAAGGCCACGCATCCGCAAGGCGGATTGAAACCATCGCCGGCGCGCGGTCGTTCTACGGCGCGTTACGCAGTTGAAAAGGCCACGCATCCGCAAGGCGGATTGAAACTGGGCTGATGAATCCGGCAGGATATTTCGCCCCCATGTTGAAAAGGCCACGCATCCGCAAGGCGGATTGAAACGTCTCTTGAACAAACTCCTCTTCGCGTTCGTTCGGGTTGAAAAGGCCACGCATCCGCAAGGCGGATTGAAACGGGCCGCAAGCCTGGCAGCCGCAGCGCCGTAGTCGTGTTGAAAAGGCCACGCATCCGCAAGGCGGATTGAAACACCCCCGGTCCGGCAGGGCAGGAGCACACGACATGGGTTGAAAAGGCCACGCATCCGCAAGGCGGATTGAAACCGGTCGCGCTGCCCAAGATACACCTTCCCCAGCCAGGTTGAAAAGGCCACGCATCCGCAAGGCGGATTGAAACGGCCGCCTCCTGGGCAACCAGCGCGTCCCAGAGGAGTTGAAAAGGCCACGCATCCGCAAGGCGGATTGAAACCTAGCCGTTCTTCTCCCGACGCCCCCAGCAGCACGGTTGAAAAGGCCACGCATCCGCAAGGCGGATTGAAACACGGCGCCAGGCGCGGGCAGCGGCATGGTGCTGTGGGAGTTGAAAAGGCCACGCATCCGCAAGGCGGATTGAAACCGAGATGAGTACGCACGTTGCACCGGCGGGCACATGTTGAAAAGGCCACGCATCCGCAAGGCGGATTGAAACCACGTACCGGCGCATCCTGGAGCTTGTCGGCTGGGACGTTGAAAAGGCCACGCATCCGCAAGGCGGATTGAAACACGCCGATCTCCCGCGCGACTCGAGCGTAAAACCGGGTTGAAAAGGCCACGCATCCGCAAGGCGGATTGAAACAGCGGTAGCATGGGGTCGCGCCCCAACGATGTTCCAGTTGAAAAGGCCACGCATCCGCAAGGCGGATTGAAACCAGTGCCGCCATTGATCAGCACATGGCGAAGATTCGGTTGAAAAGGCCACGCATCCGCAAGGCGGATTGAAACCTGATGACCGATTTCGGACGGTCACCGAGGAGTGCAGTTGAAAAGGCCACGCATCCGCAAGGCGGATTGAAACAAACAGGCGAAACGGGAGGCACGGGCTGCGGCCCGCGTTGAAAAGGCCACGCATCCGCAAGGCGGATTGAAACTGTGCACACCGCGGCCACCTACGTGCGCATGCTCATGGAAGTTGAAAAGGCCACGCATCCGCAAGGCGGATTGAAACCAACCCATGCCACATGCCTGCGTAGGGCGGGCGGAGTTGAAAAGGCCACGCATCCGCAAGGCGGATTGAAACGACTCGCGAATCCAGTCCGCAGCCTCTTCCTCGGAGTTGAAAAGGCCACGCATCCGCAAGGCGGATTGAAACTCGGTGATCCAGTTCGCAAGCATTGCCACCAGCGAGTTGAAAAGGCCACGCATCCGCAAGGCGGATTGAAACATGATGTATTCCTTCGCCATGTGTTGAACGAATCGGGGTTGAAAAGGCCACGCATCCGCAAGGCGGATTGAAACCCCCCACCGGGGAGCGCCGAACGGATGGGTATCTAGTTGAAAAGGCCACGCATCCGCAAGGCGGATTGAAACGCAATCACGCTTCCCCTTCCCGGAGCAACGTGGGAGTTGAAAAGGCCACGCATCCGCAAGGCGGATTGAAACCACGCCGACCCCGCGCCTTCCGCGGGGTCCCACCGAGTTGAAAAGGCCACGCATCCGCAAGGCGGATTGAAACTTGTGCTATGGCTTGTCTTCTGTGTTGTGTCAGCACGTTGAAAAGGCCACGCATCCGCAAGGCGGATTGAAACCAAACGCAATGGTGGCCGTGCGGGCTTGCACGATGAGTTGAAAAGGCCACGCATCCGCAAGGCGGATTGAAACGCCGCGCTGATGGAGGCCCTCGATCTGCCCGCGGACGTTGAAAAGGCCACGCATCCGCAAGGCGGATTGAAACCGATGCACGGTCTGCGGCCTGCGGGATGCGCAGGCCGTTGAAAAGGCCACGCATCCGCAAGGCGGATTGAAACGGGGTTGCAGGCCGGATCGTCACACCCGCGCAGCCCGTTGAAAAGGCCACGCATCCGCAAGGCGGATTGAAACCCCACGATGCGCCTTCCCGGGCGCACGCTGTACCGCGTTGAAAAGGCCACGCATCCGCAAGGCGGATTGAAACCCTGGATTCGCCTGTTTTTGGTCCACGCGAACTTCAGTTGAAAAGGCCACGCATCCGCAAGGCGGATTGAAACATGGCATCGGCAACCGCGGCGGTCGTGCGATCGCCGAGTTGAAAAGGCCACGCATCCGCAAGGCGGATTGAAACCGTACTGGGCGCGTTCACCATGCTCTGCGGGTTGGTTGAAAAGGCCACGCATCCGCAAGGCGGATTGAAACCGCGGGCTCTGCGGGCGCTTCCGTGGGCGCGGGCTTAGGTTGAAAAGGCCACGCATCCGCAAGGCGGATTGAAACGTCCCTCCTTTTTGTCCACGCCGATCCCGCGCCGCTGTTGAAAAGGCCACGCATCCGCAAGGCGGATTGAAACGATGCTCCGAGAACAAACGGCTGGTTCTGTCGGTGGGTTGAAAAGGCCACGCATCCGCAAGGCGGATTGAAACATCGATTCCCAACCTGACGAGAGCATCTCGCTGGCCGTTGAAAAGGCCACGCATCCGCAAGGCGGATTGAAACATTCAGGAGCGCATCTACAGTCTTCAGTTGCGCATGGTTGAAAAGGCCACGCATCCGCAAGGCGGATTGAAACCTGCGAGGTCAGCCAGGATGACGAGGTTGTTCGCGCGTTGAAAAGGCCACGCATCCGCAAGGCGGATTGAAACCGCGCGGATTTTCGAGTGAAGCGCGCAGACATTCGGTTGAAAAGGCCACGCATCCGCAAGGCGGATTGAAACCGCCATGACCGCGCCCACTGATTTTGTTTATGCCGTGTTGAAAAGGCCACGCATCCGCAAGGCGGATTGAAACCCCCCGGGTACGTCTCCGTTCCCTTGATTGTGATCGGTTGAAAAGGCCACGCATCCGCAAGGCGGATTGAAACGCCATATGCACCTCCTTTTTGTCCACGCCGATCCCGCGTTGAAAAGGCCACGCATCCGCAAGGCGGATTGAAACCAGGCAACCCCGGCGTACTGGAGCGGCGGGCCGGAGGGTTGAAAAGGCCACGCATCCGCAAGGCGGATTGAAACAACAGCCATGAGCGGTGACGTGAATCTTGGCCGGAGTTGAAAAGGCCACGCATCCGCAAGGCGGATTGAAACTACGCCCGTGGCGATTACGTCGTCTCGCCACCACGCTGTTGAAAAGGCCACGCATCCGCAAGGCGGATTGAAACCAGGGCGGTCCACTCGCGCCGCCCGACAACAACTGGGTTGAAAAGGCCACGCATCCGCAAGGCGGATTGAAACTTGGCAGAACACCGCGGCGTGGATGCAGGCGTGGACGTTGAAAAGGCCACGCATCCGCAAGGCGGATTGAAACAGCTACACCTTCCCGGATAACCCGGACGACAGCATCGTTGAAAAGGCCACGCATCCGCAAGGCGGATTGAAACCAAGCCGTGCCGGAAACCCCAACATCGCGAACCAGGTTGAAAAGGCCACGCATCCGCAAGGCGGATTGAAACACGGTGCCGTCCGCCCAGATCTTGCGCATGGCCTCAGTTGAAAAGGCCACGCATCCGCAAGGCGGATTGAAACAACCACACGTGCGCCTCGCGCTGGCGCTCGCCCCACGTTGAAAAGGCCACGCATCCGCAAGGCGGATTGAAACGCAATCACGTTGCCACTTCCTGGGGCAACGTGGGAGGTTGAAAAGGCCACGCATCCGCAAGGCGGATTGAAACGCCGATGGAGCGCAAATATGACACCTGCGCTTTGGCGGTTGAAAAGGCCACGCATCCGCAAGGCGGATTGAAACTGGCTCACCTGGCACGACAACGAAGCGGACGCCTGGGCCGAGTTGAAAAGGCCACGCATCCGCAAGGCGGATTGAAACCGATCAGACGCGGATCTTGGCCGTAGCGATCCCGGAGTTGAAAAGGCCACGCATCCGCAAGGCGGATTGAAACTGCGCTTCTCAAGCGCGATCTTTGTTTCTTGTCGGAGTTGAAAAGGCCACGCATCCGCAAGGCGGATTGAAACGAACCAGAGGCCGAACTGTCCGAGGAAGAGGCAGAGGTTGAAAAGGCCACGCATCCGCAAGGCGGATTGAAACAAGAGAGTGTGGTCGTAATTGGAGAAATTACGATGTTGAAAAGGCCACGCATCCGCAAGGCGGATTGAAACCCTGATCCGCGCAACGAGGCGCGGCCCCTGCGGGCCGGTTGAAAAGGCCACGCATCCGCAAGGCGGATTGAAACTCGAATATCCGGGAACAGCGCGTAGAGGGCCGATGTGTTGAAAAGGCCACGCATCCGCAAGGCGGATTGAAACACGAGGACGCGATTATCCACGCTAAGCTCGTTCTTGGTTGAAAAGGCCACGCATCCGCAAGGCGGATTGAAACCCGGAGGCTGAGCTGTCAGAGGAGGCCGCAAACTGGAGTTGAAAAGGCCACGCATCCGCAAGGCGGATTGAAACGAGGGATTCGAGCGCGCGGCGATAGTCACCACGTGGTTGAAAAGGCCACGCATCCGCAAGGCGGATTGAAACTACGGCATCAGGTGCTCGTAGCCGCATCCCCACGCGTTGAAAAGGCCACGCATCCGCAAGGCGGATTGAAACTCGCCGACAGGTACGTTTTGACGAATCCAGTTTGCGGGTTGAAAAGGCCACGCATCCGCAAGGCGGATTGAAACCGGGCAGACTTTCGGGTGAAGCGCGCAGACATTCGCCGTTGAAAAGGCCACGCATCCGCAAGGCGGATTGAAACGTCAAGCGACCCGGGATGGCAGCCGATGTCGGCCGCCGTTGAAAAGGCCACGCATCCGCAAGGCGGATTGAAACTGCTTCAACGACCGTTGCGGCAACCTCAAGCATCGTGGGTTGAAAAGGCCACGCATCCGCAAGGCGGATTGAAACCGTTGCAAGAACTTGAGACGATGTTTGGCGGTCGCCGCGTTGAAAAGGCCACGCATCCGCAAGGCGGATTGAAACCTTTGTTGTGAAGGACCGGTACGGCCAGGATCAGCGGGTTGAAAAGGCCACGCATCCGCAAGGCGGATTGAAACCCGCTCATGGTGTTGGAACAGGGGACGCCTATCGCCGGGTTGAAAAGGCCACGCATCCGCAAGGCGGATTGAAACTCCGGTATTCCCGGAGACGCCCCGGGAAAGGACGGAAGTTGAAAAGGCCACGCATCCGCAAGGCGGATTGAAACAAAGACCGGTACGGCCAAAACCCGCATCTAATCGAAGTTGAAAAGGCCACGCATCCGCAAGGCGGATTGAAACGTCCGACAACCAGAGGTGCGCCTCGCGTTGGCGCTGTTGAAAAGGCCACGCATCCGCAAGGCGGATTGAAACTCTCCCAGTCGGCTAGCTCAAGCAGACGCGGTTCACGTTGAAAAGGCCACGCATCCGCAAGGCGGATTGAAACACCGCCTACCGACCAGAAAAATCCGGGAACGTCCTGTTGAAAAGGCCACGCATCCGCAAGGCGGATTGAAACGTGAGGTAGTGTGCCTTGCGTGAAAGAAAGAAAGGAGAGAGTTGAAAAGGCCACGCATCCGCAAGGCGGATTGAAACTATCGCCCGCGGTTGCGCGCGCGCAACCGCGGGCAAGTTGAAAAGGCCACGCATCCGCAAGGCGGATTGAAACGATTCGAGGGCGTCTGGGCGGCGGCAAAACACTCCGTTGAAAAGGCCACGCATCCGCAAGGCGGATTGAAACCCGTCACCGGCGGCAGCGGTCTGCCGCAGCTCCGCCACGTTGAAAAGGCCACGCATCCGCAAGGCGGATTGAAACGGCCATCGCCGCGCCTCGGCTATCATCTGCTCCACGGTTGAAAAGGCCACGCATCCGCAAGGCGGATTGAAACTCGAGCACCTTGAGGTTGCGGGCCCTCCGGCCCGCCGTTGAAAAGGCCACGCATCCGCAAGGCGGATTGAAACTCTGGTCTTGGCCGTACCGGTCTTTGACCACGAAAAGTTGAAAAGGCCACGCATCCGCAAGGCGGATTGAAACCGAACGGCAAGCGAGATCCAGCAAGGAGAACAACGAGTTGAAAAGGCCACGCATCCGCAAGGCGGATTGAAACTGCCACAACCGTCCCGAGACGATATCGCCATAACAAGTTGAAAAGGCCACGCATCCGCAAGGCGGATTGAAACGTTTTGCTTCCCATGTCGCGATCCGATCCGTAACATGTTGAAAAGGCCACGCATCCGCAAGGCGGATTGAAACTTGATGTTCATCGTTGTCCCTCCTTTCATCCACGCCGTTGAAAAGGCCACGCATCCGCAAGGCGGATTGAAACGACGTTCTTCCGCTTCTCCTCCCACGTTGCTCCGGGAAGTTGAAAAGGCCACGCATCCGCAAGGCGGATTGAAACGGCGCGCTGCGGAATGGCGCCGATGGGGAACCAGTCGTTGAAAAGGCCACGCATCCGCAAGGCGGATTGAAACGTTGGTTGGGGCTTGACCGTCCTCGTCGGCATCGCGTTGAAAAGGCCACGCATCCGCAAGGCGGATTGAAACTAGGTGCCGATCTCGACCCCTTCGATGTCGTTCGGGTTGAAAAGGCCACGCATCCGCAAGGCGGATTGAAACACGATGTTGTGAAGCCGATTTGATGTTGCCATGGTTGTTGAAAAGGCCACGCATCCGCAAGGCGGATTGAAACACGGCGCGCCGGAAGACTATGACCGCGCATGCTTCGTTGAAAAGGCCACGCATCCGCAAGGCGGATTGAAACGCTTATGCTCAAGGGGGCGCCTACTGTCGCGCGTCCGTTGAAAAGGCCACGCATCCGCAAGGCGGATTGAAACAGCACGATGGCCGGAGTATTCGTCGGCCACCCCAGGAGTTGAAAAGGCCACGCATCCGCAAGGCGGATTGAAACTGTCGATCAGCGCGGTGATGCCGAGTCGTTCGAGCAGTTGAAAAGGCCACGCATCCGCAAGGCGGATTGAAACGACGCGACTCCAGCAGCGATCGTGCCATTTTTGTGCCGTTGAAAAGGCCACGCATCCGCAAGGCGGATTGAAACGTTGCGGCTGGTCGGCATTTCCATTACCAATCTGCTCAGTTGAAAAGGCCACGCATCCGCAAGGCGGATTGAAACATCATTGGTCTGATCGATGCGTTCCAACACGCGTTCCGTTGAAAAGGCCACGCATCCGCAAGGCGGATTGAAACGATGCGGATCGAGTGCGTGTACCAGGACAACTAACGTGTTGAAAAGGCCACGCATCCGCAAGGCGGATTGAAACAGCGTGGCGAACGCGACCTGGTGTTCATGCGCGAAGTTGAAAAGGCCACGCATCCGCAAGGCGGATTGAAACCGGTGACAAGCTAGCGAAGGTGATTGCCGAACGCTTGTTGAAAAGGCCACGCATCCGCAAGGCGGATTGAAACCTGACGATGTTCCATGCGTTGAAGAGATGCGTGGAGGTTGAAAAGGCCACGCATCCGCAAGGCGGATTGAAACTCAGCGATAAGCCGTTCGAGTTCAGTCATCGTTGCGGTTGAAAAGGCCACGCATCCGCAAGGCGGATTGAAACACCAATGGGTATCGACAAGCAGCGCAGGCGGTCGCGGTTGAAAAGGCCACGCATCCGCAAGGCGGATTGAAACAATCGAGAAGTGCCGGGATGAGGTGATCGACATTGAGGTTGAAAAGGCCACGCATCCGCAAGGCGGATTGAAACTGACATCGCACACCCACCACGCGCCGGTTCGCCCGAGTTGAAAAGGCCACGCATCCGCAAGGCGGATTGAAACGCAACGATTGCGGCTGCAACTATCTCCCTGCCACCCGTTGAAAAGGCCACGCATCCGCAAGGCGGATTGAAACCACCGGAGATACCCGCGCATCGAGTGGCATCGCCCCGGTTGAAAAGGCCACGCATCCGCAAGGCGGATTGAAACACCCACACAACCAGGGCCACGGCCAGGACCGCAGCCCAGTTGAAAAGGCCACGCATCCGCAAGGCGGATTGAAACCTGCCGGCGATTGCCCGGCACTTCCAGGGAGACCGGGTTGAAAAGGCCACGCATCCGCAAGGCGGATTGAAACCACCCATAGCGTGCCAGTAGCTGCCGCAGCAGTTCGAGTTGAAAAGGCCACGCATCCGCAAGGCGGATTGAAACCTTTGGCGTCGTGGCCAATGCGAATCTGGCGCAATGGTTGAAAAGGCCACGCATCCGCAAGGCGGATTGAAACTCGGCTGAAACCTGAGCACAAACCAGCCGAGCGACGGTTGAAAAGGCCACGCATCCGCAAGGCGGATTGAAACAAGCAGGCAAAGCGGGAAGCACGGGCAGCCGCGCGCGGTTGAAAAGGCCACGCATCCGCAAGGCGGATTGAAACGGTTACGTCGATCTGGCTCATGATGTCCCAGCCCTCGTTGAAAAGGCCACGCATCCGCAAGGCGGATTGAAACTGTCCAACGATCCGACCAACGGATTGGAGTCGGGTAGTTGAAAAGGCCACGCATCCGCAAGGCGGATTGAAACTCGCGCATCCGTCGTGGCGCGTCTGTCGTAGCGCGTTGAAAAGGCCACGCATCCGCAAGGCGGATTGAAACCTCGTAGCCGCATCCCCACGCGGCTTGCTTCACCCGTTGAAAAGGCCACGCATCCGCAAGGCGGATTGAAACACTCAGGCGGTGCTGGAGCGGAATCGCAATTCGCTCGGTTGAAAAGGCCACGCATCCGCAAGGCGGATTGAAACATCGAACGGACGTGGGAGCGGCTAGAACTGCCGCCGAGTTGAAAAGGCCACGCATCCGCAAGGCGGATTGAAACTTCGGTACCCGTGCTTGCACACAAATTGGCGCACCAGGGGTTGAAAAGGCCACGCATCCGCAAGGCGGATTGAAACCCCCGCTGCGGGACACGGAGCACGAACGCCTGGACCGGTTGAAAAGGCCACGCATCCGCAAGGCGGATTGAAACACGCATTGATCCCGGTCCGCCCCCGGTCGAACTGGGGGGTTGAAAAGGCCACGCATCCGCAAGGCGGATTGAAACGGTCGAAATACCGCCTACCCCACTCGCCCGCGATGGTTGAAAAGGCCACGCATCCGCAAGGCGGATTGAAACATATCGGGGATGTCCGTCTCTTGCTCATCGTGTGGTTGAAAAGGCCACGCATCCGCAAGGCGGATTGAAACCCTGAGCGTCGCGGGGGCAGCGGACCTCGCGGAGCGTTGAAAAGGCCACGCATCCGCAAGGCGGATTGAAACCGCCGGTCTGTTCGGACCGCCGATCCTCGGCGCGCGGCGGGTTGAAAAGGCCACGCATCCGCAAGGCGGATTGAAACATATCTAATTTTCCGACCTGCCTCCCCGCGCACCCCTGTTGAAAAGGCCACGCATCCGCAAGGCGGATTGAAACGCTCTCTCAGGAGCGCCGTAGGGTGTCGGCGTCGGGTTGAAAAGGCCACGCATCCGCAAGGCGGATTGAAACTTTCTGGATCGGCGGTCGTTCATGACCAATGACCGCGTTGAAAAGGCCACGCATCCGCAAGGCGGATTGAAACAGCAGCGGCGGCTGTGGCAGCGAGCCACTGCCATCGCGTTGAAAAGGCCACGCATCCGCAAGGCGGATTGAAACCCAGTACAGCGAGTACCTGACGGGCGGCCCGCTGGCAGTTGAAAAGGCCACGCATCCGCAAGGCGGATTGAAACCACGGCGTCATCCCAGGCGTCCGCGGTGACCCCATAGGTTGAAAAGGCCACGCATCCGCAAGGCGGATTGAAACCGGCGCGGGTCGAGCGTCTCGTCATCCATCGCCTTGTAGTTGAAAAGGCCACGCATCCGCAAGGCGGATTGAAACATGGCGAGTGGTCCTGTGGCCGCAATCCAGACGCGCGGGTTGAAAAGGCCACGCATCCGCAAGGCGGATTGAAACCCCCTCCGGCTCGACCGCGGCCGCCAGCTCCTCCGGTTGAAAAGGCCACGCATCCGCAAGGCGGATTGAAACGAACGAGGTACGGTCCCTGGTGGTTGGTGTATCCCCGTTGAAAAGGCCACGCATCCGCAAGGCGGATTGAAACAAGGGCAACATGCATCGTAAATGCCTCTGGTATGGTTGAAAAGGCCACGCATCCGCAAGGCGGATTGAAACAAGGCGATTCTTCCCTGAAGGGTGACCATCCAGGCCGTTGAAAAGGCCACGCATCCGCAAGGCGGATTGAAACCATCGCAGATGTACACCGCCGCTACCCGCGCATCGTGTTGAAAAGGCCACGCATCCGCAAGGCGGATTGAAACCTCATCGCCAGCGGGGAGGACCCAGACGCGGAGATAGTTGAAAAGGCCACGCATCCGCAAGGCGGATTGAAACGCGGCTGCAACGATCGCGGGTGCAACCGTCTCCGTGGTTGAAAAGGCCACGCATCCGCAAGGCGGATTGAAACCCCGCGGATCTATCGCGAACTGGTCTGCATTGCTACAGTTGAAAAGGCCACGCATCCGCAAGGCGGATTGAAACTCCTCGACTCCCTCGAGGAGCTCGGTGCCCTGTTCGGTTGAAAAGGCCACGCATCCGCAAGGCGGATTGAAACCTATGACTACGACAGTACCTTTGGGTATCTCCACTACGTTGAAAAGGCCACGCATCCGCAAGGCGGATTGAAACCAGTCTACTGCGCGCGCTCCGCGAGTGGGACGCGCGCGGTTGAAAAGGCCACGCATCCGCAAGGCGGATTGAAACCCGGGCGATGCTACTCTTGCGGCGTGCCCGGAACTGGGTTGAAAAGGCCACGCATCCGCAAGGCGGATTGAAACTGGAAACTCCCGGCCGCCACTGGTGGCTGACTGATGGTTGAAAAGGCCACGCATCCGCAAGGCGGATTGAAACTTGCGCCGGGGGCCGGCGCCGACGCGGCCATCACCGGTTGAAAAGGCCACGCATCCGCAAGGCGGATTGAAACAGCGTCGGCCTGGTCCTGGGCTGGCGCACCGTCGCGGTTGAAAAGGCCACGCATCCGCAAGGCGGATTGAAACCTGTTATGGCCTCAGACCAGAGCGGCCCAGACCCTGGTTGAAAAGGCCACGCATCCGCAAGGCGGATTGAAACACGACGCGGGTGCGCGGCCTGGCCGCGCTCCGCAGGTTGAAAAGGCCACGCATCCGCAAGGCGGATTGAAACGCGGGAGTAAAAATGAGCGACCTGCCACGGGTAATAGGAGTTGAAAAGGCCACGCATCCGCAAGGCGGATTGAAACGCCGGCTTGATTAGCAAGCCAGTCAGCCGCATCGGCATGTTGAAAAGGCCACGCATCCGCAAGGCGGATTGAAACAGTCACAGATAGCAATGCCTATCTCATCATCATCCGGTTGAAAAGGCCACGCATCCGCAAGGCGGATTGAAACGGGATAGTTGCGCGTGCAACTATCCCCCGATTTTGGCGGTTGAAAAGGCCACGCATCCGCAAGGCGGATTGAAACACCAAGCCGCCCGACGAGCGGTAGACCAGCACGTCAAGTTGAAAAGGCCACGCATCCGCAAGGCGGATTGAAACAAGACACCGCGTAAGAACATTTTCCCGTCTCGCCCGCGAGTTGAAAAGGCCACGCATCCGCAAGGCGGATTGAAACCAACTGTCGAGCGGCAACGTAGCAATGGTCTCATACACGTTGAAAAGGCCACGCATCCGCAAGGCGGATTGAAACAGCGCCGCGTTCGGCGGCACAAACTTGGGCGACGGGGTTGAAAAGGCCACGCATCCGCAAGGCGGATTGAAACATCCGACGCGGTGATCGCGGTCCTTGGCGGTGAGGAGTTGAAAAGGCCACGCATCCGCAAGGCGGATTGAAACATCTGCTCCTTCCTCGCCCCCTCGGATCGTCGGGGCGTTGAAAAGGCCACGCATCCGCAAGGCGGATTGAAACATTGCGCGCGCGACCGTTGCGCTCGCAACCGTCGCGAGGTTGAAAAGGCCACGCATCCGCAAGGCGGATTGAAACCCGCGATGGAGGAGATTATCGCCGCGGCGCCGCACCGTTGAAAAGGCCACGCATCCGCAAGGCGGATTGAAACTATGAGCAATGATCGGGGCGTCGGGGCCCTGCTCCGCAGTTGAAAAGGCCACGCATCCGCAAGGCGGATTGAAACCAACCTACTCGCCTACCGAATCCTGTGGATTCGGGGGTTGAAAAGGCCACGCATCCGCAAGGCGGATTGAAACATAGGAGACGGTGATCATCATGATAACCTCCAGACTGGTTGAAAAGGCCACGCATCCGCAAGGCGGATTGAAACCTCAGACTTCCTCTTCCTCAGCTTCCTCGTCCTCACGTTGAAAAGGCCACGCATCCGCAAGGCGGATTGAAACGTGGACGCAGGAGATGAGGGATGCGCATCTGTGGCGTTGAAAAGGCCACGCATCCGCAAGGCGGATTGAAACTTGACCGCGTCGCTCCAGGTGGGAGTGACGTTGGTGTTGAAAAGGCCACGCATCCGCAAGGCGGATTGAAACCCAGCCCAAACGGCCCGCGACTTCGACCATATCCCCGTTGAAAAGGCCACGCATCCGCAAGGCGGATTGAAACGGCGTTTGACGTGCTGGGCGCTTACGGGATGTCCACGGTTGAAAAGGCCACGCATCCGCAAGGCGGATTGAAACATGGCTCCAGCGTCGGGGTCGGCGTAGGCACCGCGAGTTGAAAAGGCCACGCATCCGCAAGGCGGATTGAAACGACGAATGAGGGCAAGCTGCTGATGGCGTGGGGCTGGTTGAAAAGGCCACGCATCCGCAAGGCGGATTGAAACACCAGAACGTCAACGTCGGTGTCCGCCCAAACCTGTTCGTTGAAAAGGCCACGCATCCGCAAGGCGGATTGAAACCGCCCTGTTCGTCAGGCGCAACGTAACCCGCGGTAGAGGTTGAAAAGGCCACGCATCCGCAAGGCGGATTGAAACGTTCCGCTTCCCTCCGCGCGCGCGCGGCCGCCCGCGCCGTTGAAAAGGCCACGCATCCGCAAGGCGGATTGAAACAGGGCCCAGCCACTGGGCGCCGCCCGGAGCCAGAGGCGTTGAAAAGGCCACGCATCCGCAAGGCGGATTGAAACCGGCGCGTTCGGAAAGATGGGCCGCTGTATGATGCGTTGAAAAGTATCCTCTCCAAAATCGCTGTAGTCAGCTGGCAGGCTGAGCAGCGAGGAGCGAGCGTTCGGCAATCCGCTCAGCAAGCGAGGGGGTGGTCTCGGGGCTGACGAGCCGGTCGTGCAGATAGTGGA
>Ga0308410_1000871_pt1 | contig 17089 bp, 15 predicted proteins | sample HotsprOSTMatCore_FD_203467 | JGI IMG/M metagenome (GOLD analysis project Ga0308410, IMG submission 203467) | Hot spring phototrophic mat microbial communities from Octopus Spring, Yellowstone National Park, Wyoming, United States -... | ecosystem: Environmental > Aquatic > Thermal springs > Hot...
CGCATCGGCACACGACGCATTCTCGAAATTCTCGAAAAGATTTGCAAAGGCGAAGGCGAAGAGGGCGACATCGAACGCCTGGAAAATTTGTCCAGGTTCATCGTTGCCGGAAGTTTGTGCGGACTGGGTCAAGGCGCGCCCAATCCCGTCTTGACAACAATCAAATATTTTCGCGAGGAGTACGAAGCGCACATTCGCGACAAGAAATGTCCCGCCAAAGTGTGCAAGGGCCTCATCACCTATCGCATCATCGAAACGTGCACCGGTTGTATGGTCTGCGCACGCCACTGTCCCACCCACGCCATCACCGGCGAGAAGAAGCAATTACACGTCATCAATCCCAATTTGTGTGAACGCTGTGGGATTTGTCTGGATGTGTGCAAGTTTAATGCGGTTGTAGTCGAATAGTCGTGTAGTCAGTTAGTCTTGTAGTCAAATAGTCGCATAGTCGAATAGTCAATTGTGACTACGGGACTACCCAACTACCCGACTACAGGACTAACAAACTAACCCCGTAATGTTTGAAGAGCAAGCGACGACGCGCTATTACCGCGTGACGAAGACGAGCGCGGATGAGGTGACGGGTGCCATCATCGGCGAGAGCCGGTGGGTGTTGTTTGTGAACGATATTGAAGTTGTGACGTTTATGGCGACGCCGTGTCACCTGCATCATCTCGCGCTGGGCTTTCTTCTCGCCGAGGATTTGATTGCCGGCTTGAACGAGGTGGCGTCGCTGCGTGTGTACGAGCAAGCGGATCGCGCGTACTGGCTCATCCCCGCACTCGGCATCCACGAGACGCGCGCGATGCCGGTGTGCGAGGAAAATATCGGGACGATTCACGTGCGGCTGACGCGCGACGATTTTCGCGCGCCGACGCATCGCGTTTTAACGAGCGGCTGTGGTGGCGGCGTCACCTTCAGCGATTTGTCGTCCCAACAAGCACCGCTGGAATCCGCGCGCACCGTGCGCGCGACGCAACTCTTTGCGATGATGGACGCGCTGTACGCGCGGGCGCGCCTGTATCGCACAACGCGTGGCGTGCATACCTCCGCGCTGACCGACGGCGAAAGCATCGTTTCGCTTGCCGAGGATGTGGGGCGGCACAACACGCTGGACAAGATTCGCGGCGATTGTTTGTTGCGCGGAATCGAAACGCGCGATCACATTTTGCTTTCGACCGGACGCATTTCGTCGGAGATGTTGATCAAAGCCGCCAGGATGCGTGTGCCCATCGTTGTTTCACGCACCTCGCCGACTTCACTCGCGCTGGAACTGGCGCGCGCGTGGAACGTTACTCTGATTGGCTATTTGCAACGCGACGAGATGCGCGTGTATTGTGGGATCGAGCGTGTGTTAGTGGGCTAGTGTCAAGTTGTTCATAGCGCTCAATTGCCGTCACGACGGATGAAAAATCCTTTCGCGTCTTTTCGCGTTCAAGGGCGGCGGTCGTCCGTCGGCGGTCATTTTTTCAAGGGAGGGAATATGCGATTGACCAAACACAACGTTTATCCCGGTCGCGGGCTGGGGATGTGGGCGTTCTGGCTGCATCGGCTCACGGGATTAGCCCTGGCGATCTATCTGCCCATCCACATTTTGGTCATTTCAACGGTGGTTGGCGGGGCGAGTACTTTTAACGACGCGATGAAATTTCTCAAAGCACCACTGTTTGTCCTGTTTGAAATGGGACTCCTGGCGGTAGTTTTGATTCACGGTTTGAACGGGCTGCGCATCGTGTTGTTCGATCTGGGATACGGCGTCAAGCATCAAAAAGTGATTTTCGTCGTACTGATGTTCATTGCGCTTGTCCTGTTCGTCATTGGCTTTGCGATTGCCTTGCCGCATATTTTGGTGTGAGGTGCGCAATGTAGAATGTGAATACGCATTACGCATCACGTATCACGCATCTACAGGAGAACCTTATGATCCCAACAACTGTTCAACCCCAGGGCGTGTGGGCATGGATCTGGCAACGCATCACCGCTGTTCTGCTGGTCGTGTTCTTGGGTACGCACATGGTAGTGCTCCACTATGTCCCAGAGAACTTGAACATCAATTTTCTTGGTGTTACGGCGCGCTTTAAGAGTGTATTGTATCTCATCGTGGATAGTGGTTTGTTGGCGACAGGATTGTATCACGCATTCAACGGGGTTCGCAATATCCTCTTTGATTTTGTGGTGGAGGAGGGAAAACGGCGCGCAATTACCTTGACGCTGTTCCTGATAGGACTGGCATTTTTGCTGTGGGGAGTGTACGCGCTGACGTTCTTTATCCAGTGAGAGAGGGGTAAACCGTATGCAGAAACATCAAGTCCTGATTATTGGCGGTGGTCTGGCGGGCTTGCGGGCGGCTGTCGAGTGCGCGATGCTGGGCGTGGATACCGCGGTACTTTCACTGTTGTATCCGGTGCGTTCGCATTCAGGCGCGGCGCAGGGTGGTATCAATGCCGCGCTGGCGAATATGCCCGAATGTCAAGACGATTCGCCGGCAAAACACGCGTACGATACCATCAAGGGCGCGGACTTTCTCGCCGATCAAGATAGCGCGGAAATCCTCACCACCGAGGGGGTCGCGCGCATCTATGAACTGGAACACTGGGGCGTACCGTTCAGTCGCACCCCCGAAGGTAAAATCGCGCAGCGACCGTTTGGCGGCGCGGGCTATCCGCGCACCTGCTACGCCGCCGACAAAACCGGGCTGTACATTTTGCACACGCTGAACGAGCAAGCCGTCAAGCATCGCATCAAGGTGTACAACGAATGGGCAGCGCTCGCGCTGGCAAGCGATGGCGCGCGCAGTCACGGCATCGTCGCGCTCAACTTGCAGACCGGCGACATCGGCGCGTTTGCGGCAGATGCGGTCATCTTTGCGACGGGCGGCGCGGGACGTATCTACAAACGCACCTCCAACGCGATGCAGTCCACCGGTTTCGCGCTCGCTATCGCGTATCGCGCCGGCATTCCGCTCAAGGATATGGAGTTTGTGCAATTCCATCCCACGACGATTATCGGTACGAATATTTTGATGACCGAAGGCGCGCGCGGCGAGGGTGGCTATCTCATCAACAAAGATGGCGAACGCTTTATGCAACGCTATGCGCCCAAGGCGATGGAACTGGCGCCGCGCGACATTGTGTCGCGTTCGATTCAAACCGAAATCAACGAAGGGCGCGGCTTGCCTGATGGCGGCGGCAGCGTCTATCTCGATTTGCGCCATCTTGGTCGCGAAAAGATTCTGGAACGCTTGCCGGGTATTCGCGACATTTGTCTCAGTTTTCTCGGGATTGATCCTATCGAAAAACCGATTCCAATTCAACCCGGTCAGCATTTCATTATGGGTGGCATTGACACGGACAACGACGGCGCGACGATTCTGCCCGGCGTGTTCGCGGCAGGTGAGTGCGCGTGTGTCAGCGTTCACGGCGCGAATCGGCTGGGTGGTAATAGTTTGCTCGAATGTGTCGTGATGGGACGACGCGCCGGCGCCGCGGCTGCCCGATTTGTTCAGGGCCAAGCGTCGGCCATTAATCAGGCTGTGCTGAATGACACGTTGAAGCAAACGATTGAACAGGTGGACGCGCTGTTGAAATCGGAAGGCAAGGAACGGCTGGTCACGTTGCGCAATCAGATGCAAGAGACGATGACGGACAAGGTCGGCATCTTTCGCGAAGAAAAGCCGATGGCAGAAGCACTCGCGACTTTGCGCGAACTACGCGCGCGCTATCGTCACATCGGCGTAGATGCCAGGCATCGCAAGTTCAATCTCGATTTGCTCCACACCATCGAACTCGGAGGGATGCTTGACATTGCCGAAGCGACTGCCGCGAGCGCGCTGGCGCGCAAGGAATCGCGCGGCGCACACGCGCGCCTCGATTTCACGACGCGCGACGATACCAACTGGCTGAAACACACACTCGCCTACTTTACACCCGACGGCGCGCGTCTCGATTACAAACCAGTGACGATTACCAAGTGGCAGCCGGAGGAACGCAAGTATTAGTGGTTAGTGGTCAGTGGTTAGTGGTTAGTGGTTAGTGGTCAGTGATCAGTGGTTAGTGGTCAGATTTTCTAATCACTATTCACTATCCACTAATCACTAGCCACTAGCCACTGCATAATGGAGAAAAGCCATGAGCCAAACAGTGACACTCCGTATCTATCGCCGTGATCCAGACCTGGATGCGGCACCGAAATATCAAAACTATCAAATCGAGTTGACGCCGGGGTTGACGGTGTTGATGGCACTGTACCACATTCTGGAAAATGTGGACAAGACGCTCGCGTTCCGTTCGTCGTGCCGCAGCGCCGTGTGCGGTAGTTGCGGGATGCACATCAACGGGATGAATCGCCTGGCGTGCGAAACGCAACTGGCACCGCTGGGCAACGAGGTAGTCATCGAGCCGTTGCCGCATTTGCCGGTGCTCAAAGATTTGGTCGTGGATATGACACCGTTCTGGGAAAAGTACGAACGTGTGCGTCCCTATCTGATTGCCCTCAAAGCGCCACCAGAGAAAGAACGCTTGCAATCTCCTGAAGAACGCAAAAAGATTGACGAGTTCATTGATTGCATCCTCTGCGCGTGCTGTCACACCTCGTGTTCGACCGCGTGGTGGGACAAGGAGTATCTGGGACCAGCGGCGCTCGCCAAGCTGTACCGCTTTGTCGCAGACTCGCGCGATGAAGGTGGCATCGAACGTTTGAAAATCGCCGCGCGCGAAGATGGCGTGTTCCGTTGCCACACGATTTTCAACTGTACGGAAGAGTGCCCCAAGAAGATTCCCATCACGTTCGGAATTCAGGAAATCAAAAAGCGCGTGATCTGGGGCAAGTTGATGGGGAAATTGTAGTCAGTGGGACAGTGAGACAGTAGGACAGTGAGATAGTGGAACAGTAGGACAGTGAGACAGTCGAACAGCGTTGCCGCGCGAGGTGTGAACATGATGCGTGGGATGAGCCGATGGCGTGAGCGCGGCGCGCGTTGCCGGTGACGGCACAAGATGCGGTGAACCCAGAGAAAGATTAACGCGAGGTTGAACGCGATTCGCCAAAAACATTTGTGACAAAATCGCGCGGTGTGAGAATCTGGATGTCACGATATTTGCCCAATGCTTGCAGATGCTTATCTGAGCAGGACGTGGTATCAAGAACGACGCGCGGTGACTTGTGTACGAACCTGGCGAATAGCCGTTTCAATGTCCGCATTGACTTCCGTCTCGCTATAGTGGGCGTTGGCAATCCAGATCTCTTCGAGTGCGCGCAAATTCGCGATTGATTTCGTCGCGATTTAATTCAGCATCAAGCCATTGCCAGATTGGTATTTTTTTGCGAGCGAGGCAATTGCTTGACGATGGTAAAAATCTCTTCGCAATCCAAATGACCTGTCATTTGTGCCATTGTTCCCCTCGTTTGAAACACTCGAAATAACATCTGGCGCGATTTTTGGCAATCATGTTTCTGACTATGCATCACTTTTGGAGGTTCATTAATGCCCGTCAATCTAACGATTAACGGCAAACCGATTCAAGCGCGCGAAGGACAAACAGTCCTGCAGGTCGCGCGCGAAAATGGCATTCGTATTCCAACGCTGTGCTATCACGCTGATCTCTCGCCGGTCGGCGCGTGCCGCCTGTGTGTCGTCGAAGTCGAAAAGATGCGTGGACTTGTCGCCTCCTGCATGCTGCCGGTTGCCGAGGGGATGGTAGTGCAGACACACACACCGAAAGTCATCGAAGAACGCAAATTCATCCTGGAGATGTTGCTCACCGACCATCCCAACGATTGTATGATTTGCGAAGCGGACGGCGCCTGCGAACTGCAAGATGCCGTGTACGAATATCAAGTCGCCTGGCCCCAACACAAAGGCAAACGCCACAGTTATCCGATGGGCGCGGACCCCAACCCGTTCATCTTCACCGATTTCAACAAGTGTATTCTGTGCACGCGTTGCGTGCGCGCCTGCGCCGAAGTGCAAGGGCGTTATGTGTGGGGTGTGGCAAATCGCGGTTTTAACAACAAAATCGTCGCGGGCGCCGATGTGACGATGCTCGAAGCCGGGTGCGAGCAATGCGGCGCGTGCGCGGCGTACTGCCCCACGGGCGCTCTCACCGACAAGCCCGCGCGCGGCAAAGGGCGCGCTTACCAATTCACCAAAGTTCGTACGACGTGCCCCTATTGCGGCGTCGGCTGCCAATTCGATTTGAACGTGCGCGATGGCAAGGTCGTCAAAGTCACCTCCGCGCGCGACGCGTACGTCAATGGAATGTCGCTCTGCGTCAAGGGCCGTTACGGCTACGAGTTCATTCATCATCCCGACCGCTTGACCAGGCCGCTCGTCAAGAAAAATGGCACGTTCGTCGAAACATCATGGGACGAGGCACTCGATCTCGTGGCGGAAAAACTCGCACAACATCGCGGCGATGAGTTTGCGTTTCTTGCATCGGCGCGCGCTACGAATGAAGAAAATTACCTCTTTCAGAAATTCACCCGCGCCGTGATGGGGACGAACAACATAGATCACTGCGCGCGGCTCTGACACGCCAGCACGGTGACCGGTCTGGCCACCGCATTTGGTTCTGGCGCGATGACGAATAACATCGCTGATATTGACAATTGCCAAACGCTGTTCGTGATTGGCTCGAACACAACGGAGCAACATCCGGTCATTGGTACGCGCATCCGTCGCGCCGTGCGGCGCGGCGCGCAACTCATCGTTGCCGATCCGCGCGCGATTGATCTGGTGAACATTGCGACCGTGTATCTGCGGCATCGTCCGGGGACGGACATTGCGCTGCTCAACGGGATGGCGCACATCATCTTGAAAGAGGGCTGGGAGGACCAAGAGTTTATCGCGCAGCGCACCGAAGGTTTCGATGAATGGCGCAAGGTCGTCGAAACGTACACACCCGAACGCGTCAGTCAAATCACCGGTGTTCCCGTAGAGGATTTGTATACGGCTACGCGTCTGTATGCCACCAACAAACCCAGCACGATTTTCTACGCGATGGGCATTACGCAACACACCGTTGGTCACAACAACGTGCTGGCGATTGCCAATCTCGCGATGCTGACCGGCAACATCGGCAAGCCGGGCGCGGGCGTGGATCCACTGCGCGGGCAGAACAATGTGCAAGGCGCGTGTGATATGGGCTGTCTACCGAATGTTTTCACCGGCTATCAGCGCGTCACCGACGATGCCGCGCGCGCCAAGTTCGAAAACGCGTGGGGAGTCAAACTCTCAGCGACGCCGGGCTTGACCGTGAGTGAAATGCTCCAAGCCGCGTATGACGGTAAAGTGAAGGCGCTGTGGATTATCGGCGAGAATGTGGCAATGAGCGATCCCGATACTCATCACGTCGCCGAATCGCTCGAACGGCTCGATTTTCTGGTGGTGTCCGAGTTATTTATGACGGAGACGGCGCGCTTCGCCGATGTGATCTTGCCTGCCGTGTCGTTTGCGGAGAAGGAGGGCACATTCACCAACACCGAGCGTCGTGTGCAGCGCGTTCGCAAAGCGATCGAACCGATTGGCGAGGCGAAAAGTGATTGGTGGATTGTGTCTGAGGTAGCAAAAAGAGTTTCACGTTTCGCGTCTCAGGTCGAGGGTAACTTGAAACCTGAAACGTGGAACTATACGAGTGCCGAAGAAATCATGCAAGAAATCGCGTCGTTGACACCGTCGTACGCCGGCATCACCTACGCGCGAATTGACAAAGTGGGTTTGCAATGGCCCGTTCCCAGCAAGGATCATCCGGGCACGCCGATTCTGCACACCGAAAAATTCACGCGCGGCAAAGGCTTGTTCTCGCCGGTCGAACACCAGGAGCCCGCCGAGACTCCCGACGCGCAGTATCCCTTCGTCCTCACAACGGGGCGCATCCTGCAACACTATCACACGCGCTCGATGACCGGACGCGTGGCAGGGTTGCAGCAACTTGCACCGGAAGAACGCGTCGAACTGCATCCCGACGATGCGGCGCGACTCGGTGTGAACGATGGCGACTGGCTCCGCATCACCTCGCGACGCGGACAGGTGGAGGCGCGCGCATGGCTCACCGAGCGCGTGGGACGCGGCGTCGTCTTTATGACCTTCCACTATGCGAACGCGCTGGCGAACGTACTCACCAATACCGCACTCGACCCGGTGGCAAAGATACCTGAACTCAAAGTGTGCGCGGTGCGCGTGGAGAAAAGAAACGGACACGCAGGGTAATAAACAACGCGTGGCGGGGCGAAATCCCCGCCACGCGCTTTTTGGCAAGGCAGTAGCCTGATTATCCTATTTTGTTTTGCGCCGTGTCGTTGTATAATCGGAGCAGGAATACGGGGTGGAGGTGTTATGTCCGCTGGCTTGAGCACAATCAGTGAAAAAGACGACACGGTGCAATTGCTCGCGTTCAAAATGGGTGACCTGGAATGCGCGCTCAAGTTGGAGCACGTTGTCCAGATCGTTCGCGTCATCTCACGCACACTCACTCAGGCGCCCGATGTGGTCGAGGGAATGTTCAACTTGCGCGGTAAGAACATTCCTGTGGTGGACTTGCGTAAGCACTGGAGCCTGCCGACACAGCCGTGCGAACCGGGCGCGTTACTTGTGATTGCGCGTGGGGACAGTCGCGTGACGGCCTTAATTGTGGATGCGGTATCCGATGTATTGAACGTGCCACTGGCATACATCGAACCGCGTCCAGCGGATGCCTTACCCGCGCGTGCTGTTGGGCGGCTGGCGAATCGGACGGTATTCATTCTCGATCCCAACTCGTTTGGGACGTAAGGTCGGGTGGGGCAACGAAACATCGTTGCCCCGTTTTGATGTACTAAGAATTCGATAGAAAATGGCGCCACCTCTTGACACATCGTCAAAAGATTTTTATGATGAGGCAAACTCTTCGAAAGGAGAAACGATGCCGATTCGCAATGCTCATGCCATCTGGAACGGAACACTGCGCGAGGGATCAGGAACACTGAAACTCGGCAGTGGTCTGTTCGAGGGACCCTTTACATACGCCTCACGATTTGAAAGCGGTCAGGGGACTAATCCCGAAGAACTTTTGGGCGCGGCACACGCCGGTTGCTTTTCGATGTTTCTGGCCGCGCAACTCACCAAAGCCGGCTTTCCGCCCACCCAAATTCAAACCAGTGCGCGCGTGCATCTGGGCGATGGTCCTACCATCACGTTAATCGAACTCGACACAACCGCGACGGTGCCGAATGTGGACCAAGCCAAATTTCTGGAACTGGTGGAGGTTTCCAAGAAAGGTTGCCCTGTCTCCAAAGCACTTGCCAGTGTCGAAATCAAAGTGAATGCGACCCTCGTGAAATGAACCAGACCCGACAGGGTAAAACCTGTCGGGTCTGGTTTTGACGGCGAGCCACATTCTGCGTACAATGTCTTGCACCAATGAACGATTCGCAACCTCGCGCGAGTCCACCGCGCCCGCGTCGCCGTCGTCGTTTGCCCCGTTGGTTCTTCATCCTTCCCATCCTCACAACGCTTTGCCTTGTCTTCACGCTCCTTCTGGCAGGTTATCAGTTCTTCTACCGCGACCGCGTGATTTTAGGTGTGACCGTTCTGGGGCAACCGATTCACGGCTTGACGCGCGCAGAGGTCAAGACGTTTCTGCAAAATCAATTCGGCGAACCCGAAGCGATTCTCGCGCGCTATGGCGATCCGATCGTGCTGCGCGATGGCGCGCGCGTGTGGCGCGCCTACCCCTGGGAACTGGGATTGCGCACCGATTTCACGCCGGTCGCTGAGAGTGCCATTTTGCTGGGACATCGCGGCAACTGGCTTCAAGCCCTCGTCGAACAAGCGCGCTGTCTGTGGTTTGGCTGCGATCTGGGTAGCGATGTGCAATTCGATCCCGTCACCGCGCGCGCGTATCTGGCATGGCTCGCTCCGCAGGTCGAACGTCCCGCGCGCGATGCCGCGCTTCGACTCGACGGTGTGCGTGTGATCGCTACCCCGGCACAAACCGGGCGCGTCCTCGATGGTGAGCAGATGCTCGCGCAGATGCGGCATCGTTTGCTCAGCGGTGAGCGAGGTGAAATCGCCCTGGTGTTTCGCGAGACGGCACCACTGATAGACGATGCCGCCATCGCGGCGGCTAAAGCACAGGCGGAGACGATTCTCGCCGCACCCATCGTGTTAACGTTCGGCGAACGTCGCTGGGCACTCGATCAGGCGATGCTTGCCTCGCTCCTGACAATTCAGCCGCAACGTGATGCCACCGGCACGATGACCTGGACGGTCGCGCTCGACCACGCCCGTTTGACCGCGTACCTCAAAACGCTCGCGCGCGAAATCAATCAAGCCGCGCGCGACGCGCGCTTTACGTTCGACCCGAACACGCGCACGCTCACTCCCATCGTCACGAGTCAGTACGGGCAATTTCTCGATCCCGAAGCGGCGGCGAAAGAAATCGTTCAGCAAATCCTCAATAGCGCGCGCGCCGAACCATCGCCAGTACTGCGCACGATGGCTTTACCCGTGATGGTGACCAGGCCGACAATCGCAATGGAGGACGCGGCAAAGTTCGGCATCAAAGAACTCGTAGCGCAAGGCGTGAGCAACTTTAAGGGTTCGTCTGCAGGACGCATCCAGAACATTCGCACAGCGACAGCGCAGTTTGAAGGAATAGTGATTCCGCCAGGAGGGATCTTTTCGTTCAACCACTATCTGGGTGATGTAGTCGAAGCCAATGGATACGATGATGCGTACATCATCTTTGCTGATCGAACAGTGCTTGGACCGGGTGGTGGGGTGTGTCAAGTTTCGACAACGGTGTTTCGCGCGGCATTCTTTGGTGGCTTTCCGATTGTCGAACGCTGGGCACACGCGTATCGTGTGGGCTACTATGAACCGCCCATCGGTCTGGATGCAACGATTTTCACACCCAGCGTGGATTTCAAATTTCGGAACGATACGGACGCGTACTTGCTCATTCAACCCAGGTTGGATTTGCGTACCAGTACACTCACGTTCAATTTTTACGGGACGAAACCGAATCGTACTGTCGAGATGGAAGAGCCGATTGTCGAACGGGTCATTCCGCACGGTCCTCCGATTTACACCGAAGACCCCACACTGAAGAAAGGGGTGGTCAAGCAAGTGGATTTTGCGCACGATGGCGCGGATGTGACCGTGTGGCGCAAGATCATCGTGAATGGTCAGGTCGTCAAGCGGGAACGATTCTTCAGTCGCTATGAACCCTGGGTGGCACGCTATCTGGTGGGGACGAAGGTGGTAAAACAATAAGACCCGTTTTCATTGAGCAAACGGGTCTTTTATTTCGCTTTGAGTGCGCGTCGCCGCGAAATGGTGTGATGTTCCATATCAATCATCAAGCGAAAATCTTGCAAGACGTGCGTACCCACGAGCGGTTCGATGTCGGGAGGTCCCAGGATAACGTTTCCTGCAATAGTCTCACCATCGAAAACAAACACGCACATACCGTACGGAAACTTTTTGATGCTTCCATCGGCAAGTTCCAGCGCGACCGCACCCACTTTTTTGATGCCCAACTCGCGAGCGATCTGGCGCGGAATCCATGCGCGCGTGGTGCCAGTGTCCACCAAAAACGCCAGTTCTTTTTGTCGTCGGCGATCTTCGATGTTGGCAATCGTCAATTCAAGATAAACTTCGCCCACCTTATCTTGCCCCCAGGTACTGCAACGCTATGCGGACGCGCTCTTCAATCGTCTTGACATCGGCAGGCACGGCGCGCGCGGCGCGCGTGGCTTCTGCCGCGCTGTATCCCAGGTTGATGAGCGCGTCCATCACATCCTTATCCAGCGGTGTCAACTCGCCCACCTCTCCCAGACCACTCACGTCAATTTTGCCTTTGAGTTCCAGAATCAAACGTTGCGCTGTTTTCTTGCCAATGCCCGGAATCGCCGTCAATACATCGAGGTTGCCTTGCGCGATGGCAATCCGCAACGTATCCACCGGCACGGCGGAGAGAATACCCAAACTCACCCTGGGCCCAATGCCGCTCACCGTGAGCAACGTTTCAAACAGATGCAATTCATCTTCGGTGGCAAAACCGTACAGCGACAATTCGTCGTCGCGCACATGCAAGTGCGTGAATAACTGCACTTCGCTGCCGACCGCGCCGAGATGCGCGAGCGTGCTGGTGGGTACGCGCACGCGAAATCCCACGCCGCCTACATTCACAATGAGCGCATCATCCGTACGGGCTTGAATCTTGCCGTGTAGTGTTGCAATCATTTTGCTTTGTGTAACTGTGCTTGTTGCACTTTACATTTCACACCCTACAAATGCATAGCCCCACCCCCTGCCCCCTCCCCGTTGCGCCAAGCGCAACGGGGAGGGGGAGTCCAATGACGGGGTGGTGGCGGGCGGCTTCGCCGCCCGCCCACACCTCTCCTCCCATCTCCCCCTGCTCTCACCGCAAAGCGGGGAGAGCAAGGGGCAGGGGGATGAAAGGGGATGTCCCCAAGTAGAGGCAAGGCATTACCAAATTTTTCTTAAAATCCATCATTTGCCCGGATTTGCGCGCACTTGAATACTTTGCCCGATGGGATTATAATTAGGGCAGAAAGAGAGATGCCTATGATGCGATTCGACCGTTTCACCGAGCGCGCACAGGATGCGTTTGCACGTTCGCACGAAATTTTACAACGCTATCGCCACTCGCAACTGGATGTGGAACATCTTTTGCTCGCGTTGCTAGAGCAGACGGGTGGCGCAGTCCAGGCTCTACTCGATCGCGCCAACGTGGATGTGGATTTGCTTCGCCAGCGTATTGACGAATCGTTGCAGAGCGGCTATCGCGGCTATTACAATCCGTATGGCGGCGGACAAGCCCAGGTGTATGTCACGCCGCGCCTCAAACGCATCGTGGACATTGCCAACGAAGAAGCCACGCGCCTGAAAGACGATTACGTATCCACCGAACATTTGTTGCTCGCAATGTCGCTCGACCGTGAAGGCGCGGCAGGGCGTTTGCTGAACGAGTACGGTTTGACGCGCGATCGCATCTTGATGATGCTCCCCGAAATTCGCGGCGGACGCCGCGTGACCGATCCCGGCGCCGAAGGCAAGTATCGCTCCCTCGAACGTTACTCGCGCGATCTGACCGCGCTCGCGCGCGAAGGCAAACTCGATCCCGTCATCGGGCGCGATGAAATCATCTTGCGCGTCATTCAAGTCTTGTCGCGGCGCACCAAGAACAATCCGGTGTTGATTGGCGAACCCGGCGTGGGCAAGACGGCGATTGTCGAGGGGCTGGCGCAAAAGATTGTCACGGGCGATGTGCCCGAACCGCTGATGAATCGCCGCGTCGTGCAACTCGATCTCGGCGCGATGGTCGCCGGCTCGCGTTTCCGCGGCGAGTTCGAAGAACGCCTCAAAGCCGCGCTCGAAGAAATTCAGAACGCCCGAGGCGAAATCATTTTGTTCATTGACGAACTGCACACCGTCGTTGGCGCCGGTGCGGCGATGGGCGCGATTGATGCCTCGAATATGATGAAGCCCGCGCTCGCGCGCGGCGAATTGCAATGCGTGGGCGCGACCACCCTCGACGAGTACCGCAACCGCATCGAAAAAGATGCCGCGCTCGAACGCCGCTTTTCACCTATCTTTGTGGACGAACCGGACAGCGAAGCGACAATCGCAATGCTGCGCGGGTTGCGCGATCGCTACGAACAACATCATCAAGTCAGGATTGACGACAGAGCCATCGAAGCGGCCGTGAAACTTTCGCAACGCTATGTCACCAATCGCTATTTACCCGACAAAGCCATTGACCTGATTGACGAAGCCGCTGCCAAAGTGCGCGTGGCCATCTTCTCGATGCCACCCGCACTCAAAGCGCTGAAAACGCAACTGCGCGAGTTACAACACGCGGAAGAAGCGGCGTGGAGCGCGCGCAATTATGAACAAGCCGCCACCGCGCGCGCCGAACGCCTGGCGCTCGAAAACGCCTACAACGAAAAACGCAAGGCGTGGCAAGCCGAGCAGGGCCTGGACGAAGTGGTGGATGACGCGGACATTGCCGAAGTGGTTGCCAGATGGACCGGCATTCCGGTGAGTCGAATGATGCAAACCGAAGCGGAAAAACTGTTGCAGATGGAGGCGCGTTTGCACGAGCGCATCGTGGGACAAGACGAAGCGATTCGCGCGGTGAGTGATGCGATTCGACGCGCGCGGTCGGGGCTGGCGGATCCCAAACGCCCCATCGGTTCGTTCATCTTTTTGGGACCCACCGGTGTTGGCAAGACCGCGCTGGCGCGCGCCCTCGCCGAATTTCTCTTTGACGATGAGGACGCGTTGTATCGCGTGGATATGAGCGAGTATCGCGAACGGCACACCGTGTCGCGCTTGATCGGCGCGCCGCCGGGCTATGTAGGTTACGAAGAGGGCGGGCAACTCACCGAAGCCGTGCGCCGGCGTCCCTATCAGGTCATCCTCTTCGATGAAATCGAAAAAGCGCACCCCGAAATCTGGAACACGCTGTTGCAAGTTCTGGAAGACGGTCGCCTGACCGATGGGCAGGGTCACATTGTTGATTTTCGCAACACCGTAATCATTATGACCTCGAATATCGGCACCGAGTTTGCCCAGCGCGGTGGCACGCTGGGATTTCAAACGCGCCGTGAAGAGACCGATCGCAAAATCGAAAAGAATTACGAAAAGATCGAAGCCACGCTCAAACAAACGTTTCGTCCGGAATTTCTGAATCGGATTGACGAGGTCATCATCTTTCACGTCTTGAGCCGCGAGCAAATCAAGATGATTGTGGATATGCAGATGCAGGAAATCGCGGCGCGCCTCAAGGAGCAAGGCATTGAGATCGCGTTGACGGACGCGGCGCGCGAGTGGCTGGCGAAGGAAGGGTACGATCCGCAGTTTGGCGCGCGTCCGTTGCGGCGAATGTTGCAGCGCAAGGTCGAATCGCCTCTCTCGCGCAAATTGCTCGCGGGTGAGTTCAAAGCGGGTGATTCGATTGTAGTGGACGCAGACGCGCGCGAAGGCATTGTGTTTCACAAGCGCGAAAGCGCGCCAGCAGATATTGGCGTCTCCGCAGCAGCGCCGCCTGCGGTTGCAGTAGAACACTAGCGCGACAAGAGGTCAGGGAACACCAGTACTTGTTCCCTGACCTCTTGTTTTACCCCTGCCAACTGTTTCGCACTAACAGCGAGTGAATCCGGGCTGAGCAGTTACAATGATTTACTATTTCTTCATCCACGGATCGAGCGCGTCGCGCAACCCATCGCCAAGAAAGTTGAAGGAGAGGAGTGTCACCGCAATTGCCAGCGCGGGCGCAGTGACCAGATGGGGATAGGAACGGAGCGCGCGCACACCTTCGGAGACCATCATCCCCCAACTGGGCATTGGCGCCTGGACGCCCAATCCGATGAACGATAAGCCGGCTTCGGTCATAATCGCGCCCGGAATGCCAAAGGTCGCCGCGATGATGATCGGCGCAAGGATGTTGGGAAAGAGATGCCGCGTCATAATGCGAATGTCACTCGCGCCGATGCACCGCGCGGCTTCGATAAACTCTTTTTGCTTCAGCGATAAAATTTGTCCGCGCACCAGACGTGAGACGGTCAGCCAGTTGGTCAATCCCAGCGCGAGGAATACTCCCAACAGTCCTCCCATCATCGTATCGAGGGTAATGAGAAAGTGAAGCGGACCAGTCTGGAAATGGGGGAGACTAGCGCGCAGATAGGTCATCACGATGATGATGAGTAGCAAATCCGGAAAGGCGTAGAGAATGTCCACCGCCCGCATAATGATTTGATCCACCTTGCCGCCCAGCCAGCCTGCGAGTGAGCCAAGCGGTACACCCACCATCAGGATAATGAATTGTGCAACGACACCCACCGTCATCGAAATGCGCGCGCCATAGATGAGTCGGCTGAGGACATCACGCCCCAATTCATCGGTGCCGAGGAGATGATCGGGACTGGGCGGTTCCCACGTGCGCGCGTGATTCTGTTTGGCATAGTGATACGGCGCCAGCACATCGGCAAAAATTGCCACAAAGAGCAGAAAACTGATGACACACAAGCCCAGCAACGCGGCTTTGTTACGCGCTAGGCGATTCCACGCATCGCGCCAGAGACTGGTATGGGGTCTTGCCAGCATCGTGGCAAATTCATTGGAAGCAACCGCTTGACTAGCCATCGCTGACCTCATTCGTAAGAAATGCGCGGATCCAAATAGCCATACACGAGATCCACGATGAGATTCATCATTGCAATCACAAAAGCGTACAGTAGCGTTACGCCCATCAACACCGGATAATCGCGATTCGAAACGCTCATCACGAAATAACGTCCGATGCCCGGAATCGCAAAGACGGTTTCGACGTAAAAAGAGCCGGTAATCACATTGGCCAGAATGACACCGGCGACCGTCACGACCGGAATGAGCGCGTTCTTGAGCGCGTGGCGAAAGACGACCAGACGCTCGGCAAGACCTTTGGCGCGCGCGGTACGAATGTAATCCATTCGGATGACTTCGAGCATACACGAGCGCGTGTAACGCGCCAGAACCGCTGTGGGACCCAAAGCCAGGGTCATTGCCGGAAGAATGATCTGATCCCACCGTCCCCAGCCACCTGTCGAAGGAATGATCTTTAACGTCAAGACGAACACAAGCACGAGCAGCGGTCCCATCACGAAACTCGGAGTGGATATACCGATAATCGCAAAGAACATCGAACCATAGTCGGCGATGGTATTTTGCCGCAAGGCAGAGATGATGCCCAGCGGCACTCCGACCAGAATGCCCAGAATCATCGCGGTCACGCCCAACTGAATGGAGACCGGGAAGAAATCTCTGATGACATCGGTCACATCGCGCGAGAGAGAGGTGAACGAGGGACCAAAATCAAAGCGGGTCAGTATTCCGATCGGATAATCAATGTACTGTTTCCACAGGGGTTCGTCCAGGCGATATTTTTTGTTCAAGTTGGCAATGACCTCCGGCGGCAAACGTTTCTCTTGATCCCAGGGTCCGCCGGGGGTAGCGTGCATCAGAATAAATGTGACGGTGTAAACAGCCCATAGCACTGGAATCACAAGCAGGATGCGACGAATAGCGTATTTGGACATAGGTAAT